>FPHM01000251.1_pt3 | contig 28116 bp, 32 predicted proteins | sample 1057441 | NCBI WGS metagenome assembly FPHM01 (sample SAMEA4473311, study PRJEB15554) | hydrothermal vent metagenome | biome: marine basaltic hydrothermal vent biome; feature: marine hydrothermal vent; material: water | place: Pacific Ocean | collected 2011-06-14/2011-07-23 | depth 1155 m | reverse complement strand
GATGCCTTCCCAAATAATGAAAATGAGAGTATAGATACAGATAATGATGGTATAGGCAATAATAGTGATACAGATGACGATAATGATGGTATATTAGATTTAAATGATGCTTTCCCAAATAATGCGAATGAGAGTATAGATACAGATAATGATGGTATAGGCAATAATAGTGATACAGATGACGATAATGATGATATAGGGAATAATAGTGATACAGATGACGATAATGATGGTATAGGAAATAATAGTGATACCGATGATGATAATGATGGAATATTAGACTCAGATGATGCCTTTCCAACCAATCCGAATGAAAGTGTAGATACAGATAATGATGGTATAGGAAATAATAGCGACAGTGATGATGATGACGATGGTATTTCTGATAGCGTTGAAATAGCCAATGGATTAAACCCTCTTTTGGCATCTGATGCGAGTGCAGATTTTGATTCTGATGGATTTTCTAATGCTTTAGAAATTAAATTAGGTACAAATATTAGAAATGCAAAGAGTAAGCCAAAATGGACACCTATTGTGATGGGTGGAATTATTATTATTGTAGCGACTAAACCGTAAGGAGTGAAGAATAAGAAGAGATTAAATACTCTTCCAACTCTTCCAAAGACCCTCTAACAACATCTCTAAACTGTGAATTATTAAAAGTAGTTTGCCTTTTGGCAAGTCTAGCCGTATTCGTAGTAATTTTCTCTATGAGCATTTCTTTATTATAAATTCCATCTAAATAGGCTAAGGTTTCTTTAATCCCTATAGATTTCATAGCATTGGGAGTTCTTGTGTATTTGGCTTCTAAGTTACAGACTTCATCTATGAGACCACTTTCTAACATGATGAGCGTTCTTTGGGCAATGCGTTTACGCAAGAGGCTTCTCTCCCAAGTGATTTGATAAATAGGTAAATCTCCTTGAATGCTTACTATAGGAGGAAAGCGTTTAAAATATTCACTAGGAATGAGTGAAGTTTCGATATAAATTTCTAAGGCTTTTTCTATACGATAAGAGTCTTTAGAGGCGATATTTGACATATAATGAGGGTCAAGCTCTAAGAGCCATTTATAAGTATCTTCTTTGTCTAAGAGTTTATTTTGTACTTCTTTTTTTGTCTTTTCACTAATGCTAGGCGTTTGGCTAATCCCTTCTATGAGCATTTTGAGATAAAAGCTTGTGCCACCTACAATAATAAGGTTTTTTTCTTCTTTGACACACTGTGCATAGACGCTGTGATAAAGGTCAATAAAGAGTTTCACATCAAAACTTTCATGAGGAGAAAGTATATTTATACCAAAATGGACTATGCCTTCTTGTTCTTCTTTTGTGGGTTTGGCTGAGACAATATCTATTTCTTTATACACAGACAAAGAATCCAAAGAAAGAATATGTGCATTGATTTTATGGGCAAGTTTAATTGCAAGAGAAGTTTTACCTGAAGCAGTAGCACCGATAATGGCAAGTTGTTGAATGGAATACATTTGTAATGATAACGCGTTAATGCTAAGGGTTAAGTGCGAAGAGGGTAAAATGTTTTAAGAAACTTTTTGGAGAAAACATGAATTTATTTGATAAAGATGACCGTTTTAATATAGCAAATTTAGTGACCTATATGAATATTACAGCAGGAGTGATGGCAATATATTTTATTGTTAAAGATGATTTCTTTACGGCGATTATTTTGGCATGGATTGGTGGGGCTTGTGATATTATGGATGGGAAACTGGCAAGAAAATATAAGCTCTCTACAGAATTTGGAATTCAACTAGACTCTTTTGCTGATTTTCTTTCTTTTGTGGTCATGCCTGTATTTTTGCTTTTTTATGCTGTGAAGCATTATCATAATATTTCAGGGCTAGAAGAGTTGGTTTTGGGCTTGGTGTTTATTTGGTATATTATCAATGGACTGAGACGCTTGGTAGAATTTAACTTGAAAGTAGATGTGGGTGAAGCACTCAAATATTTTGAAGGTGTGCCTACGCCTTTGGGTGCTATTTTATTGTGGGTTTTATATTTGGCAACAGCCTATGGCGTGATTTCTTCTGCTTATGTGATTGCTGTATTTGTTGTAATCGTGGCTTGGTCTCTTAATTCTACACTCAAAATTCCTCACCCTTAGGTCTTTTTGTGCATAAATTGAAAGAACTTTTAAATAACTTTTCAGAACTCGTGATGTTCAAACATTCGGTGTTCTCCTTGCCATTTATTTTTATCGCGATGATTGTGGCTTCTTCTCTCAATACAGGTTCTGCTTGGTTTGGTTGGGAACTTTTCTTTTTGGGTATTTTAGCTTCGATTACGGCAAGAAATTTTGCTATGGGAGTCAATCGCTATGGAGACAGAGATATAGACAAGCTCAACCCACGAACCAAAGGACGACCTTCGGTTGATGGAAGAGTATCAAATACACAAATGTTGGTATTTATTTTTATTAATGGAGGCTTGTTTATTTTAGTTGCCTATTTTGTCAATACTTTAGCCTTGCAACTTTCCCTGCCTATTTTGATGATATTAGGGGCATATACGCTTTTCAAACGCTTCTCGGCCTTGGCTCATTTAATCTTGGGCATTAGTTTAGGTTTAGCTCCCATCGCAGGTGTCGTGGCAGTCTCAGGAGAAATAACACTTTGGTCATTGTATTTGGCATTGGGTGTGATGTTTTGGGTAGCAGGGTTTGATTTACTCTATTCTCTTCAAGATATGGCATTTGATAAAGCCCATAAATTGCATTCTATCCCCTCAAAGTTTGGTGCAAAAAAGACTATGTTAGTCGCAAGAATATTTCATATCTTAACCATACTTTTTTGGATACTCTTTGTGAGTGAAGCAGGACTAGGAATTTGGGCAAATATATCTATACTTTTTTCCATGATAATGCTTAGTTATGAACATTATTTAGTCAATAAAGATTTTAGCAAAATTGACAAAGCTTTTTTTACCGTCAATGGGTATTTGGGTTTTGTCTTTATACTTTTTATTATTATTGAGGTGTTTTAAAATGAATAATATAGATATAATAGTATTAGGGCTATGCTTAGTATTTATTTTTACAGCATTTTTTATTTTATACAAAAATCGTATGCTAAAGGAAGAAAACCATAGACTTGAAGAGTTACTCCGTGTCAAAAATTCTATTATTCATAACTATGAAGTTTCGCGTGTAGTCGTTAGGAAAGTGATAGATGATCTTTCTGTATCGGATAAAGTGATTCATGCAATCAAGGCAGGAGAGAGTAAAGACGAGATTTCTAAAAAATTGACTATCCCTTTATCTAAAATAGAGTTTATTATTAAAGTAGATAGACTTAAAAAACACCCTAATTCTTAAGAAAGTTGGGTAGAATACATAAAAAGTAAAGATAGAAATGATTAGTAAATCGTTCAATAAAATTCTCCTTAAATCCTCTTTTTAAGATTTAAGGATTGTATTCTAAAATGGGGATAATTGCTTACTCTTTTTCTATCTATTTTCCCACTTTACACTGTAAATTTAATTTTAATGCTGTAAACTTGTGGCTAATTAAAGCTAAGGAACAATAATATGATAATCACAAAACGCGTTACATTTATAGCAAAAGAAGGTCATGAAGAAAAGATGAAAGAGCTTTTATCTGCAATGGTAATACCAAGCAAGGCAGAAGTGGGCGTAATTTTTTATGAAATATTTCAATATGCTGATAATCCACGCAAATTTATGGCGTATGAGTCTTGGGAGAGTGATGAGGCTTTAGATGGGCATAAGGCTTCGGCTCATTATGCTGTGTATAAATCTTCTTATGAGCCTTATTGTGAGCATAAATATTCTGATAATTTAGAAGTATTGGCGTAGATTTGAAAAATTTATGGGAAGATGCAAAGGCATTGGAGTGTAAAAGTGATTTGGCGTTGAGAGTATATTCTTCTAATCTTTTGGGGCAGAGTGACGAGCTTGTGCTTCATGGTGGGGGAAATACTTCTGTGAAATCTTTGGTTGATGGCGAAGAGATTCTCTTTGTCAAAGGCTCTGGTTGGGATTTGGTCTCTATCAAAGAAGAAGGATTTGCTCCTGTGAAGATGGCAACACTTTTGCAAATGGCAAGGCTTTCAAGTCTTAGTGATACGGATATGGTCTCTGGTCAAAAAGAAGCAATGATTGATAAATCTGCTCCCAATCCCTCGGTTGAAGCCATACTTCATGCACTCATTCCCTTTAAAGTCGTTGACCATACTCACGCTGATGCTATTGTGACGATTTCTAATTCTAAGCAAGGACAAGAGCATATTAAATCACTTTATCCCAATTTCTTAATCATTCCTTATGTGATGCCAGGGTTTATTTTGGCTCAAAAGATTTATGAAATGACGCAAGATAACTTTGATTGGAATGCTTGTGAGGGACTTATTTTGCATAATCATGGCATATTTACTTTTGATGATGATGCGAAAGTTTCTTATACGAAAATGATAGAAGCCGTGAGCCTAGCAGAAGATTTTTTAGAAGAAAACGCACCTATTATTTTGGATAATATTAGACCTAAATATTTTAATATTGAAGACTTGTCTTTAGATAAGTTTAGACATATTAACCAAAGTCCTTTGGCTGTACATTATGCGTCACAAGAAGATTTGAGAGCCAAAGTCACAAGAGGAGTATTGACTCCTGAACATATTATACGCACCAAACGCATTCCTTTGGTCATAGAAGATTGGGATATTGAAGATGCTGTAAGACATTATAGAGTAGATTATGAAACTTATTTTTCTGCGTATGCGAATGATGAAATTATGCTAGATAGTAATGCTAAATATGCCGTGATTAAAAATTTTGGTATTATTACTTTTGGAAAAACTCAAAAAGAAGCCGATGTTATTAACGATGTCGTATCACATACAATGATGGCTGTGCTTCGTGCTGATAAGCTCGGTGGGTATAAAAGTATTTGCATTGCTGATAGTTTTGCGATGGAATATTGGGAATTGGAACAAGCGAAGCTTGGGAAATGATGCGTACTCGTCTTAGAAATTTCTTCGTATTGACAGAAATTCTAATTATCCCTAGAAAACTCTTCCCATAGGATAAAAAGCATTACAAAAAATTTCCAATACCCTTAAAGAAAAATGATTAGAAGTAGAAAATGTAACTTTACTAGAAAAGGTAAAAGAAGAATAATATTCAGCTATAATCTCAAAAATATAAAGTCTAAAACAAAGGTCAAAAAATGAACTATGATGTAATCGTAATTGGTGGGGGACATTCGGGGATTGAGGCTTCTTTGGCATCTGCTAGAATGGGTGTGAAGACTTTGATGATAACTATTTTGGTAGAACAAATTGGGGCATCAAGCTGTAATCCTGCTATTGGTGGACTAGCAAAGGGTCATTTGGTGCGTGAAGTCGATGCTCTTGGTGGAGAAATGGGGGTTTGTACCGACCTTACGGGCATACAATTTCGTACCCTCAATGCCTCCAAAGGACCAGCCGTAAGAGGCACACGCGCACAGATTGATATGGATGCGTACCGTATCTATATGCGTAATGTCGTACTAAACACGGAGAATCTTGATGTGAAGCAAGAGATAGCCGATGGATTGATTATCGAAGACAATAGTGTCCAAGGCGTGACCACACAATTAGGCAATCGCTACAAAGCACCCAAAGTGATTATCACAGCAGGAACATTTCTAAATGGTCTGATTCATATTGGAGACAAAAAGCAAGTAGCAGGAAGACAAGGCGAATTTGCGTCTGTTGAACTTGCAGACTATCTCAAAAGTCTTGGTATAGAAATTGGTAGACTCAAAACAGGGACTTGTGCAAGAATTGATGCCAAATCGGTAGATACTTCGGTGATGGAAATTCAAGCAGGAGATACACCAGCCCCTCCTTTTTCGTTTCGTACAGACAAAGCCAATTTTAACCCCACACAATTGCCATGTTATGTGACTTATACCAATGAAGACACGCATGAGATTATAGAAAGTAACTTTTATCGAGCTCCGATGTTTTCTGGTCAGATAGAAGGGACTGGACCACGCTATTGTCCAAGTATTGAGGACAAAATCAGCCGTTTTAGAGACCGACCTCGTCATCAAATCTTTGTAGAACCTCAAACGATGGACGAGACAGAATATTATATCAATGGCATGAGTACTTCTTTGCCTATTGATGTGCAGTTAGAAATGGTACAAAGCGTCAAAGGCATGGAAAATGCACAAATAGTGCGTTATGGCTATGCCATTGAATATGATTATATTCAGCCCACAGAACTCAAACATACACTAGAAACCAAAAAAATCTCAGGACTCTATACAGCAGGACAAGTCAACGGCACAACAGGCTACGAAGAAGCAGCAGCCCAAGGACTCATGGCAGGGATAAATGCAGGACTCAGTATCCAAGGCAAAGAACCTCTCATCTTGCGTCGTGACGAAGCCTATATCGGCGTACTCATAGACGATTTGGTAACCAAAGGTACAAAAGAACCCTATAGAATGTTTACCTCACGAGCCGAATATCGCCTACTTTTGCGTGAAGACAATGCCGATATGAGATTGTCTAAATATGGTGAAGCCTTAGGACTCTTAGATTTAGAGTACATGCAAAAATTTAGGAAAAAAGAAGCAGACCTCAATGAAGCCTTAGCATTTTTAAGAGATAACTCTGTGACACCCAACAAAATATTCTTAGCCCAATTAGAAAGTATTGGAGCAGTCAAAATATCAGACAAAACCTATTGGATAGATGTCATAGGAAGAGGCGATTTTGATAGAGCCAAACTCACCACACTCTTGCCAGACTTCGACAAATACGAGGATGAAGTCATAGTACAAATCTTAGTCGAAGCCAAATACAGTAGATACATAGAAAAACAACAAAGACAAATCTTAGATATGGACGATATGCTCAAAATCAAAATCCCCCAAGATTTTGACTATTCTAATATTTCTGGTCTAAGCAATGAAATTAAAGAAAAACTAAGTTTGGCTACACCTCCCACACTTTTTTCGGCTTCTCAAATATCGGGTGTGACTCCTGCTTCACTAGAGATTGTCCATGTGCATATTAAGATGAGACAGAAGGGAAGAAAAGATTAGTGTTTGATCGTAAGTTGGCTGTGCTATTTTTATTTGTTATGGCTTTTTTTTGGTTCTCTGATGATGAAGAAATACCTATAGAAGAAATCAAAAATATCACTTGTACAGAACTTTTTAATGAAGCTTATCTTGAGATGCTTTTTGAAGATATTGAAATTATTCCTTTGAGTGCGTATAGACAAAAGAGTAATAATGAAAAAAGTTGTGGATATTTATTTTCTATGGCAAACAAACGCTATGAATCTTCTTTGACACTAGCCATTTTAGGAGATGCTACAGAGGAAATATTTGAAGCTTCTATGATGGACTTTGAAGATAAAAAGCTTTTGATGGACTGGGGAGATAAAGCCTATATCTATCCTTTGGGTTTAGCAGATGAAATTGCTATATTTTCAAAAAAAACGGTGATTCATGGATATATTATAGAAGACAATAATGAATCACTTATCTTAGATAAAGTATTGACAAAAAAGTTTCTCTATAAAATATTAACACACTTTAATTTACCTTGAAAACCCATAATATTGTGCATCTGAGGGCATATAGTATTTTCGGTCAAAAAGTCCTCGTCCTTTGACTCTGTCTCTATAAGAATAATATCTATCATAGGCATAAAAAACTTCTTCAAAATTATATCCATAATGGTTAAAGTATCCATAATAATACCCTTCTCTATCATAAAAATCAGCTCTATCGTAACGGTAGGCTAACTCCCAACCTCTTTTAGAATATCTATAGGCTCTTTGTCTTTGATGACGAGGTCTTTCATTGTAATAGCCTTGTGCTTGATAGTTCCCACCATTGTCATAGCGATTTCGATTTTGACTATTTGGATTGTTGTGACTATATTGGGTATTTCTTTGATTCTTTTTACTTCTTTGTTGAAATTCTCTTTTGTTTTTGAAGCTTCTTTTTGTGGTTTTATGTTGGCTATATTGTCTGTCCATTTGTTTGATTTGTTTGGTGCTTAATGCTGAATTTGAGGCATGAATAGGTAAAGACAGAAGTATTGCAATGAGGGGTATGAAGAGTGTTTTAATCATGGTATATCCTTTTTTTATAATTGTTGTGTTGTATGATAAGCTAAGTTTGTGTAAGGATTGTGAATAGAGAAAAAAATAAAAAAATAGGAAAATACTATTTTATACTTCCTTCATGTATGACTGTCGTAAGTCCTAAGAGTTTCCAACCTTGAAATCCACTTCTATAATAATAAAGTAGTTCTTTGGGATAATTGTGTTTGACCAAGGCATCAACAAAATTTTTGGATTGTTTACACCAAACACCATTACAAAAAATAGCTAATTTCTTGGCTTTAGAAAAATCCCATGTTCCATCAGGCTTCACTGTCATACCAAAGAGTGTAAAAATATCTTTGATAAGGGCTTTATCTGCTTTTTGAAGTATAGGAAATGGTAGATTAATGGCTGAAGGAATGGTTTCTACCATATACCAATTTTCTAAACGGGCATCAATAAGTATGCCTGTATTGTTTTTCACATCTGTACGAATAAAGTCCAAAAGTTCTAGTTCAGCAATATTCTTGACCCCTTTGAGTACTTTTGTAGGTTGTATACAAAATGGTGGACAAGGTCTTGAAGTTTTGGTAAAATCATCGGTTAACTTATAGGCAGGATCTTGAATGCGTTTGATAAAAATATTGGTATTTCCATCCGTTGTTTTTACATAAGAAATATCTTTTGTAAGCTTGACATTCAAATCTTTAAGTTCCTCAGGGACAGAAGCCAAAGCCAAGAGAGGAAAGCATAATAGGGTATAGATAAAGGCTTTCATTACTCAGCCTTTTTGAGTTTTGGTACTCTGAGTTTTTGACCAATCTTAAGGTCAGTTTTACTTTTTAATACATCGGAGTTGGCTTTAAAAATCACTTCAAAGTATGTGGCATCTCCATAGGTGCGTTTTGCAATTTTATAAAGACTATCTCCACTTTTTACCGTGACATATCGCATCTCGTCTTTTCTTACTTTGGCTTCATCTGTAATTGCATCTGTATACGCTGTTTTCTTGTCCTTCTCTTTAGGCTCTTCTTTTTTGACTTTAGATGCTTTGATAATATCTACAAGTTTTTTTGCTGTAGGATTAGGTTCAGTGATACTGCTATCTAAAATAACTTTATTAAATGTATCTATTTTTTTATCTGTAGTATCTGGATGTTTGGTTTCTTTATCAGCTTTTAATAAAGAAATTTCAAGAGGATGTTTTTTTATTTCTTCTTTAGACTTTTCTTTTTTAGGTTCTTTTTTCACAACTTTAGGAAGTATTATTTCTTCTTTAGGTTCTTTTTTCACAACTTTAGGAAGTATTATTTCTTTTTTAGGTTCTTTTTTCACAACTTTAGGAAGTATTATTTCTTCTTTAGGTGCTTTTTCCACAACTTCAGGAAGTATTATTTCTTCTTCAGGTTCTTTTTCTATAACTTCAGGAAGTATTATTTCTTCTTTTGCTTCAAGATTTTCTGTCGGTTTAGTCATAGGAAGTAGTGTTTCTGTAGGATTGTCGACATTTGCCTGTGTTTCTTGATTTTTTTGCCAAAGGTAAAACCCTTCACCTGCAAGTACGAGAAATAAAATAATTAATAAAATACCTTTTTTAGAAGATTTATGTTGTGTTTCTTGCTTTAAAAGTGTACTTTCACGCAGGTTATTATTGGTTTTTGCTAAATAGTCTTCGTAATAATTATTTGACATATTTTGTTCCTTGAGGCTTTTTTGGGTAACTATTTACTAGACCTAAAATATTCCAATATTGCATACCTCCACGATAATAGAGAATCTTTTTCTTTGGATATCCTAATTTTACTAGTGCTTTAATAGCTTCTGTTGCTTGTGGACACCATGGTCCATTATCGAAGATGAGTATTTTTTTAGCTTTGGAAAAATTTAACTTTTCTCCTTTTTTACGAATAGACAACTTTTTAAGTATTTTTTTACTGTCATTAATTCGTGTAAAAGGTATATTTATGGCTGTAGGAATACTAGACTGATAGAACCAATGTTCTAATCGTGTATCAATGAGTAAATGACCTTTTTTGAGGTCTTTTTGAATAAATTTAAACACATCAAGTTCAGAAATGGTTTGAATCCCCTCTAAGACGATATAAGGCTGTATTTCAAAGGGAGGAGAAAGCCGTGAAGTAAGACTATAGTTATTGTCTAGTTTATGATTCGTATCTTGGATGCGTGAAATATGGATTTTTTTCCCTTTGATTTTTATATCAATACTGTCTAAAGTAGGAGAAAGGGGTACTTGTGAAGCTTCGAGACCGAGAAGTAGTAAAAGCATGAGGGAAAAATATTTTATCATAGTTATGAGTGTACCTTGTATTCATTTAAAAAATGTTAGTATATACTACTTTGACTTATGATTGATACTAATTTGCTATATTATAAGAAAATTTCGATAAATAGACACCGAAGAGGAGAATCGACCGAATGCATATCTTACTTATCAATACAAACCCAATAGTTTCTAAACTTTTTAAATCACTATTGGAAGATGAAAATATAGAATTAGATGAAGTTTCTCATGTTTCAAAAATAAAAGAAAAGAAATATAGCATAGTATTTATTGATGAATCTTTATGTCAAAAAAATAGTGATCAAGTTTTCAAAAATTTTTCTTCTAGTAAAAAAGTATGTATTTCTTATGATTTAGAAGAAGTAAAACGCTTTGATGCCACTTTACAAAAACCTTTTTTACCTTCTCAAATTATGGATATAATAGAAGATTTAGCTTTTGAGAATACCCAAAATATTTCTATTTTGGATAACAAAGAAATTGAAACTATTAAGTCTTTACTTAAAATGGACGATTTTAAAATAGAAGAAAAAAAACCTAGAAAAAAGAAACTTTTAAAAGTAAAACAAATCAAAAAAGAAGAAAAAAAATCAAAAGAGATAGTCTTGAACATCAAAAAACTAAAGAAAAAATCCATAAAAAGCTTTCTAAAAGGCAAAGAGATTACAATTCGCATTCAATTAACTGAGGAGTTTTAATGAATCAAGGTGCAATCTTAGTATTATCAGGACCTAGTGGAGCAGGGAAAAGTACGATTATTCATGCTTCATCAGATGAAATAGGGGAATATTATTTTTCTATTTCTACGACTACGCGTAAACCTAGAGTAGGGGAAAAAGATGGTGTAGATTATTTTTTCGTAAGTATTGAAGCCTTTGAAGAAGATATTAAAGCAGGACATTTTTTGGAGTATGCCAAAGTACATGATAATTATTATGGGACTTCTTTAAAGCCTGTAAAATTGGCTTTAGATGAAGGGAAATTAGTGATTTTTGACATTGATGTACAAGGACACCGTTTGGTTCGTGCAAAAATGAATGCGATTACGACTTCGGCTTTTATTACAGCTCCTACACTTCATGCTTTGGAGCAAAGACTTCGTGCAAGAGCCACAGATGATGAGGCTGTTATTAGCCATCGTGTTAGTAATGCAAAAACAGAAATTCAAGCTATAGGAGAATATGATTTTACGATTATTAATGATACGGTAGCATCGGCGAGTGAAGCTTTTATTTTGGTAGCAAAAACTGCTAGATTGAAACAAAGTGAAGAAGATGAAGCAAATTTTATTCTTCAATGGTTGGGTAAAAAGTAAGATTAATTTAATTTCTGTATAATAATCTCAAATTAATGTTCATTGTAACAAACTTAAAGGATAGACATGGGTATGCCTGGTATGCCAGAAATGCTAATAATATTGGCAATAGTAGTACTGCTTTTTGGAGCTAAAAAGATTCCTGACCTCGCTAAAGGTATGGGAAGAGGAATTAAAGATTTCAAAAAAGCCATCAAAGATGATGATGCTGTAGAAGTTGCTTCCAAAGATGCGACAAAAGAAACACCAAAAGTAAATACGACAACAGAAGTCAAAAAAGAAACTGTTTAATATTTCGCTGTTCTATAGGCTTGGCTTTGTGCTGAGTCTTTTCACTTACCCTTTTATCCACACACTTTAAATTTTGGAAACCTCATGAAACTAAAATCACAAATCAATGCCATTATTCAAGATGCTTTTAACCAAGCCAATATAGACCAAATCCCTTTGGGCGTGAGTGAAGCAAATAAGCCAGAATTTGGAGACTATCAATTCAATGGTGCAATGGCTTTGAGTAAAAAACTAAGAAAAAATCCTAGAGAAATCGCCCAAATGATTATTGATAATCTTGGGCTTGATACTCTAATTAGCAAAGCAGAAATCGCAGGGCCTGGTTTTATCAACTTATGGCTCAATCCTCTTTATTTGGCATCTGCTTGTCAAGAAGCAAGAGAAAATGTTCGTTTAGGCATTCTTAAACGCGAAAATCCCATGAAAGTAGTCGTAGATTATTCAGGACCAAATATGGCAAAGCAAATGCATGTCGGGCATTTGCGTTCTACGATTATTGGAGATACTCTTGCAAATCTTTTGGACTTTTTGGGCGATGAGGTCATTCGTCAAAATCATATTGGCGATTGGGGAACGCAGTTTGGAATGCTTATTGCCTATCTTGAAGAAGAACAAAGTGATGGAAATATGGCACTCAAAGACTTGGAAGTATTTTATAAAAATGCCAAAAAACGCTTTGATGAGGACGAAAATTTTGCCAATAAAGCTAGAGAATATGTGGTGAAAATCCAATCAGGCGATACTCATTGTCTTGCTTTGTGGCAAAAATTCATTGATATATCTTTGGGACATTGTGAAGAAATATATAGCAAACTCAATGTCAAACTCAAAAGAGAAGATGTGCGTTCTGAGAGCTTTTATAATAGTGATTTACCCAAAGTCATAGAAGATTTAGAGAGCCAAAAAATGCTAAAAGAAAGCAAAGGTGCAAAATGTGTCTTTTTGGAGGGTAATGAAATTCCTGTCATTGTACAAAAAGGCGATGGAGGTTATCTGTATGCCAGCAGTGACTTATCAGCCTTGCGTTATAGAGCCAAGACCCTAGAAGCAGACCGTATTGCTTATGTCGTAGATGCCCGTCAAGCAGGACATTTTAAACAAGTCTTTTCTATTGCCAAAGATGCTACATTCGTGGGCAAAGAAGTAGAGCTTCAACATATCGGTTTTGGTACAATGATGGACAAATCAGGAAAACCCTTTAAGACAAGAGATGGTGGGACAGTGAAACTTGTAGATTTGTTAGATGAAGCCGTCAGTCGAGCCAAAGAAAGCATTCGTGATAAAGAAGATTATAATAAAGAAGCCCTAGAAAATAAAGCCCGAATCATTGGTATCGGTGCAGTAAAATATGCCGCTTTATCCATGAGCCGTGAATCCAATTATATTTTTCACTGGGATAAAATGCTTTCTTTAGAAGGAAATACTTCTGTGTATATGCTTTATGCCTATGCAAGAATTCAAAGTATTTTTCGAAAATATAATGGAGAGATGACGGGTAAAATTGTGATTGGAGATATGTTGGAACAACGCTTATCTGTGATGCTTTTGCGTTTTGAAGATGTACTAGACCGTGCGTCTATAGATGCTTCTCCTCATCAAATCACTACTTATCTTTATGAATTAGCCACTCTTTTCATGCGTTTTTACGAACAAAATCCTATATTAAAAGAAGAAATAGCAGAAGAAATCAAACAAAGCCGTTTAGCCTTAGCTGATTTGACAGCTAAAACCATCAAAAAAGGGCTTGATATTTTGGGTATTGAAGTGGTGGATAGACTTTAAGAGGTAAAAGATGTTAATCAAAATAATTCTAGCCCTAAGTTTTATAGTTTTTGTCACTATTATGTTGTCTTATTTAAAAAATAAAGACAAAAAGAAATTATTTATATCTTTGGCTACGCTAGTATTATTAGTTGTTTTATTTGTAATGGGAAACATGACCAAAAGTATTATTTTTCTTTTTTGGATACATAAACTACTTATGCTAATCTCTTTGGGTGCATTTTTTGTGTATCTTTATAGAGATAAATATTATGCTTGGATTATTTTTTCTCCACTTTATAGTATTTTATTGACGCTGGTTTTGGAGTATTTGTTTGGGGCTTCTTAGGTAGGTAGAAGACCTACCATTATGCGTCTTTAACTACGCAGGGTCAATATCAGCATTCTTCTTTTGCTTCTCCACCAACTCACTCAAAAATGTTTCTATAGAATAGCGTTGTCTGTATTCTGGTATCATGATGTGAATGAGGGTATCGCCTAAGTCTAGGACTGCCCAGTCGTCGCTGATGTCGGAATATAAGATGTCTTCGTCTGTTTCTTTGAGGGCTTTTTTGATATGTTCTGCTAGGGCTATGGTGTGTTTTCCGTTGAGGGAATTGGAGATGATGACGCGTTTTGCGATATAGTCTGCGTCTTCTAGGTTGAAGACTTCTATGTCGTCAGCTTTGTTTTGGTCTAGTATTTGGACAATGTTTTCTATGCTTTGTTCTATTTTCATAATATGCTTTCCTTGTAGTACTTTTTGTACTGAATGTTTAATTTTGTTATCAACATGCTGTAAATCTTGTTTGTCTCTTATGGCTGTGGAGGACATAGCTTTGTGTATAGATAAAACTTTCCAAGACTTCAAACTATCACTAATGATAGGATAATTCTCTCTAGTGATAATGACCCAAGTAATGTGAGTATTCAGCCACTCAAATTGATGCCATTTCTCTAAAGTACTTAGATTATCAGCACCTATTATAAGATATTTGACATGATTTCTACTGTTAAAATGTTTTAAAGTTTGTGAAGTTGTGGTACTTTTACCTTCTTGAATCTCATAATCATCTACTTGTACCTTTGGAATGTTATCAAAGAGTGTTTGACACCATTCTAAGCGTTGAGACGCTAAGGCAGAAGAAGTCTTTTTAAATGGATTTAAAAAAGCAGGTACGACAATGAGTTTGTCAATATCCAAATACTTAGAAGCCAGTTTTACTATGGCTTGATGTCCCTCATGTGGAGGGTCGAAACTCCCACCAAAGATTGCTAAGATAGGTTTGGATTGATTAACCAAGTGCTAACCTCACTTACTGTAAAATTACAGAATTTTAACATAGTTTTGCATAATAAACTCTAAGGGGATAAAATGGCTGTCAAAGTAGCAATAAATGGCTTGGGTAGAATTGGTAGATGTGTGGCAAGAATTATTGCTGATAGAGAAGATATTGAACTCGTAGCAGTGAATGCTTCTGCTACAGAAGAGATGTTGGAGTATCAGGTCAAATATGATTCTGTGCATGGTAGGCGTAATGATGTTTCTGTGAGTGATGGTTATTTGAATATTGGAAAGACCAAAGCTAAGATATTTACAGAACGCGATTTGTCTAAGATTGACTTTGCATCTACGGGTGCGACGGTAGTTTTGGAATGTACAGGTGCATTTCTAACCCAAGAATCTGTACAGCCTTATTTGGACAATGGCATGAAAAAAGTGCTTTTCTCAGCCCCTGCCAAAGATGATACAGCCACTTTTGTACTCGGAGCAAATGCTGAGGAGTATGCAGGGCAATCTATTGTTTCTAATGCCTCTTGTACTACCAATGCTTTAGCCCCTTTAGCCAAAGTGCTTGATGATGCTTTTGGCATAGAAAATGCTTTGATGACGACCATTCATTCTTATACTTCTTCTCAGCCTATTCTTGATGCCAAGCACAAAAAAGACCCAAGAAAAGGGCGTTCTGGAGCAGTAAATCTCGTGCCAACGACCACAGGGGCTGCGAAGTCTATTTCTAAAGTTTTGCCCAATTTAGAAGGTAAAATCAACGGTCAAGCTATTCGTGTACCTACAGCCGATGTTTCTATGGTGGATTTGACGATGACTTTATCACAATCTGTGAGCGTAGAATCTGTACAAGAAGCCTTTAGAACGGCGAGTCTTGGTTCTCATAAAGGTATTTTAGGTATTGATGAAGACTATAGAGTGTCTATGGACTTTGTAGGAGAATCATTGAGTACAGTCGTGCCATTTGATACCATTCAAGTCATTGGGGAGAATATGCTTAAAGTGCTTTCTTGGTATGACAATGAATGGGGATATTCTTGTCGCTTAGTAGATATGGCTATACACATAAGTAAGGAGGCATAATGATGAAAACGATTAAAGATTTAGATATTGATGGCAAACGCGTTTTTATCCGTTGTGACTTTAATGTACCCAAAGATGAAAATGACGAAATTAGTGATGACCGACGCATTCGTTCAGCTTTAGCAACTATTCGTTATTGTGTGGATAGAGATTGTAAGATTATCTTGGCTTCTCATTATGAACGCCCAATAGCAGGAAAATATGAAGAAAAGTTTTCTTTAGAACCTGTGGCTAAACGCTTACACACTTTGCTCAAAATTACCAAAACGGTGGTTATGGCAAAAGATGTCATCGGAGAAGATGCAAAGACCAAAGCTTTGGCATTGAATGCAGGAGAAATGCTTCTTTTAGAAAACCTTAGATATGAAGAGGGTGAAACAAAAAACGATGAAGCATTTGCTAAAGAATTGGCAGGATTTGCAGATATTTATATTAACGATGCCTTTGGTGCTTGTCATCGTGAACATGCCTCTATTCATGCTATTACAAAGTTTTTTGACAGTAAAAATAGAGCGATTGGATTTTTGATGGCAAACGAGATTAATTTCTTTTCTAAAGTCTTAGAAAACCCAGTGCGTCCTTTTGTGGCAGTGGTTGGGGGTTCTAAAGTTGAAGGCAAATTAGAAGCCCTTTATAAACTTGTGGATAAAGTAGATAAAATTATTATCGGTGGAGGTATGGCATTTACTTTCCTCAAAGCTTTAGGACATGAAGTAGGGAACTCTCTTTGTGAAGACCACCTCATAGACGAAGCCAAAAATATTATGAAAAAAGCCAAAGACTTAGGCGTAAAATTTTATTTACCTGTAGATGCTGTGGTGGCTGATGAATTTGCCCAAAATGCTACAACGAAATATTTACCTATTCAAGAAATTCCTAAAGGGTGGATGGGCTTAGATATTGGTCCTGCTTCTTCTAGGCTCTTTCGTGAAGCTTTGAATGATGCACAAACAATTATTTGGAATGGACCAATGGGTGTGTATGAAATGGATAGATTTTCTAAGGGAAGTTTTGCCATGTCTAAGAATATTTCTGAAACCCACGCTACGACGATTGTCGGTGGAGGAGATACGGCTGATGTCGTACTCAAAGCTGGAGATGCTGATGAAATGACATTTATTTCTACAGGTGGAGGGGCAAGTTTAAAACTCATTGAAGGCATTAAACTCCCTGGTATAGAAGCACTCAAAGACTAGTATAAAAGGATTTTTATGATTTACGCAGGAAATTTCAAGACCAATCATACACGAGAGAGTACAGCCTTATATCTCAAAGCATTAAGTGAAAAATTAGGGGCAAAAAAAGCAGAAGATAAAGTATATATCTTTCCTCCTCTTACAGCTTTAGACGATTATGAGGGTAATTTTACTTTGGGTGTACAAAATGCTTATGCTATAGTAAATGGTGCGTGTACGGGTGAAATAGGCTTAGAACAACTTGATGAATTTGATATTAAAACTATTCTAATCGGACACAGTGAAAGACGAGAACATCTCAAAGAAAGCCAAGAAGCAGTGGCAAAAAAGTTTACATTCTTTCAAGAACAAGATTTTGAAATCATTTACTGCATAGGAGAACCTCTAGGCATTCGTGAAAAAGGTTTTGAAGCTGTCATACAATATCTCTTGGCACAATTTTCAGGCATAGATATTACTTATAAAAACCTCATTATCGCGTATGAACCTATTTGGGCAATCGGTACAGGTCGTTCTGCTACGGTAGAAGAAATCTCATCTACGCATAGAGCCTTAAAAAAAGCCATTAATAATAAACCTTTACTTTATGGAGGGTCTGCTAAACCTAGTAATATTAAAGAGATTACTAGTATTGCTGGGGTTGATGGTGTTTTGGTAGGGTCTGCTTCACTTGAAGCAGAAAGTTTTTTGGAGATGATATTGTCTTAGGGGATTTTCTATTCTAAATAATGATAGTTAAGAATAAAAGGAAAATATAATGACTGATTTAATAGTTAAAAATTGTATAAGAATAAAACAAAATGATTTATATTTATATGTCTTTACTCTAAATGCAGGAGAGATATATACTAACAAAGAAGATGGCTATCAAAGAATTATAAAAGAGGAAAAAGTCAATAAAATAGTCTCTTATTTAAAAGGTAAAAGTAAAGATTCTTAAGTTTAAAAGGTTTAATTAGTGAAACGGGAGAAAATAAAGGGATTAAATTAAAATTAGTAGTAACTCTTTTAACCCCTTAAGGTTGCACCTGTTTGTAGTTTATGAGAATCTACTTAAAAGAAGGTAGATTCTTTTCTAAATTTACTTCTTTTTCACATAATATATTGCGAGAGCATCAATACTTTTTTGTAGTTTTTTGACATATTTCATATCAGTATTTTGTTTTACTTTCATAGCAGATACGATGACAGTGTGGTGTTTAGCTAGGCGTTCTGCGTAGTCTTTTTGGCTAGTCTTTACTCTCTGTGTCAAGAAGTAATTAGAAATAGTATTGATAATACTTTCTGCGTGTTTTTCTTTGTTCATTACCCATCTTGTCATTTGATTTTGTGATTGGGCATCGGTTTTTCCAGCCAATTTATTGATAAGCGTCGTGGCTTTTGCAAGGGTTTTTGTATCTTCTAACATGGCGTGTACTCTAGCAGAATCATCATAGATACCACAAGGGACTTGACAATGTGCTGAGACTATTTGAGGTGTAATACTTGCGAGTATACCGAAAGTAAGGGCTGAAGAGATGAGAACGGTTTTGAGTGTTTTCATGTAATTCCTTTAAGATGTATTTTTACTAAAATAATTATAGTAGGAGAGTACTTAAAATGAGTTGTATCTTTACAAGAATAGCTAAATAATGACTTTAACTATTTAGTATAAAATATGACAATATGCAATATTTTTAAATGAAATGATAAAATAATGCTATAATAAGTCATCTTAAGCAAAGGATTTAGAAGATGAGTATGTATATTAGACAAAGTAAAGAAGAAATTTTAGAAAGCTTTAGCGTGTTGTTGAAGAGCTATAAGCAAGATAAAAAAGAGGTACTTACAAAATCAGAGGAAGCCCATAATAAAGAGAAACAAGCATTGGTGAAAGAGAGTGCAAAGACTTCTGTTTCTGATATTGTGACTGGTATGGCTTCTTTACAACTTAATTTTAATGATGTCATTGATACACTTTCCCAAAAATTAGAAAATGAAACATTAAGACTTAGTAATCTAAGTCAGTCTATTCATATTGAAGAAGATAAACTTGCAGAGATTAAAGAAGTGATGTTGATTTCTGAGGCTTCTAATTTATTGCTTCATGAGCATAATGAAGCGATGAATACACTTTCTGAGAATCAAAAATCTAAAAAAGAAAAGCTTGAAAAAGAGCAGGAAGAAACAAAAAAGGTATGGGAAACTGAGCGTCTTGCTTTAGAAGAAGATATTACTTTAGATAGAGAAAGAGAAGAAAAAGAGAGAAGTAAAGAAGAAGAAGTCTATGAGTACGAAAAAGTGCGTCAAGAGATGCTTGTTTTTGATACTTATACAGATGAAAAAGCATTTTTACTTCGTCGTATGAAAGAAGAAAATCTAAGCAAAGAAAAAGCATGGGAAAAAAGAGAAAAAATCTTAGATGATGAGGCTAAAGCTTTAGAAAAATATGCAAAACAAGTGGAAGAAGCACCAGAGAAATTGAAGATTGAAATAGCAAAGGCAAGAGAAAAATCTATTTCTAAAATCACAGCCGAAGCCAAAATAGAGGCTCAATTGATGGAAAAAGGGAATAAAGCCAATATTGAAGTGTTTGAACTAGAAATTCTTTCACTCTCAGAGAGAGCAGAAGAACAAAAAGAAGAAATTTTATTGTTGAATGCACAAGTAAAAGAGACAGTTCAACAAGTTCAAAACCTTGCATCAAATGCTGTATCTCATCAGCCAAGCCATTAAGAAAGAGGGAAAATTATGACTGTTAGTATGAAAAATACAAAAAAAGAACTTTTAGATGCTTATGAAGCCACGAATAAACTTTTGCTAGAAACAAAAAAATCTAAATCTACGGGTACACCTTTGCCTAAAGATATAGTAGTAAAAGTAGAACAAAATACATCTACTGTACAAAAAACATCAAGTATTGAAGGTATTTTAGAAAACTTTTTGACTTTAAAATCTGAATTTTCTTTGTCTTCAAATCTTTTGCAAGAGAAGTTGAGCCAAGAAGCTATTGCCTTGCAAGAAGTAGATGAAGAAGTTGAAAGTTGTAGAGAGAATTTAAAAACATTGTATGATATTGCATTTGATGATGAGAGTCTTGAAAATTTGATGGAAGCATATATTGAGAGAGAAGAAAAGCAAGAAGCACTTTTTGTATCTAAAAAAGAAGAGGGTGAAGAAGCGTTTAAACTTGCCCAAGAAAGCTGGTGTAAAGAGCGTCAATTCTTCATAGAAAAAAGAGAAGAAGCCACAGATGAGCGTCTGAAAAAAGAAGAAAGAGAAGTCAAAGAATATACTTATACACAAAAACAAAGAGAAGCCAAAGACAAAGACAGCTTTTTGGAACAAGGAAAAGTGTATGCCAATGAATTTAAAAGTGTAGAAGAAAATCAAGTTGAACTTTGGAAAGAAAAAGAAGAAGTTCTTGCTAAAAAAGAACTTGAAGCAAAGACTTTGAAAGAAAAAGCTGAAGCCCTTGAAGAGAATTTGAATAAAGAAATTAAAAAAGCCTCAGAAGAAGGTACAGGTATTGCAAAAAGACAAAGCAAAAATGAAGCCATGCTTTTGGAAAAAGATTATGAGGGAGAAGAAAGAGTACTTAAACTCAAAATAGCTTCGGTTCAATCACTTATTAGCAAACAAGAAATACAAATTACACAACTTTCTGATAAATTAAGCACAGCGATTAAACAAGCCCAAGATTTGGCACTTAAAGCCCTTGAAGGAAATGCCAATAGCAATTCTTTTGAAGCCATGAAAGAAATTGCTTTGGAACAAGCCAAAAATAGCAGTAAAGGGAAGTAATTTAAATACCTCTTGAACATACTTTATCCTGTGATAGATAGGTGTTTTCTTGATATTCATAAAATCCTTTATTTTCCAATATTGTTTGGCATCTCTAAAGACAAATTCAATCTGAAATCGAAGTCTGTAGTGAAGAGAACAAATTAGGGAAATGATGGGCATGGAATTTTGAGTTGTGTAGAAAGGTATGATTATAGCTTATTTTGGATTACCCATAGTTTTTAGAAGGTATAAAAAAATAATTTTAGAATAAAAATGTAAATAAGGGATTGAAGGTGGTACACCCATCAGGATTCGAACCTGAGACCTTCGGTACCGCAAACCGATGCTCTATCCAGCTGAGCCATGAGTGCATATTGAAGATAAAATTATAGCGAAAGAACCTTTATATTTCTATTTATCTAATATTTTATTATGAAAGAAGGATGCACTTTCATGAAAATTTGCAATAAAAATATATGAAAATGAAGTGGGTTTATAGATAAAAATTTCTCTTTATTCATTCATTGCTTTTTTAAGGATTAGGGTGTAACTACGAGACTTACCCCCACGGATTCATAGCAAATCTATTTTTTTTCAAGCTTATTATGCTAAAATGATTAAAAATATAGATGGGAAAATCCAACGACATGAGTATTCACACCCCAAAGATAGAAAAAAAAGTAACTTTAAGCACTTTGAGAAAAATGAAAGGTGTTGAGCCTATTACTATGGTCACAGCCTATGATGCACTTTTTGCTAGATTGTTTGATGGCGAAGTAGAAATGATACTTGTAGGCGATAGCCTTAATATGAGTTTTTTGGGTAAAGAAGATACGCTTTCTGCGACAATGGATCAGATGATTTATCATACGAAAGCTGTGTGTAATGGGGCATCTCGTCCGATTATTGTATTGGATATGCCTTTTGGGACTTATATTACACCCACGATTGCTGTACAAAATGCTACAAGAGCGTATAGAGAGACGAATGCACAAGCCGTCAAAATAGAAGGTGGGAAAGAACGGGTAGAAATTGTAGAAGCCTTGACGAAGAATTCTATTGCTGTTTTGGGACATATTGGGCTGATGCCTCAGTTTGTTCGTGCTGATGGTGGCTATAAAATACGGGGGAAAACGCAAGAAGATATTGAAATTCTCGTAGAAGATGCTAAAGCTTTGGAAAAAGCAGGGGTTTTTGCTTTGGTGGTTGAAGGTGTGAAAGAAGAAGCATCAAGAGCGATTACCCAAGCTGTGTCTATTCCTACTATTGGCATTGGAGCAGGAAATAGCACCGATGGTCAAGTGCTTGTATGGAGCGATATGTTTGGATTTTTTGAAGCCTTTACACCGAAGTTTGTGAAAAAATATATGGATGGTGCATCTCAGATTCGTGAGGGTATAGAAGCCTATAGAAATGATGTGAAGTCTAAAGATTTTCCAAGTCAAAAGTATTCGTATTAATGGAACGCATGGTAGAAATAGAACGCTTTGAAGAAGAAGTTTCTTATGAAATCACGCTTCGTCCTAGTTCTTGGGATGAATATATTGGGCAAGAAAAAATTAAAAGAAATTTAAAAGTATTTATAGAGGCAAGTCGTAGAAGAGAAGAAGCCTTAGACCATGTGCTTTTTTATGGACCTCCAGGTTTAGGGAAGACGACCATTGCCAATATTATTGCTACAGAAATGAACGCGAATATAAAAACCACAGCAGCACCAATGATAGAAAAAGCAGGAGACCTCGCTGCCTTACTCACGAATATTGATGAGGGTGATATTTTGTTTATTGATGAAATTCACCGAATGTCTCCAGCCATTGAAGAAATTCTTTATCCTGCTATGGAAGATTTTAGACTTGATATTATTATCGGTTCTGGTCCTGCTGCTCAGACGGTGAAAATTGATTTGCCAAGATTTACGCTTATTGGGGCGACGACTAGAGCAGGAATGCTTTCTAATCCTCTGCGTGAGCGATTTGGAATGCACTTTAGGATGCAATTTTATACGCCTGAAGAACTTTCAAAAATTGTGATTCAAGCTTCACATAAATTGGATAAAATAGCAGACTTAGATGCCTCAAATGAAATGGCAAAGCGAAGCCGTGGAACACCAAGAATTGCTTTGAGACTTCTAAAGCGAGTAAGAGATTTTGCTGAGGTATCGGATGAAAATAAAATTAGTCTTTCTCGTGCCAAATATGCTTTAGATGAACTGGGTGTAAATAGTTTAGGCTTTGATGAACAAGATATTCAACTTTTAGAACTTTTGATGTCGGCAAAAAATCGTCCTATGGGGCTGAGTACCATTGGGGCAGCGTTAAGCGAAGATGAGGGGACAATAGAAGATGTTTTAGAACCTTATCTTATTGCCAATGGGTATATAGAACGCACAGCAAGAGGACGCGTGGCAACGAAAAAGTCTTATGAGCATTTTAAACTTTCCTCTTCATCTGAAGGATTGTTTGATGAGTAAATCGGCGTTGATGATAACGGCACTCTTTGTTTTGGGGATTATTGGTGCATATTCTGTTTATAAACCTTTTTTGCTTTCTTTGGTTGTGGCAATGCTTTTGAGTATGGCGACTTTTAATCTGACGAATAAACTTGTGAGTTATACGAATTCACCCAAGATTGCATCAGGTATTTCTACTACACTGTTAACACTTTTACTTTTTGCACCTATTGTGTATCTTGCTACTATAGGTGTGAGTTATATTTCACAAATAGACAGCAAAGGTATTCACGAGACTATCGCTTTGGTAAGAGAGCAAATTATTGATATTCCTTTTTTGAAAGATTTGGGTCTAAAATATCTTAGCCAATCACAAGTCACACTTTATTTGAATGAATCAAGCTCTTACCTTACCGTTGCAGGGGGTGCAGGATTAGGCTTTATGAAAAATATGTTTTTCGTGGTGGTTTTTTACTTCTTTATTAACTATTATGGCACAAGATTTTTTGATATTATTCTTGCTTTATTGCCTATTTCTCCTCGCAAGGGTGTGAAAATGATGCATGAAGTTTCTTCTACAATGGAAGTGGTTTTTTATTCTATTATTGTCACCGCTATTTTTGAAGGGTTTTTATTTGGTATGATCATGTGGGCTTTTGGCTTTAATGGACTACTTTTTGGGGTAATTTATGGCTTTGCTTCTCTCATACCTATTATTGGTGGGATTATTGTATGGGCTCCTGTGTCTTTGTATGCGTGGACAAAAATTGATGCCAATACAGCTATTATTCTTGCCTCTTATTCTGTGATTATGATTTCTATTATCGCCGATACAATTATTAAACCTATGATTATTAAAGTGATTAAAGAAGACTTGCTCAAAAGTAGTATTCGTATTAATTCTATGGTTATTTTCTTTTCTATTTTAGCAGGAATGAGTACTTATGGATTTTGGGGAATGATTGTAGGTCCTGCGATTACTTCTTTTTTGATTGCGATTACAAAAGTCTATTTGGACTATACAGAGATAGGTTAACTATCTATTAAAGATATTTAGAGATAATTTATGAAGAAAATCTGTTATTCCAAGGATACAATATTATAAAAATACTCATTATAGAAGATGACCCCGAGTTGGCATTTATTCTTACTAATTATCTAATGAAATTTGAAATGGAAGTCATGGGTGCAGAAGACCCTTATCTAGGGCTTTCTTTGCTGACTCAACATGATTTTGATTTGGTTATTCTAGATCTCACCCTACCAGGAATGGATGGTTTAGAAGTGATACCCAAGATAAGAGACATTTCAAATATTCCTATTATTATTTCTTCTGCGAGAGATGATATTACAGATAAAGTGATTGGAATGGAAAGAGGGGCTGATGATTATATGCCAAAGCCTTACGACCCTCGTGAATTGGTCACAAGAATCAAAACAATTTTGAGACGAACCGTACATACAGAAGAAAAAAACAAAATCAGAAAAGCACTTTTTGTAGCAGATGATAGAGCTAGAGAAATATGTTTTAAAGAAGAACCGTTGTCTTTGACCGCTGCTGAATATGATATTTTATCTATGCTAGTTCAGCATAAAAATGCTTCTGTCTCTCGTGAACAACTGCTTTATGAAAGTACGCATATTGATGATGATTCGTCTATTAAAAACATTGATGTGATTATCTCTAGGGTACGCCATAAAATTGCCAAAATAGATGCTGATAATATCTATATTAAACCCATTCGTGGTGTAGGGTATCTTTTAGCTGACCGTTAATGAAAAACCTTTCTGTAACCACATTTATTCATATACTTTTCTCTGTGGCTATTACTATTTTAATAGCCACATTTTTGCTTTTTCTCTCATGGGATAAAGACCGACAAAAGATAGATAAATATAAGCGTTATCAGCTTATTTCCCTTACTTTTCTTTCCACTTTAGAACAAGATAGCAAGAGTAAAAAGCTAGATGCACTGTATAAAGAACTTTCAGTCAAAGCCGTTTCTCCCCAAGAAATACCTGATGTCAAAAAAGCCATTCAATCTATAGGTAATACTGTTTTTAGTGGAGGCTCATCTCTTGGTATGGTTCGGGTCTTTGATATTCATGGACGATATTATATTTACATTCAACGCATGGCATATAATCTTATGTTAGAAGATATGCGACCTCAGACCTACTTTTTTGAAATTGCCGTGGCTTTAGGGATTTTTCTCATTACTTTATTATTGCTTCTTTATCTTGCTGTACTTAAAAAGCTCTATCCTCTTAAACGCCTACACAAGCAAATACAAAAGTTTGCTCATGGGGATATGCACACGCGTATTAGCTATGAATATGATGATGAAATAGGAAAAATTGCCAAAAGTTTTGATGAAGCCATTGTCTATATTAATAAACTCTCAGCCTCCAAAAACCTTTTTATGCGAAATCTCATGCACGAACTCAAAACCCCCATTACCAAAGGGCGTATCGTCGTAGAAATGATTGATGACGAAAGTACTAAAGGCATTCTTATCCGTGCCTTTGAACGCATGAATGAACTCATCTCCGAATTAGCAGAATTAGAACGCGTCACAGAACAAAGTTTTGAACCCAAGTTTGAATATGCTTTACTCTCTGATATGATAAAAGAAAGCACAGAATTACTCATGACCAATAGCACTTCTATTCATATAGATATTCAAGATAGTTCACTTTATACAGACAAAAATCTTATGAGCTTAGTCATCAAAAACCTCATAGACAATGGCATAAAATATGGGGAAGATGAAACCGTTTTTATCCAAACTTATTATAACTCTATAGAGATTATCTCCAAAGGGAAAATCTTAGAACGCCAACTTTCTTATTATACTGAACCTTTTTCCCAAGAAGAAAAACGCAGTGCAGGATTTGGCTTAGGCTTGTATATCGTTAATTCTACTTTAGAGAAATTAGGCTATAGATTGGGCTATAAGCATAAAGATGGCTATAATATTTTTATGCTTGTGCCTAGGGCTTAGGTTCAGACAGTGTTTCTAAGAATTGTACGATATTTTTAATCTCTTTCTTGGTCAAATTCTTATCTATCAAAATCGGAGATACTTTTCCTTTCTTCTCTCTTGAGCCTTTGGCACAAAATGCCACAGCTTCTTCTAGTGTAGCAACAGAACCATCGTGAAAATAAGGGGCTGTATTGGCAATATCTCGCAGGGTTGGGGTTTTGAATGTTCCTTGCCAAATAGCCCTTTTTTTGATTTCTCCTCTTCCTTTGTCTTCATTGTTAATGCCTACATTGTTGAAGCTTTGGTCTGAAAAACGGAAAGTACTATGACATACAGTACAATTTGCTTTGGTAGTAAAGAGATAAAAGCCTTCTGATTCTTGGCTATTTATTGCATTTTTATCTCCTGATATCCATGAATCAAAACGACTTTTTCCTGAGACAATAGTTCTTTCAAAACTTGCCAATGCTTTGGCGAGTGTGGTTTTCGTGATACCTTCTTTTGGAAAAGTTTGGGCAAAAAGTTTTCTATAATTTGCATTTTCTCGAAGTCTCTCTATGGCTTTTTCTGGCGTTAAATTCATTTCTATATGAGATTCCAAAGGGGCTAAAGACTGTTCTTCTAAGCTTTTGGCTCTTCCATCCCAAAAATAGATAAATTGATAGGCTGAATTTAAAATACTAGGGCTATTTCTTGTTCCTTTAGCTTCTTTATCCCCTATAGCAAGGCTTTTTGCATCACTCCAACCTTTTTTGGGTTGATGACAACTTGCACAAGATATGCTATGGTCGCGTGATAAAATAGTATCAAAGAAAAGTTTTTTTCCCAAAGCAATTTTAAGTGGAGTCATAGGATTGTCTTTGGGACTAGGAATAATAGCAGGGCGTTTCCATTGCTGGTGATTTCCTTCTTCTGCCATTAATAAAATAGAAGACAAAAGAAGGAATACTATAAAGTTTTTCACTAGTGTTTTGCCTGTGCTTTTGCCAATGCTTTGAGTGTGTTAAATTGTTTGGGCGTGAGTGTAGATTTAAAGATATTTAAACATCCTATTTTTAAAATGGTCATTTCTTTACGCTTGGACGCTATGTTATTGAGTATCTTATCTAAAGCCTCAGCACTTTTTCCTTCTTCTATCACAGAGAATACGACTTGGCTTTCTAGGGCTTGTATCTCTTTAGCCAATTTCATCACTTTTGGAGGTGTTTTGTCAAAGCTATTTTCAATAATGGCTTCTTGTTTTTCTGTTAAATCTTCTAATTCTAATGAGCCACCTTCTTTCATATAGATATGCATAAAATGAGGCATAGCATGAGGAATAAGAAAATATCCTTTAGGAAAATGGTCTCCATGAAGATAAGGGTTGGTCTTTGCTGTATTTTGAGCAAAAAGTATATTAAGTGTAATGAGGCTAATGAGCAGTAGTGTTTTCATTGTTATCCTTATAATTAAATGTAATATAAATTATAACACTTTATTCTTAATTACTGATGTTAGGCAAAATATATTTTTATCTCAATTCAAGGGCAACCACAAGGGATTGCCCCTACAAAAGTATAGGTTTTCGTAGGTCTTGTGCCTA
>FPHM01000319.1_pt1 | contig 28142 bp, 29 predicted proteins | sample 1057441 | NCBI WGS metagenome assembly FPHM01 (sample SAMEA4473311, study PRJEB15554) | hydrothermal vent metagenome | biome: marine basaltic hydrothermal vent biome; feature: marine hydrothermal vent; material: water | place: Pacific Ocean | collected 2011-06-14/2011-07-23 | depth 1155 m | reverse complement strand
CAGATTTTTGTTTTCATATTTTTTGATTTCAGGATGTTGTGATGATAAGATAAAATTTTTAAAATCTAAAGTGTTCTCTTTACCATCATTAAATTTTAGATAGATTTTATACTCATCTATATATTTGGCTTCTTCGATAGAGATATATTTTTCCATGACTACTTTACCTTTCCCTCTATTTTGATACAAGTTACTGATTTATGATATATAAAATAATCTATCCATTTTTCTGTTCCTTTTTATAATTTTTAGTATAGCATAATTCTCTTATTTCACCCTAAATACAACTATACTTACATACAAATCAATGCAACCCAATAGATATTTAAAATACAACTATTATTGTATTATAAACTTTAACTCTAACACACTACTGCATAGTACAAACCAAACAGATATCAAAAGTACAAAAGAGATTCTCAATACAAAAATCCAAACAGCCAAAGAGGAATAGCATTGCCATATCCAAACTCAATATTATCAAGAGCCAAATAGGCACTCTCTAATCCCTCTATCTGTTTACTATCTTTTGATTTTCCACCTACTTCAATAATGATTTTATCATCTATAAGAAAATCTCCTTGATGATGGTAGTGAACTTGATGTTTGGGTTGGAGTTGTGAGACAAAAAAGCTCTCCCTTAATGCTCCAATATCTGGTTTGGCACAAAGTACGGCAAACAAATTTGGATTATTGAGTAAAATTTTATTGGGTACTTTTAGGGTCTTGTGTCCTTTACTGCCTCGAACTAAATAAATCAGACTTCCTTTTTGCATATAGTCAAGATACTTAGAGAGTGTCGCCCATGCAACTCCTGCTTCTCCTGAAAGCTTTGCTTTATTTATCTCATAAGGAGAAGTACAACATAGCATATAGAGTACTTTTTTTAATGTGTCTAATTTATCACTATTAATCTTAAACAATGACGATAGGTCACTATCAATTGTTGTATTAAAAACCTCTATTAATCGGTTGTGATATGATGCTTCCCCCTCTTTAAAAAACGGATAAGCTCCATACTCTAAATACTCTTGAAAAAATTCTAAAGGTTTTATCTCCTCTACTATTTCCACAGCTATATCTTCATGATTTTCTAAAATATCTTCTAAACTATATTTTGGAAAATGAGCTATATTCTTAAGCGACAAAAATTCACGGAATGAAAGTACAGGCATATCATAGATTAAAGCTCTTCGTGATAAATCTCCCAACTCATGCTCAATTTTCATCGCTGATGAACCTGAAAAGAGTACCTGTATATCATTAAAATCATACATCGCTTTAATATGAGAAGCAAAATTATCTATTTTATGAATTTCATCTAAAATCAATAACTTACCACCATAAGCACTAAACTTATCGGCTATCTCATAAAGATTTTGACCTATCATCGCAGGGTGGTCACATGAGATATATAAAATTTGAGATTTTTTAAATTTGGAGCTTTTGGCATATTGATGCAAAAGTGTTGTCTTTCCTGAGCCTCTTCCCCCTTTAATACCAATGATATTGGCTTTAAAATCAATCTCTTCATAGAGAAATCTTTTGAAATTTGAACTCTTTTTAGATAAAAACTGTTTGGATAGTTTAGATAGTATGGGGGTCATATAAGCTCCTTTAGTATTAAATACATTTAATAGATATGTTATTATAGTATAAAATGGAGTTTATATATCTTAAAGCACAAGAATTATTTTTAATACAAAAACCCAAACAACCAAAGAGGAATTTTATTTTTCCCTCCTTAAAGCCTTTGGGGTTATTCTTTTATGATGTGAATCCACCTCTTGTTTTAGGACAACAGATAAGCCCCCTCAAACTTCTTTGATTTAATTAGGTGTTTAGCTTCCCAAGGGGTACATTTGACTACAACTCTATAAGCAGTCTTCTTTTTAGATGCTATATACTGTTTAACTATTTGCAAATTTTTTAATTTCTGCTTTTGTATAAACTCTGTGGCACTTTTTTTATTATAGAATGAAGCAATCTGAACAGTATGTTTTTTAGAGTTACTATTTTTAGGGCTTTTTACAGTAGATTTGGTTTTTCTGTAGCTTTTTTTATTATAATTTTTTTTGCCACTAGATAATACCTCTATTTTGACTCTACCAATCCCCGTTTTGGTAATGCCTAGTCTCTTAGCCGCACCATAAGAGAGGTCAATATCTCTTGTGCTATAAAAAGGGCCTCTATCGTTTACTCTAACTTTAACAGACTTTTTATTCTTTAAGTTTGTCACTTTTAGTATAGTATTCATCGCATAAGTTCGATGAGCGGCAGTCATACTATACATATTGTACCGTTCACCACTAGCAGTGAGCCGTCGGTGAAAAGGTTTGCCGTACCAACTTGCTTTTCCTATTTTGGTCAAACCTTTTTTTACATATCTTGGAAAATATTTGATTCCTCTATCTCTGTATGCTTGAATATTTGGGTCTTTTGCATATAGTGTTATAGAGAAAAGATTCAACAGTAGCAGGGTGAGTAACAGTTTTGTTGTAATATTGTTTATTTTCATGATGGAATTATATTATTAAAACTTTAAACTTACAACCATTAGTCAAGTTGACTAAATCTTATTGACTAAATTTACTAAAACTCTTGAAAATTTAGCAAAAATATACTACAATGCCAAAAAAATTAGATATAAGGAATATATACAATGGCAAAACATCAGTTTCAAACAGAGGTTGGTCAACTCTTAAAATTAATGACTCATTCACTATACTCAAACAAAGAGATATTCATTAGAGAGCTTATCTCTAACGCTAGTGATGCTATAGACAAATTTAACTATATGCAATTAACTGATGAGAAGTTCAAAAATAGCGATTGGATTGGCAAGATAAATATCAAACTTGATGAGGCAGATGGCTCTTTGACTATCTCTGATAATGGTTTAGGGATGAATGAAGAGGATTTGATGAAAAATCTTGGAACTATTGCTCAATCTGGTACAAAAACATTTGTAGAGAATTTGACAGGTGATGCGAAAAAAGATAGTAACTTGATTGGTCAGTTTGGGGTTGGATTCTACTCTGTATTCATGGTGGCTGAAAATGTAGATGTAATCTCCAAAAAAGCTGGTGAAGAAAAGGCTTACATGTTTAGCACAGATGGTTCAGGAGAGTATGAGATTAAGCCTGTGACCAAAGATGAGCATGGAACAGTAATCTATATCAAATTAAAAGATGATGAAAAAGAGTTCCTTGGAAAGTGGAGAGTACAAGAGATAATCAAAAAGTACTCTAATCATATCGCTTATCCAATTATGATGCACTTTGAAGAGGATGAAACTACTGGTGAGGGTGATGACAAGGTCACTACAAAGGTCAAAAAATCAGAACAGGCAAATGAAGCTACTGCTCTTTGGACTCTTCCAAAATCAGAGCTTAAAAAAGATGACTATATAGAGTTTTATAAAACTTTAGCTCATGGTGATAATGAACCTTTGACCTATCTACACAACAAAGTAGAGGGTGGTCAAGAGTTTACAACACTATTTTATATTCCAAAAACTGCACCAATGGATTTATATAGAGCAGACTACCAAAGTGGTGTGAAGCTTTATGTAAAGAGAGTATTTATTACTGATGATGACAAAGAGCTGCTACCTATCTATTTACGATTTGTAAAAGGTATTATTGATTCAGAAGATTTACCATTAAATGTTAGTCGTGAGATTCTTCAAGAAAATAGAATTTTGGCAAATATTAAACAAAATGCTACAAAGAGAATTCTCCAAGCTATCAAAAAGCTAAAAGATGATGATGCAAAGATATTTACAGAGCAGTATAACAAAGTAATCAAAGAAGGAATCTTCCAAGACCATATCAACAAAGAGTTGCTACTAGAAATTGTAAGATACAAAAGCTCTACAGAAGAGGGAATGGTCTCTTTTGCTGATTATATTAGTCGTGGTGATTCAGAGAAAAAAGAGATTTACTATATCACAGGTGAAGATGAAAAAGTACTTAAAAACTCACCACTACTAGAGGCGTACAAAAAAGCCAATATAGAAGTACTCATTATGGATGATAAAGAGATTGATGAAATTGTATCACCATCTATTGGACAGTACAAAGAGTGGAGTTTAAAAGATATTACAACTATAGATGCACCTGATTCTAAAACAGATGAGGAGAAAGAGGAGATAAGCAAAGAGTTTAAATCTCTTACAGATAGAATCACAGAGGTGCTAGGTGATGAGATAAAAGAGGTTAAGACTACAACTAGACTAACCACAAGTCCATCATGTGTTGTCAAAGATGCAAATGACCCAATGGCAGGTATGGCTCATATGTTTGCACAGATGGGTCAAGAGATGCCAGAGACTCCACTTATCTTGGAGGTCAATCCAGAGCATGAGATGATTAAGAAGATGGACAAGCTAGATAATGAAGCAACTTTTGCTTTGATGTCTTGGATTTTGCTTGACTCTTCTAAACTTGCTGAGGGTATTGAGCCAAAAGATAAATCTGCTTTTGCTAGTAGAGTGGCAGAGGTTGCTACACAAGCTCTATAAATCTATTTTTGGTGGGCATAATGCCCACCCTACAAATATCAACTACTGATGTGCTATTTTCGCTATAATTCCAAAAAAAATTTCAAGGTTAATAATATATGAGAGCATTACTTAGTGTAAGTGATAAAAATGGAATTGTAGAGTTCGCACAGGGACTAGAGAAGATGGGTTGGGATATTATCTCAACAGGTGGAACTTATAAAAAATTATCTGATAATGGCATAAAAGTTATTGAGATAGATGAGGTTACTAAATTTCCAGAGTGTTTTGAGGGGCGTGTAAAGACTCTAAACCCTTTTGTTCATGGTGGTATTTTGTATAAAAGAGGCGACGAGGGGCATGTGGCACAAGCAAAAGAGCTTGGAGTTGAGGGGATTGACCTTGTCTGTGTAAATCTCTATCCATTTAAAGAGACCATAGAGAGAACAGAAGATTTTGGTGAAATTATTGAAAATATTGATATTGGTGGGCCAACTATGGTGCGTTCGGCGGCCAAGAACTTCAATGATGTTCTTATAGTTACAGACAGTAATGATTATGGTTTTATTATAGAAGCACTTAAAAATAAATCTGATAATTTAGAGTTTAGACGAAATTTAATGATAAAAGCTTTTGAACATACTGCCTCTTATGATGCGATGATTGCTAACTATATGAATGGTCGCTTCAATAATGGATTTGGTGAGTATCAGTTTATCACAGGCAAAAAATCATTTCAGACTCGTTATGGAGAGAATCCACATCAACAAGGTGCATTGTATGAGTTTGATAATCACTTCTCCCAAAACTTCCAACAGATAAAAGGTGAAGCATCTTTTAATAATATCAATGATGTAAATGGGGCATTAAAAATCGCTTCAAGTTTTGGTAATGAGAATGCTGTCTGTATTGTAAAACATGGTAACCCTTGTGGTTTTGCTATTAAAGATACACTGTTAAAGTCATATACAGAGGCACTTAAATGTGACCCAATATCTGCTTTTGGTGGAGTTGTGGCTGTTAATGGTGTGGTGACTAAAGAACTTGCCGAAAAGATGAATGAGATTTTCTTAGAGGTAGTTATGGCTAGTGATTTTGAACCAGAGGCACTAGAAGTATTTGCTAAGAAAAAACGACTTAAACTCTTTGCACAAGGTGGTAAAAAACTAATTATGTCAAAAGATAGCCATGATTTTAAACATGTAGATGGTGGATTTGTCTATCAAAACTCTGACTGTATCTGTGACAATGAGGTAAAAAATGCTCACAAAAAATCAGAATTAACAGCCACAGAGCAGGAGATGAAAGACCTCGAAATAGCATGGAAAGTAGCAGGACTTACCAAATCAAACTGTGTGGTATATGTCAAAGACTCGGCGATGGTAGCTGTAGGTATGGGAATGACTAGTCGTGTGGATGCAGCTCAATGTGCTTTGAAAAAAGCAAAAGAGATGGGCTTAGATGTAAGTGGTTCAGCAATGGCAAGTGAAGCCTTTTTCCCTTTCCGTGATAGTATTGATGCAGCAGCAGAGGCTGGGGTAAAAGCGATTATCGAACCTGGTGGAAGTATTCGTGATAATGAGGTAATTGAGGCTTCTAATGAGCATGGAATCTCTTTATACTTTACTACTGTTAGACACTTTTTACATTAAGCAAACTATGCACAATTGTTTGATAGTATCTTTTAATAAAATTAAATAAGGATTTATATGAAAAAAATATTATTTGGATTGCTTCTTTTGGGTTCTACACTCTTTGCAGAGTTGACTAATATTGAAGCTACACCTAAATTTATCAAAGAGACAAAGTTGAAAATTATTGATATACGAACTCAGCCTGAGTGGATTGAGACAGGTATTATAAAAGACTCTTATCTTATAACTTTTTTTGATGAGAGAGGAGGATATAATATTGGTGCTTTCCTTGAAAAACTTGATAAGGTAGTTAAAAAAGATGAGAAGTTTGCTTTGATTTGTCGAACAGGTAGCCGAACAGGGATGGTTTCTAATTTTTTAGCTAAAGAGTTGAAGTATAATGTTATTAATTTAAAAGGTGGAATTACGAAGCTTTTTAAAGAGGGGTTTAAATCTGAGCCATATACTCCATCTAAAAAATAGTAAAGTGCATTAAAAAAACACTTTTCTACAAAATATCCACAATTAATTGCTATTATTTATTAAAAATTAATACAAATTAATAAGGATGTTTAATGAATAAACTACTGTTTGGACTTCTTTTTATAAGTTCAACACTTTTCGCAGAGATAACACATATTGAAGCTACACCAAAATTTATTAAAGAGACAAAGCTTAAAATCATTGACATACGCACAGAGACTGAGTGGGTTACGCATGGTATTATCAAAAATGCTTTTCTTTTAACTTTTTTTGATAGATTTGGCAATTATGATATTGATGTTTTTACAAAGAAACTTGATAATATAATTGATAAAGGTGAAAAATTTGCAATTATATGTCATGTAGGAAGTCGAACTAAAATGCTCTCTAATCTTTTAGGAAAAAAGATGAACTATAATGTTGTTGATTTAAAAGGTGGCATGGTTCAGCTTATCAAAAAAGGATATAAACCAACTTTCCCCTCTTTATCAATTTCTCAAAAATAGATTTATAACATAAATGCTCTTTGCATATATTTTTTTATTTCCTCAAAGGAGAACTGATGGTCTGTAAAATAGTCAAAAGCGATAACTCCTTGATAGAGTAACATATCACTACCATCTTTAGTCGGTTTGTTATGTTGCTTTGCAAACTTCAAAAATGGGGTCTCTTTTCCATAGATAACATCTACACAGGCTTTTGATTTTGGAATCATCTTCTCTAAAAATAAAACAGGACATGGATAATTGTCGTCTTGAAGCCCTGCTGATGTCATATTGACAATCAAGTCATAATGATTTTGGATACTAAAGTTTCCAAATGTATAGGCAAAAAAACCCTCTTTTTTAAAACGCTCTAGCCGTTTAGCACTACGATTAAGTATCTCTACATCATAACCTGCATCACGCAAAACTATAGAGGTTGATTGAGCTGTCCCTCCAGCACCCAAAAAAAGTACAGTTTTAATATCTTTAAATTCAGATATAGCCTTTAAAAAACCAAGAGCATCTGTGTTGTATCCATATAGTCTGTTATCTCTTTTTACAATGGTATTAACAGCACCAACTTTTTGTGCAAACTCATCAAGTACATCACACGCCCTGAAAGCATGTTCTTTGTGAGGGACTGTGATATTTGCTCCAGTAATATTTAGCTCAAAAAATTTATCTCTTAGCATTGAGCCATCTTCTAGTTTGTAGCGAGTGTAACATCCACTGTAGTTTAGCCCCCTAAAAGAGAGATTGTGCATAAGTGGTGATTTTGAGTGTGAGATTGGATTTCCAAAGATAGTAAAGAGTTTTTTCATGCGAGTTCCTAAAGCAATTTTTTGAATTGTATTATAACAAAAAAACATATATTAAAGTTTTATCTATATAAGTTTTAGATATAATCTCAACCAAATTTCTCTTTTTAAAGTGAGTATAAAATATGGTAGATTTTAGTATGGTAGATATGATTATATTAGGGCTTATTCTTTTTCTTAGTCTAAAAGGGCTTGTTAATGGATTTTTAAAAGAGCTTTTTAATTTTATCGGACTTATTGGTGGGGTATATTTTGCATCAAGACTGAATGCAACGGTAGGAGAGTTTATTAATAGTAATATTTTTCCTATCGAAAATGAACCTGCACTAAAACTTGTAGGATTTATCTTTATACTTCTTGTTATTTGGGTGGTCGCTAATCTTATCTCTTCTATTTTTGAAAAAACTTTACCTGATGGAGTAGATATTCTTAGTAGAGTTCTTGGTTATGCTTTGACAATAGTTCGTTATGTTGCTATCTTTGCACTTATTATTGCTAGTTTACAAAATGTAGAGCTTATCGCTAACAAACTTGCTAAACATTCTAAAAATAGTCAAATTATGCCAACTCTTAATAAGATAGGATTTGAGCTACTTAATATAAAAAATAGAGAAGCAAATGCTACAGAAGAGTTAAATATAAGTAAAGCGATAGATTTGCAATCATTTAAGATGGAACAAAATGAGACCAATCAAACAGAAGAGTAAAGGATAAAAATATGCCATATGATGAAGTACTTGAAAACTTTAAAAAATTATTAAAAGTAAATACTCTTAAATATACAAAACAGAGAGAGCTTATATTAGAAATTATATATAATAATGAGGGACATTTTACGCCAGAAGATATATATAATCTTATAAAAGAGAGCTATCCTGATGTCAAACTAGGAATTGCTACTGTATATCGAACACTAACACTGCTTGAGGATGCAAATATTGTAAGCTCTATCTCATTTGGTGCTCAGGGGAAAAAGTATGAGTTTGGACTCAAAGACCATCATGACCATCTTGTCTGCTTAGAGTGTGGAGCTATTGAAGAGTTTATTGATGAGATTATTGAAAAACAGCAAGAGATAATTGCAAAAAAGTTTAATTTTAAGATGACAAATCATATTATGAAGATTACGGGTATTTGTTCTGCTTGTCAAGCTAAAGAGTAAGTATCCCCCCACAAAACAACAATTATCACCTTGCAAACAACTACAATATAGATATAGATTAAATAGGAGAAAACTTGATATTTGATAATCAATATATTCAAGAGCGAATAAAAAAGACAGAAAAACTAAGAGAAATAGGAATCAATCCCTACCCAAATCAAATACAAAAAGGGATACCATCAGCACAATTTTTAAAGGAGTGTGCTTTCGTTCATGAACTTGAAACAGATGAGATGAAACAAGATAAGAGTAAATCATATGCTCTAACAGGTCGTATAAAATTTATTCGTATTATGGGAAAGGCCGCCTTTGCAAAGATAGAGGATGAAGATGGTTTAGTTCAACTCTATTTCAACAGAGATGACCTGCCAGAGGGTTACTATAATGGAGTGGTAAAAAAACTTTTTGAAGTTGGAGATATAATAGAGGCGAAAGGTTACCCATTTGTAACAGGAACAGGTGAGCTTACTTTGCACTGTTTAGAGGTCAATCTTGTGACAAAAGCTATCTCTCCACTACCTGAAAAGTTTCATGGAATCCAAGACCAAGAGATAAAATATAGACAGCGTTATCTTGATATGATTATGGATGCAAAGGTTAAAGAGAGATTTATACTCCGTTCTAAAATAGTATCTTCTATCCGTCGCTTTTTTGAGGATAAGGGCTTTTTGGAGGTTGAGACACCGATGATGCACCCAATCCCTGGTGGAGCAAATGCAAAACCATTTATAACTCACCACAATGCTTTAGGAGTTGATAGATACCTAAGAATTGCACCAGAGTTATATCTCAAAAGATTAATTGTTGGTGGGATGGATGCTGTTTTTGAAATCAATAGAAACTTTAGAAATGAGGGAATTGATGCAACACATAATCCTGAATTTACATCTATTGAGTTCTACTGGGCGTATAAAACATATATTGAGCTAATGGAGATTACAGAGGAGTTATTTGACTACCTTTTTGAACATCTAAATCTTGATAGAGAGCTAAAATATGGTGATATGAAGATTAACTTTGCTACACCATTTGCAAAAGTGGCATGGGTTGATGCTATTGTAGATATTGGTGGAGTGCCAAGAGATGTAGCAACCAACTTAGAAAAGGGTCTAGCTTATCTTAAAGAGCATAACCTAAAAACAGATGAAAACTGGACTTTGGGATATATGCAAAATGAACTATTTGATGAGTTTGTCGAAGCTAAACTAATAGACCCAACATATATCACAGACTATCCTGTTGATATATCTCCACTTGCTAGAAGAAGTGATGAGAACCCTGATGTAACAGAACGATTTGAGCTATTTATGGCAGGAAAAGAGATTGCAAATGGTTTTAGTGAGCTTAATGACCCAATTGACCAGTATAATAGATTTAAAGGTCAAGTTGATGCAAAAGAGGCAACAGGTGATGATGAGGCTATGCATATGGACAGTGATTTTGTTCGTGCCTTAAGCTATGGTATGACTCCTACTGCTGGGGAGGGGATAGGGATTGATAGATTAGTTATGATGTTAACAGACCAACATACCATTCGTGATGTGCTTCTTTTTCCTGCAATGAGACCTGAAACACCTGCAATAGAGACTCCCAAAATTGATGCCTCTAAACGGTGTAAAAAGTGTGGGCATGATGTTTTTGAAGAGCTAAAACCTGCCAAAAAGGGTAAGGGGATGTTCTGTATAGATGGAAATGCTTGTAAAAAGCGTTCGTAGGTCGGGGTGTCCTCTCCCCGACAATAAAAATTGATTTATTATATAAATGTCGGGTAGAGGACAACCCGACCTACAGATTTAATTTAAAAATATCAAGGTGTTATTAAATTAAATTTGATATAAATACAAATTATTTTCCATAAAAGGATATATCCATGAGCTATGCAATGGAAACATTTGACCCAGAGATTTTTGAAGCTATCAACCAAGAGTTAGAGCGACAGACAGACCACTTAGAGATGATTGCATCTGAGAACTTTACTCTTCCTGCTGTGATGGAGGCTATGGGTTCAGTATTAACTAATAAATATGCAGAGGGTTACCCATATAAAAGATATTATGGTGGATGTGAACATGCTGATACTGTAGAGCAGTTGGCTATTGATAGAGCTTGTAAGTTATTTAATTGTAACTATGCAAATGTGCAACCACACTCAGGAAGCCAAGCAAATGGAGCAGTATACGCTGCTCTTCTTAAAGCAGGTGATAAGATTTTAGGTATGGATTTGAGTCATGGTGGTCATCTTACTCATGGAAGTAAACCAAGTTTTTCTGGTAAGAACTATCAAAGTTTTACATATGGTGTTGAGCTAGATGGATACATTAACTATGACAAAGTAATGGAGATTGCAAAGATAGTGCAACCAAAAATTATTGTTTGTGGTGCTTCTGCTTATGCTAGAGAGATAGACTTTAAGAAGTTTAAAGAGATTGCAGATGAGGTTGGAGCTATCCTATTTGCTGATATTGCTCATATTGCAGGGTTGGTTTGTGCCGATGAGCATCCTAGTCCATTCCCTTATGCTGATGTGGTTACTACAACTACACATAAGACCTTAGCAGGTCCTAGAGGTGGTATGATTATGACCAATGATGAATCAATTGCAAAAAAAGTTAACTCTGCTATCTTCCCAGGTCTTCAAGGTGGACCACTGGTTCATGTAATTGCAGCTAAAGCTGTAGGGTTTAAATATAACCTAAGTGATGAGTGGAAAGCTTATGCAAAACAGGTCAAAGCCAATACAAAAGTTCTTGCCGATGTGCTTATTAAAAGAGGTTTTGACTTAGTAAGTAATGGTACAGATAATCACCTAGTATTAGTCTCATTCTTAGATAAAGAGTTCTCTGGAAAAGATGCAGATACTGCCCTTGGAAATGCTGGTATCACCGTTAATAAAAATACAGTTCCAGGAGAGACAAGAAGCCCATTTGTAACCTCAGGAATTCGTGTAGGAGCAGCTGCACTTACAAGTCGTGGTATGAAAGAGGCAGAGTTTGAGATTATTGCTAATAAGATGGCTGATGTACTTGAAAATATAGAAGATAGTGAACTCCATGCAAAAATCAAAGATGAGATGAAAGCATTAGCTTCTAATTTTGTTATCTATGATAAGGCTATCTACTAGTCTTGAAAGTAAAAATATTTGATTTAGAGTTTGATAGAGAGTTCTATTATATTCAAAGAGAGAAGATTGTTGATAAAGTTTCATTTAATAATCGAACTCTCTATAGTAAGTTTGAAAAAATAGATAAACTACCAACGCCTCTACTCATCAAACAACATTTAGGTGGAGAACTGGTTGTTGCTCTACCACTTATTCAAAATAACTCTATAGACTATATTGTTTTGGAGTATGAGAGAGAAGATAGTAACAGTTTCTTTTACCTTATAAAGCATCTTCTAAAATCATTGCAGATTGAACTTTTTTATACCTATGAGAGTAATAAAAAGAATTTTATTCAAATTTTTATACCTGTAGTTGATTTAACAGTAGAGCGTGTCTATAGTCAAGTTGAAAAAATAAAACGAATGTTAGAACTTAAGTCATCTAAAAGATGTAAGATACTTCCTAACAAAAATTTACCTATAAAATATAATAAAATAACACTTCCTGCAAAAAAAATGTAATTTAACGGTATCAAATAACTATTTTTGTGTTATACTCTGTTTTAAAAAAACGGAGGCTTATACCTAATGGAAAGCAAAAATCTAAATGACATCGTTATTGAAGACAGTGACAACTCTAAAAAAGCACAGCTTAAGAATATACTAACACTCTTAGCACTTCTGTTTATTATTTTAGTTATATCTATTGTAATAACTAAACTTATTTTAGGAGGCGATGATGAGAATAGTGAGGGGACTAAAGTAGAAGGTAATAAAACAGAACTGACACAGAGTGATTCATCATCAGGATTATCAGATGGTACAGTAGCAACAGCAGCTACGGCAGCAGCACTAGCTACAACAGCAGCTATCGCTACTAGTAGTTCAAAAGATGTAAAAGATGAACCAAAAAAACCTCTTCTTACAGAGAGAAATACAACATCAAGAAAAAGACCATCACTTAGAGACCATGATATAAAAAAGAGTAGTAAAAAAGTAGAAACCAAAAAAAGTACTACAACTAAACATAGTACTACAACTAAAAGAGCCTATGTACCTAAAAGAAGAAATACTACTCATGTAACAAATAGGGCTACCCCTGTAACAAAGAGACCATCTGCCTCTGCAACAAGAGGATATTATATAAAAGTTGGTGCATTTAAAGACCCTACTAGTGCTATCCATAGAGTTAAAGCAAATCACTTAAGATATAAAAAAGTAGTGACAAAAAATGGAATGTCAACAAGAGTCTTAGTTGGTCCATATTATAGTCATAAAGATGCTCAAAATGATTTAACTAAAGTTAAAAGAATTGCAGCAGATGCTTATATTACAAAGATTCAGTAGTTAGATGATTAAACAGATTCTATTTGACCAACTAACTCCAGTCGCGATGTATGGAAAGGTCAAGAATCTTTTCGAAAATGAGATTACCATGCTCTTTGAGAGTGTGGTCAATAGTAGTGATGGTAACTTCTCTTTTATTACTATCGGTGCAAAAGAGAGAATCATCTATAGAGATAATCAGACATTCTACTCTGACCAAAAGGAGCAACTACAAACTCTTGAAGTTACTCCTTTTGATTTTTTACAAGAGTACTACAAAAAATTAGACCAAAAAAAGTATCAAGAGAGAGCTTTGAAAGCAGGTTTTGCATTTGTTGATGGTTTTATTGGTTTTATTGGCTATGATATGGTTAGAGTCTTTGAACCGACGCTCAAAAAGAGTATGGATAAACTCAATGACCCTCTACAGACTCCTGACTTGGATTTAGTTCGACCCTCTATTATTTTAGCCTTTTCTCATAAGAGAGCTACACTGACAATTATTCAAAATGATGATAGATACAGAGATGCAGTTAAAGACATTGAGATAGCATTAAATGGAAGTTCCACTCCTCAACCACTAAAACCTGCCAAATTGGATGGAGAGGGAACTTTTTCTATAGAAGAGGAGCGATTTAAAAAGCTTGTAGATGAGTCAAAAGAGATGATTCGTTCTGGTGATATTTTTCAGATTGTAATCTCTAATAGATATACTCAAAAAGGAGAGATAGACCCTTTAAGTTTCTATAGGCTATTGCGTTCTAAAAACCCCTCTCCTTACCTCTTTTTGTTAGATTATAAGGATTTTTCTATCTGTGGTTCATCCCCAGAGGTGATGGTTCGTTTAACAGATAACAGAATTCTTCTACGACCCATTGCAGGAACAAGAAAAAGAGGGAAAAATAGTTCAAGAGATAGAGAACTAGAGCTAGAGATGCTAAATGATACCAAAGAGTGTGCAGAACATCTAATGCTTATTGATTTAGGCAGAAATGATGTTGGGCGAGTAGCCAAAACGGGAACTGTGGAGGTAAAAGATATGATGAGAGTAGAGAAATACTCTCATGTAATGCATATGGTAACAGATGTAGAGGCAACTATTGCAGAGGACAAAGATATGTTTGACCTTTTCCGTGCTACATTTACAGCAGGAACAATGACAGGAACTCCAAAGATTCGTGCAATGGAGCTTATAGCTCAATATGAAAAGCTTAAGAGAGGTTTCTACTCTGGTTCTATCGGTTATTTTGCCTTTAATGGTGAGATGGATAGCTCTATTGCCATACGAACTTCATTGATTAAACCTAACTCCATTACACTTCAAGCAGGTGCTGGTATAGTAGCTGACTCTATTCCAGAGCTTGAATATCTTGAAGTTAAGAACAAACTAGATGCTCTATTGACTACCATTAAAGATATGGAAAAATTATAATAATTTTTCTATTACCTAAAAGTTAGATTCTTTTTAAGCTCATCAGGTTTATTTGAGTACTGCAAAGCATTTTCTTTAGTAATAAGACCACTTTTAAGTAGTTTAAGCATCACTTGTGATTGTGTCTGCATTCCTGTCTCTCCTTGACCTAGTTGCATCTGTGAGTAGAGTTGATGTACTTTATCTTCACGGATAAGGTTTGCAATAGCATGATTTGTGGTCATAATTTCTGGAACAGCAACTCTACCACCACCAATTTTTGGCAGAAGAACCTGAGCAATAACAGCAACCAAAGAGCTTGAAATCATAGCTCTTATCTGCCCCTGCTCATCACCACCAAAGACATCAATAATACGGTTAATTGTTCCAGGTGCAGAGTTGGTATGAAGTGTTCCAAATACCAAGTGACCTGTCTCTGCTGCTGTAAGAGCAGCCTCGATTGTCTCTTTGTCTCTCATCTCACCGATTAGAATAATATCAGGGTCTTGACGCATTGCATATTTTAGTGCTTTAGAGAAACTTTTAGTATCAGTTCCCGTCTCTCTATGAGAAAAGACACACTTTTTGTTCTCATGAATAAACTCAACAGGGTCTTCAACCGTTATAATATGTTTGTTTTCAGTGAGATTAATCTCATTGAGCATCGCCGCAAGAGTTGTTGATTTACCAGAACCTGTAGGCCCAGTGACGAGGATTAGACCTTTTTCTCTCTGTACAAGTTTTTTATAAATCTGTGGTGCATCCAAATCATCTAAGGATGGAATCTTAGTAGGGATAATCCTAAAAGCAGCAGCAATATCACCAAGAGTACGGTAGTAGTTTGCTCTAAATCTTCCAATTCCTGGAAGCATCAGAGCAAAATCAAGCTCCAACTCCTCTTCAAAAATCTTTTTCTGTTTTTCGGTTAGGAGAGCATATGTCATCTCCTCTATATCTTCACCTGTTAGTTTTGGTAGGTTTACAGGTTTGAGAGAACCATCTATTCTTATCTGTGGTTCAGAGCGACTCACTAAGTGTAAGTCTGATGAACCGTGACTGACAACGCTTTTTAGTAGTTTTTTTATATCAATAGCCATAGAGTATTATCCTTAAGAAAATTTTAATACAATATTGTACTATTAAAATATTATATTAATCTTATTCTATGATTTTAGGAACGATAAAGAAGTCATTTTGGGCATTGGGTGCATGAGAAAAAATATCTTTTGCTACTTGTGGATTTGATTTTGGAGTATCTTCACGCATAGGTGTGCCACCTGCTAGTGTAGAGAATGTTGCATCTAGGTGGTCTGTATCTAGCTCTTTTAGATTTTCTATATATTCTAAAATCTCTGTTAGTTGATTTGCTAGTTCCTCTTTTTTGCTATCTTCTATCTTTAGCATAGATAATTTTTCAAGGTTTTCTAGTACTCTGTTGTCTATAGTCACACTTATCCTTTTATATTTATGATTTTACTTTGTGGCATTATATATTAAAAGAGTTTAAGATACTATATTGTTAATAAATTATAGGCGTTAGTCAATAAAAATATTAAATACTATCTTTTATTATAAATTTTATGTATAATTATATATCAAAAAATAGACAAAGGTTAAATTTATATGAGTGAATTATTAAAAAAGAGTTTTATAAACTCTAATGAATTAGAGACTCTTTTAAAAGAGAGAAAAGAGGGTAAAGCTAATTTTATTCTTGTAGATGTAAGAGAGCAGATAGAGTATGATATGAGTCATATCAAAGGTGTTGATATGTTAAAGCCTACCTCTCTGTTTCAATCTTGGGGAGAAGCTTTTTTAAATGATAACAGAGACAAAACAGTTATCTTTACTTGTAGAACAGATTATCGTAGTGGTAATGTTCAGAGAGTCTTTCAGCAAAATGGTATGGAGAATGTGATTAACCACTCTGGTGGAATTGTCTCTTATCGTGGTGAGATTGTTCAGGGGTAGCCTAACTATCTTCTATTTTAAACTAATTTTGATACTCTTTCATAGATTATAACATAAGGCAAATATTTATGGAAAAAAGATTAGATACTATAGACCTATTTCTAAAACTACTTAGTATAGAGTCCATTACACCTGATGATGGTGGGCTACTTACCTATATCAAAAACTACTTATCAAATTTTGAAGCAACATGGGTTAATGAGGGTGGAGTAAAGAACCTCTTTTTAACCAAAAAATTTGGTGAGGGGAAACATCTCTGTTTTGCAGGACATCTCGATGTAGTTCCTGCTGGGGAGGGATGGGATACCAACCCTTTTGTACCTGTAGTAAAAGATGGATATATATATGCACGAGGTACGCAAGATATGAAGAGTGGTGTAGCTGCTTTTGTTCAGGCTGTTCGTGATATGGACGATGAGTTTTCTGGTCGTCTCTCTCTGCTTTTGACATCTGATGAAGAGGGTGATGGTGATTATGGGACGCAGATAGTTTTGAAACATCTCAAAGAGATTAATCTACTACCTGATTATTGCATTATCGCTGAACCTACCTGCGAAGAGGTCTTTGGAGATGCTATCAAGATAGGCAGAAGAGGCTCTATCAATGGTTATCTAACACTCAACGGTCAACAGGGACATGCTGCTTATCCAGAGAAGAGTATTAATCCTATTCATGATATATCAACTATCCTTTCAGAATTAGCAGGGTATGAGTTTGACGAGGGTGATGATGATTTTGCTCCAAGTAAAAAGGTGATTACTGATATTCGTGCAGGAATGGAGGTGACAAATGTGACACCACAGAGCCTAAAGATGATGTTTAATGTTAGAAACTCTACTAAAACAACATCTGAGACTATTCGAAACTATATAGATGAGAAGTTTGCAGGGTTGGATTATGAACTCGATTTAAAGCAGAGTTCTTATCCGTTTGTTACCAATAGAGATTCATATATTGTCAATCAACTACGAGTTGCGATACGAGAAGTAACAGGGGTAGAGACCAAACTATCAACAGCAGGAGGTACTAGTGATGGGCGACATATAGCCCCTTATGGGATAGAAGTTGTAGAGTTCGGTGTCATAAATGATAGAATTCATGCACTAAATGAGCGAACAACCATAAAGGAAGTGGAAAGTCTTTATAATATTTTTGTTAAGATAGTAAAAAAATTTTAAAATAGGATATAACAATGAAATCAATAAAAGAAGATAATCAAGAAGAATTTAATATAGATAAGGCAAAAGCTGAGATTAATAGACTCTTGCAAGTTTATCGTATAAAAAAAGATGACTTAGAGTGGGCAGATGATGATTGGGAAATAGGTGAAATTCAAGAAGAACTTGAGAGTTATGCAAAAAAAATTAAGGTTTTAAAAGCAAAAGTACGAGAGTATGAGCAGTCAATAGAGGCTTAGTTTATGTCAGGTAAACGATTAATATACGAGAGACCAACTATAACCCAGTATATTATCGTTAAGTTTGTTGCAGTGGCTATTTTGCTAATAACTCTCTACTCTCTAACTACTCTTTTTACTCCTAGTGAGTATAAAAACTCTCTGTTTTATATAGGAACTTTTATACTCTCTCTTCTGTTTATATTGGGTTGGCTCTATATGGTTGTCAAGAGTATAGCTAGAGAGCTTAAAGTAGTTGAAGAGTATCTATCTGGAGTAGATATTTTTGATAAAAAAACTCCTAAAGTACAATTTTTTACTAAAGAGTTTGACCATATTAATATCAAGCTTATTCAACTACTACGAAAAATGAGAAAAAGAGATAAAAAAAAGCGAAAATATACAGCAAAAATAAAGCTAAAAAATCGCCAACGCTCCGATATGCTCTCAGCTATTGCTCATGAGTTTCGTAATCCCATTGCTGCAATAATGGGATATGCTCAAACCCTCAATGATGATGAAGATATCCCCCCCAAACTCCGTCAAAGATTTCTATCTAAAATTTATAATAATGGTGAGAAGATAGAGGAGCTTTTGGGTCGTCTGCTTCTATGGAATCGTTTTGAAAGTGGTGAGCAGAAGCTACAGTTAAGTAGATTTGATATACAACCACTAATAGTAGATGTGGCTCTAAATTTAGAGGATAAATATAAAACTCGTAAAATTTTTGTAGATGACCATTCGCTATTTATCAGAGCTGATAAAGCCTTGATGGAAATTGTGTTAAAAAATCTTATTGAGAATGCTCTTAAATACTCTAATGAGCTTGTCGAGGTAAAGATTAAAGAGAGTAGAGTCATCGTAATTGATAGAGGAGTTGGTATATCTGCTGATAATATCGACAAGGTAACTAAAAAGTTCTTCCGTACACAAGAGCATTCATGGGACAACTCAATGGGGCTGGGACTTGCTATCGTTAAACAGATACTAAAACTTCATGGAACTCTGTTAGATATTGAGAGTATAGAGGGGAAAGGCTCTTCATTCTCTTTTCTTCTCTTATCTTAATATGCACTCATTATTTTTCTAAATCCTTTTTGAGGTAAGCTTAGCGTTTTTGGTTTTGACAGTTTTTGAATATTTTGATTGCCACTGCAACGCTCATTTGCTATATAGTATAGGGCTTCATTCAGAGAGCTTTCACTCATCTCTCCAAAGTTTTTAAATATATTGTCATCTGCTATACAGGTAGGTGTTAGCCCCTCTGTATAGTCTCCATCACCATCACTATTCTTAGTCTCAATATTGATAGCATATAGAGCTTTGTCACAAAATATACCTGCCCCTAAGAATCCATAGGGTTTACCACAGGTAGGTTTTCCTATCTGTATCACCTCTACACCATTTGCAGAGGCACGAAGAGCATTTATGACCAACTCACTAGCCGAGCATGTAGCTTCTGTTGTGATAACAAAGACTCTATTTAGATTAAGTGCCTCTATAGGGTTATTTTGAAAATATATTGTAGTGTTATATTGCGAATATTTCTCATTAAAGTTTACATGGTGAAATACTTTTTGAGAGAGATTAGACCCACCAATAATAGAAGCTATATGATTTGCTAAATTCTCAGAGCCTCCTCCATTGTATCTTAAATCAAGAATCAAATCGTTTATCCCTTCTCTCTTAAAGTTAAAAAAGGTAAAATCTATATCCATTGTAGCTTTATCTATAAAGTCTTGAAATACCATATATCCAACTTTATGTTTATTACTTTGAAAAATATTAGTATATAAAATCGGATTTATATCATAGCTCTTTTTTTCAATAGTTCGTTCATAAGTCATATTATTGTGCCAAAATGTAAGTGTGATTTTATTACTCTTTTCAAATATCTCTATGATGTTGTCAAGAGACTCTTCTGTAATAGTTTTAGAGTCTACTAGAGTAATTACATCACCTCGCTTTATACCCTTTTTATCGGCAGGAGAGTTTGGATAAACATATTTAATAACTAGTGCATAAGTATTCTCTTTAAAAAAAGCCAATCCAAGAGAGAATCCAAAGTTCTCATTTTTACCCTCTTCAAAATAGCTCTGTGCAGTTTTATAATCTATAATAAAACTAAAACGGTCATTTGAACTTTTTATCTCCTCTAAGAGTTTTTCAGGTGAGTCATAGTTGTCTGTTGTGTAGTCAAGTTCATCTACCTCTTGATTCCAGAGATAGGAGTCATGCATAACTTCATAAACAAACTTATTTTGATTGTTTAGACTGCACTCTGTTGGAGATTTGACAGCAAAGTATTGAGTTTCGTTAATATCTACAGTATCTTCAAAAATAATCTCTGGTATATTATCACTATCAGGTGTAATCTCTGTACTATTCTCTTCCACGCTCTCTGTAGTTAATGCAAGAGATGAATCATTACTTTTTTTACCTGTGCTACCACATGAGATAAAAATGAAGATTGAGATGCCAATTATTAAAAAATTAGTAAATTTATTCATTACTTATTATATCAAAAAAATCTTTCATTTGATAGCTCTTCTTTTGATATTTGTCAAAGCATAATTATGCTATACTACCTACAGCTTAATAGGATTTATTAACGCTAAAGAGTAAAGGATAGACCTATATTACTCAACAAATTCACGCTAAGGAGCTTAGTGATGAGATACGATTATCTTATTTTCATAGGCAGATTTCAGCCATTTCACACAGGACATGAGCAGGTCATACGACAGGCTTTAAAATTATCAGACAGAGTTATTGTTTTAGTTGGTTCAGCCTATCAGCCACGAACTGTTAGAAACCCTTGGGATTTTAATGAACGAGAAGCTTTTATCCGTTCTGCTTTTTCGCAAGAGGAGAACAGAAAGATTTTAGCTTTTCCACTACTTGACCACACCTACAACAACCAGTTATGGATAAAATCAGTTCAACAGTTGGTCGCAGGAGTTGTTCACAATAAAATAGCCTCAAAACCAAAAGTAGGCTTGATAGGTCATCAAAAAGATACCTCATCAGAGTATTTAACACAGTTTCCACAATGGGAGAGAGTAGAGGTTGAGAACTATAATAATATCTCTTCAACTGATATTAGAGAGCTTTATTTTTCAGATAAAGAGGTAGCCAAGAGCCTCAATACAAATGTGGCGATGCTTTTAGAGAAGTTTAAAACTACCCAAGCCTATAAACAGGTGGCTAATGAGTTTCATTTTATCAAAAAGTACAAATCAGCATGGGACAAAGCACCTTATACACCAATGTTCATAACCGTAGATGCTGTAGTAGTTCAATCAGGGCATATTTTGCTTATTGAGCGAAAAGCCCAACCTGGTAGGGGATTAATGGCACTACCTGGGGGATTTTTGGGTGCTAATGAGACGCTTAAAAGTGCAGTGATTCGAGAACTAAGAGAAGAGACACGCATCAAAGTACCTGCCCCTGTTTTAGCAGGAAGCATTACTAAAAAAGAGGTATTTGATGACCCTTATCGTTCAGCAAGAGGTCGAACTGTTACTCATGCTTACCTTATAGAGCTAAAAGGCAACAAACTACCCAAAGTAAAAGGTGGTGATGATGCAAGTAAAGCTTTTTGGGTTCCGTTTGCAGATGTTAAACCTGAATTGATGTTTGAAGACCATTTTCATATTATTCAGGCGATGGTGGGGTAAATGTTTGAAATCTATTTTCTAATTGGTGCAATCATAGGGTTTAATCTATATACCCACTATCAAGTAAAAAGAGATAATGCCTATTTCCTAGACGAAGAGAAACCATCTACTATTGCCATGATTTGGTATCTGCCAATCATTGGAGCATTAGTAGCACAATACAGACTTCATGCAGACAAAACTTTTTATATGACCGTCATAGGAATATATTTCTTATTGCGTTATGGAATTTATGCTCTGTTTTATCTGTTATTTTAATAACCGTAGGTCGGGTTGCCCTCATCCCGACAAAAATATGAATAAAGAAGAAGCCCAATAAAACAAAAATTATTGGCAAAAATACAAATTGAACGATAGAATATTTTTGTATTCAAAGAGGTGTTGGGATGAGGGCAACCCGACTTAATTCAAGGAGATGGAGTAGATAAAGAAGCCATAAAAGAGATATTGGAAATATTAAAAGTTGAGGGTTTCTCTGCTGACAACATCGCCTTTGGAATGGGTGGAGGACTCCTACAACAACCCAACCGAGATGACTTTAGATTTGCCATTAAAGCATCGGCAATATGTGTTGATGGAGAGTGGAGAGATGTTTACAAAGAGTAACTAAAAATAGCACAAAATAAACATTTTGCAGTATCTGTACCCATGAATTATAGTATAATCATGAGCTAGAAACCCTAAATAATGAAACAATATATATTTTAGTTATTAAAACAACATAGTTTTATATATTAAAATCATTATTTTTGAACCATATAACTCTTAGAACATCTAAGATGGTTCTTATGAGTATTAACATACAAAAATGTTTTCATAGCTAGTTTTAAGTTCACAAACACCATCAAATGGTAAAACCTACCTGTTTTTAAGAGTAAAGATTGTACTGCTCTTTTGTCTCTAATTGTTAATACTCGTGATATTATATTAGTAATTAGCTTAAATTCTAATTAATCAGAATTTAAATTTATAACAATATTTATTTAATATCATTGATTCTTGCTATAATTGAGATAAGTATTGAAGACTATTGCTCAAAGGGTTATTTTTGCTCGAATGGGTGGGAAGCTTTAAAATGAGTTAATCTTGATGTAAATCACTTTTTAATTTGCTTTTTTAGACTATACTAAATCCCAAGATATATTAGCAGGAGAAAGTATGCACCCAAGTTTTACAAAAGCAAAAATATTTGCATCGTTGGCATTGATTATTTTAACCTTTGCTTTTACTTTACCCATGATTGCTTTTCATGGTACACTCAATAGTATTAGTGAAGGTAAGAGTCAAGAGGTATCAAATTTTAGCAAGTTGGTATGGAATACATATAACCAAGGGAGATATAAAAGTGTTTCTACTCCTAAAGAGGCTTATAATAATTTAGATAAGATGATAGAGACCTCTTCAGAAATAGGAGTGGCTTCCATGCCTATTTGGGCTGTTTCACTAGAAGCTCCCAACTATCCTAAAAAAGCATTTCCCCAAGGTATTCCTGTATTTTTTCATTTTGACGGATTTTCAGGAGAAGTTCATGAGATGAATACTATTAACCACTATGTTGGTATGGACCCAATGTGGGTTGGTGGACAACTAGAGCGTGAGATTGGTGTCTATGCTCTACTTCTACTCTCTCTTATTATGATTTATTTTATTGCTTATAATAATAAAATCTTTAAATTAGGAATGTTGATTCCTGTAGTATTACCTATTTTATTTATTGCCGATTACTCTTATTGGCTCTATTGGTTTGGTCACCATTTACACAATTGGGGTGCGTTCAAAATTAAACCATTTATGCCTACTGTATTTGGAGATGGGAAGATAGCACAGTTTACTACACACTCTTATCCAACTATTGGATTTTATTTGTTGGTAGCAATTTCATTATTGAGTCTTTTGGCAATATTGGCAAGAGGAAAAGCAATGAGAGAGACAAACGCATAAAACTGGTTACGAAGCTCCAGCTTCGTAATCCAATATGGGAGCATAAACTTTTTTATAAATTTCTTGCTCCCATAGGCGTTCCCAAGCTGGAGCTTGGGAACGAGAAGCATAGAGTAATTTTATAAAGGTTAAATTTGTTTAGATTGTTAATAATTTTTTTATTATTGTTCACTATGCTAAATGCAAATGCCCTACAAGAAGCCATAGACAAAGCCCCATCAGGCTCTATTCTAAAGCTTCCAACAGGTGTTTACAAAGGCTCTATCGTCATCAAAAAACCTCTAACCATTGTGGGGAAAGAGGCTGGTGTGGTTATTGATGGAGAAGGAAATGGTACGGTTATAACTATTGAAAGTTCATTTGTAACTTTAAAAAATTTAAGAATAACTAATTCAGGAGATAAGACATATACTTTAGATTCAGCTATTTCAATAAAAAACTCTTCTCAGTGTGAAATTAGCTCTTGTCAAATAGATAATTCTCTTTTTGGTATTGATATGCAGAGTGTAAATAGTTCAATAATTGCAGAGAATAATATTACTTCTAAAGATTTTGACTTGGGTCTTCGTGGCGATGGATTACGTCTTTGGTATAGTGATGATAATATTGTTCGTAAAAATAGACTTATCAAATCACGAGATATGGTTGTTTGGTATTCACATGGAAACTTAATAGAAGAGAACTATGCTGAGTATTGTCGTTACTCACTTCATTTTATGTATGCAGGTAAAAATATTGTCAAAAACAATAAATATAAGCACAACTCTGTTGGTATTTTTTTTATGTATTCGCAAGACACTATTGCTATAGGTAATATAATTCAAAGCTCTATGGGCGCGACAGGTATGGGAATAGGACTAAAAGATGTATCAAACTTTACTTTAAAAGATAATACTATCATTTACTGTGCACAAGGATTATATATTGATAGGTCTCCTTTTGAGCCTAATACTCATAATTGGATAGAGGGAAATAGAGTACTTTATAATTCCGAGGCTTTACACTTTCACTCTTTGAGTGAGAATAATATTATTAAAGATAATGTTATTAAGGGTAATATTGAAGACATAGTCAATGACAGTAGAGGAAGTAAAACTAATGAGAATGAGATAGTAGGGAACTACTGGGATAACTATGCAGGGTTTGACAGAGATGGTGACAATGTGGGTGATACACCCCATAAAGTTTACCAATATGCAGACCAACTTTGGGTTTACAATCCTGATGTAAAGTTTTTCTATGGTTCTCCTGTGATTTCATTGCTTAATTTTCTAGCAAAACTAGCTCCTTTCTCTGAGCCTGTTTTTTTGTTAGAAGATGAAAAACCAAAAATAAAGTTGGAGGACTAAGATGGCAAAAATAGAGACAGAACGACGAGAGTTTATAAAGTATTCCACTTTGGGTATTTTAGGATTGGTTTTAGCAGGAGGAGTGGGTCTTAGCCCATTTCTTCATGCAGAAGAGTTTAGGCTTCGACCACCGGGGGCTTTAGATGAACATGAATTTTTAGGTTTATGTATTAAGTGTGGTCAATGTTTACAGGTTTGTCCTTATCACGCTATTCATCTAGCAGATTGGGCAAAAGGAGCAGGAGAAGGAACACCATATATTGATGCATCCGTGCGTGGATGTTGGGCTTGTGAAGCTGTTCCTTGTGTTTTGGCTTGTCCTACGGGGGCGTTATCGCATGATTGTGAAAAGGCTGAAGATATACATATGGGGATTGCTGTTTTAGAGTTTCCTCAAACCTGTTTGGCTGTCAAAAAAGAGCCTGTTCCTGATGACTACAACAAAAAGATGCTCTCATTTGTTAACGATGTTAATAATGTAACAGAGTACGAAAAAGAGATATTGAAAAAATTTGATAATAGAGCAGGTAAGCCATGTACACTTTGTGTTGATATGTGTCCTATTGCTAACCCACTCTCAGCTATTGCAATGCAAACAAAAGGTGGAGTTACAAAGCCTGAAATTTATGATGGTTGTATTGGGTGTGGAGTTTGTGAAGAGGTTTGTCCTACAAACATAGCATCTATTGTTATTAAACCACGAGTAACGTATGATGAACAATATGAAAAAGGAAAAGTTTAGATGATAAAAAAAATAAATATCTCGGAATCGGAGGCTTTAGCCCCGAACAAAACGAGGCTATTCATATTGAGTTCAATATTTTTTCTATTTGTAGGCTGTGGTAATGAAGCAAAAGATACAACTAAAGTAACTTCAACAGCCCAAGCACCCAAAATAGAGATAGTAGCTAACAAGAACGCTAAAGAGATAAAAGTAGTTAAGAAAAATAATGATTTAAACTCTACTTTCTATAAAGGTATGACTAACAATAAGTTGATACACAGTTACAATTTAGAGAGTCAACCTGCCAATAAAGATGCTTCTGTAAGGATAAAACCTAGAACAGTCGTAGAAGCCAATATGAACATACGAAGTCCTTATGAAGATGTACAGATAGGATTACTTGTTGGAGAACTCTCTAAAAAATTTAGAGTAAAGTGTTCTGCTTGTCATAGTGATTATGCCAATGGAATAATAGGACCATCACTTTTATCTAAAAGTTCAGATGAAATTTTCGGAGCAATTTCAGATTTTAAAAGTGGTAAAAAGAGTAATCCTTTAATGGCTGGACTTATAGACCATATGGAAGATAGTGAAATAAGAGAGATAGCAGATGAGATTTATAGATTTAATCAAAAATTAAAAGAGATGAGGAGTAAAAAATGAAACATATAATCGTTGGGTTTTTAACCATTGTTATTTTGGGACTTATGGTATTAACTTTTATGCGTGGTGGTGCTTATCAAGGTGGGGTACATGCTAAAGTTATAAAAGATTTTGGAGATAAAATAAGCAACGCTGGGGCTACTAAAATAGCAGAGAAAGATGACCGAGCCAAAGAGGATGATAAACTATCTGCACTGCGAGAGAAAGCAGGAAATATAGGTGCATTTGAAGTAAGTCAAGCCTATAAAAGTAAATGTTCTTCTTGTCATGGTGTAAATGGTTCTGGGGAGCAAAATGGTAAAAAACTAATGGGTCCAAAACTTTTTGGACAGAGTAGTGAAGAGATTTATAAAAAACTACTTGACTTTAAATCAGGGCGAAAAGAGAACATGATTATGAAAGGCTTGTTGATTAAATTGAGCAAAGATGATTTAAAAACCTTTGCTGATGAAATTGGAGAGTTCCCTGCAAAAGCAGAAGCAAACAAATAACTGTAGGGTGCGTTTCCCAACGCACCAAGAGAGGAGCATAAAATATGGACAAGTACAACAACCGAGAGACAATAAAAAATACCACCTTTTGGTCAACATTTTGGACTACCACTGCTGATGGTAAAAAAAAGTTTTCTTATAGAATGAAACGATGGATTTTAGTAATTGGAATTCATCTACTTTTCTTTTTATCGTTTTTTATTGATTTACAAGTATTAGAGGGAACGCTTAATGGTTCACGCTTTTTAGGTTTTCATATGATTGACCCCTTTGCTACACTAGAGATATGGTTAGCTACCTATCATATTCCTATTAATATGATTATTGGTGTCTCTACCATTCTTATTGTCTATATGTTAGTTGGTGGTCGTACTTATTGTGCATGGGTTTGCCCTTATGGAATATTAAGTGAATATGGAGAAAAGCTACACAATACCTTGGTTAAAAAGAAGATTATTAAAAATAGAAAATTTGACCATAGAGTAAAATATCTCTTTTGGATAGCTTTTTTAACAATGGCATTTGTAAGTGGATTTATTATATTTGAGTCTTTTTCTGTAGTAGGAATACTTAGCCGAGCTATTGTATATGGTTGGTCATTGGCACTTATTTGGGTAGTTATTGTTTTTGCTATTGAAGTCTTTTTCTCTCGTCGTGCATGGTGTAGCTATGTTTGCCCAATAGGAACAACTTATGGAATGATAGGAAAAGTATCAGCTCTTAGAATAGAGTGGAATGATAATTGTGATAGCTGTATGGTCTGTCATGATGTCTGTTTTGAATCACAAGTGCTTGAAATTACTAAAGCAAAATATAAAAAGCAGATAAATGAAAAAGGGATAACTTCTCAATATATTACAGGAGCTGACTGTACGCTTTGTGGGCGTTGTGTAGATGTTTGTCATGAAGATGCTTTGAAGTTTGATTTTAGATTAAAAGATTTGGTATAAGGAAAAAGATATGAAGCCAACCCCCATAGATGAAGAGATATTATTAGACCCT
>FPHM01000055.1_pt1 | contig 28779 bp, 19 predicted proteins | sample 1057441 | NCBI WGS metagenome assembly FPHM01 (sample SAMEA4473311, study PRJEB15554) | hydrothermal vent metagenome | biome: marine basaltic hydrothermal vent biome; feature: marine hydrothermal vent; material: water | place: Pacific Ocean | collected 2011-06-14/2011-07-23 | depth 1155 m | reverse complement strand
ACATTCTCTGAATCAGAATTACCATTCATATCTTGATAGTTATTTTGATAAGTATTACTCATTTGTATGCTATCTTTTTTATGGTAATATTCTCCTTCTCCAGAAAATACAGAAAGAGATGAAGTAATACTACTTCCTGCTGTGGGTAGTCTAAATCCACTAATGGTTATAGGGGGATTATCATCGTCAATGGAATCAAAGCCATTATAAATTGAGATATTTTTTGGTGTACCATCAATAGGGTCTTCAAGATAAATAACCACAAGACTCCATCCACCATAAACGCCTGTCTCTGTTTCTCTTCCTTCATTGACAGTAAGATTTGCCACAGTAAAAGTATGTTTACCTTGGGCTAAATTGGCTTCTTGTAGGATTGAGGTAACATCTGCAAAAGCAGCAAAAGCCAAAACAGAGTCATGTTCTAGAAAATCAGAAAGTACGGAGGCTGTGACATCTTTATATGTGCCTGTATCTACTTTTAGTTTTATTCTATTGGCTTCTGCTGCTTCAAGATTAATATTGTTATATCCTGAGCCTCTTCCTGTTTCTACATAAGTATAACTTGAACCATTTTCAAGACCATAACGCATTTCCTTATCAGCCTCTGTAGCACTAGCTTTATCTCTTGCGATTCTTCCTTGCCAAAAGAGTCCAGCCCATGCAATACCTTTTCCTCCATCTTGCTTGTAGTTGTTAGGTAGTTCGATATAAGAAGAGCTAGAATTCCATGTTCTGCTATCTTCATCAATATCAATATATTTACTCACATAACCATTGTTGACTTTGTTTCTATTATCTGAACAAGTACCTCCATACTTTGATCGCTTTTCTGTGAGACAAAGTACAGTATTTCCTGCTATTTTGTAATTACCCACAATATTCCGTGTCTCTGCAGGATTAATAAGCGTAAACTTTTGTAAACCATGTTTATATTCTGTACGAATAGCGATAGTAACAGTAGCCGTAGCCGTACTCCCATAACTATCAGTAATCGTATAATTAAAGCGAATAGAATTAGAAGGGGTACTCGCAGGTGTATAGCTAAAACCACCAGCACTGTTGAGACTGAGTATACCTTCACTAGGATTCGTATTGCTAGTGATACTAATAGACACTCCTGTATCGACACCTGCACCTGTATCATCACTAAGAAGATTTCCTGTAATAGCAACACTTGGTGTCATCGCATAGGTATTGTTTGTGGCATCTATAGGAGGTACATTTATCTTTAAAGTAAAAGATTCACTAGAGGAAGCACCATCATTATCAGTGGCTGTAAGGCTAAAGTTAAATGTCATATTGCTATTGACTGTAGGAGTACCTGAAAGAAGTCCTGTTGTACTATCAAAACTAAGTCCTGCAGGAAGTGTGCCTATAAGATTATAGCTTAAAATAGGGTCAGCATTGGTTTCTTCTATAAAGGCTGAAAGTGCCAAAGTATAGCTAATCTCTGTATAAACATTTTGATTAGGAATACTTAGTATTGTTGGAGGTATTTCTGGTATGATATCGGGTACAAAGGTAAAATCTATTTGCCAAAGGTCTCTATCGTCACCAGACTCTTTAATTTTAAAAGTAAGCTTCTCATTGGCTTGAATACTAGAAGAGAAAGTATGATTTTCTGCTTTAGCACTATAAGGAGTTTGGCTATTAGCAAGGCTTGAAAAAATATCAAGATAATAAGATTCTCCATTAGGTGAAGACGCGGTTAAGCTAAGTGTACCTGCGATACCTGGAATTAAATGATAATAATCTTTATCATCATGATAAGAAGAACCACTAATACAGGTATTTATAGTTGTAGTATTAGTAGTAGTAAGAGCAGTCAGACTCGAAATAACAACTCCAGGAGAAACATCATTGGCTGAAGTATCTAAGCTATTATCACAGCCCATATCATCAATGGTAACATACTCAATCCAAACAACTTCATCATTATCAGTTGTATCTACTTTAAATTGTAATTCTAGTTTACCATCACTATCAACTTCTGCAATAAAAGATTCTATAGGTCTATTATTAGCATAAGTATATGTTTTAATTTTTTTACCATTCACATACACTTTTAGCTCATCAGTCCCTGTATCCCATGGACTAAATCTTACTTTAAAAGAGATAGTCACAAGTTGAGAAGAATAAGATGCACCAAAATCATAGCGTTTTTCAGCTTTTAAATAACTAGATCTACCAACTTTCATGGCTTTACGACTAGAGGCATAACTAACAACACTAGCATTACTCTTATTACTTCCCCAACCATCTAAATCTGTAGTAAAACTATCATTTACAAGTTGAAGTGCAAATGCTGAAAATGTCATAAAACTCCATAAAAATAATAATTTAATGAGAAAGTTTATATAGAATATGTGTGTGTTTTTGTTCATAATAACACCTTAATATGCTTGACTTGAAGCAAATTTTTATTTTATATAAGAAGAAAACATAAATATTATTTTAGTTATTCTTATATAATACTTGTTTATAGTTTAACATAGCTAAGATAAATTTTTTATTAAATGCTACAAGAAATGAAGCATTTCTTAAAGTATGGTATAAATTTTGGGTAGCTAATAGAGATTTTACATATTTTGAGATATGATAAGCCAATTATATCGTTGAATGGGGTAATTATGAATGTTAAAAAAAGTGTTGTAGCAAGTATAGGTTTGATTCTTACTTTTGTCTTGTTGGGTTGTGCTGAGAATTCTGATGAGGTGAATACAGAGTTGGGTAAACCTGCTTTACATTGGTATCAAAAGATTGCTTTGAGTATTGTCAGAGCCAACTTAGATGAAGCAGATGCACATTATATTTCTTTGAAAAGTGTACATATGCGTTCTCCATTGATGCCTACTGCTGTAATGATGTTGGCTCATGCACATATGAGTAAAGAAGAATATCGTCTTGCGAATTTTTATTTAGATGAATATACAAAAAGATATGGGGATGTGAAGAGTCGTGAATATATAGCATTTATGAAGTTGACATCCTCATTTTTGGGTGTGAAAGATGTGTATAAAGACCAAAAATTGATTATGGATTCTATTCATGCTGCAAAAATATACAATTTGCGTTATCCTGCGTCTGCTTATACTTCTTTGGTAGATACTTTATTGATTCGTTTGTACATGAGTCAGTATTTATTGAATGAAAATATTGCATCACTTTATGACCGTACAGGGAAAGCAGATGCAGCCAAAATTTATAGAGATAAGAATATTGGTTCTGTGGTTGAAATGACAGATATTACTGCACCCAAGAAAAGTATTGTGGGTAAAGTATTTGATTAATTTATATATAAGTAAAAAAGGAATTTTAAATGCAACTTAGTGATTATGAAGCACTTCCTGCGAGTTTACCGATTATTGTAGAGGATGATATTTTTCTTTATCCTTTTATGATAAATCCAATGTTTTTAAAAGAACAAAAAGATATCGATGCTGTGAATGATGCTATGGAAAATAATTCTTTGATATTTGTGGGGGCATCTATTGCTGGAAAAGAAGGCAATAGAGATTTTGATTCTATTTATAAAGTAGGGGTTATTGGTTCTATTATGCGTAAAGTACAACTGCCTGATGGTCGAATCAAAGTGCTTTTTCAAGGGCTTTCTCGTGCAAAAATATTAGAGCAAGAAGAATCTACTTTCAACCGTGCGATGATTGATGTTATACAATCTGAGAGCTATGATAAATTAAAAACAGATGCTTTAATGAGTATATTGAGAGATAAAATCAAAAAACTTTCATCTATTAACAATAAAATACCTGCTGATTTACTAAAAACAATTACCGAAAATGATGAGCCTCATCGTATTGCTGATTTGGTTTCTTCTATGTTAGGACTTGAAAAAGAAGTGGCGTATACACTTTATATTGAACTAAAAATTGAAAAGCGTCTTTTGGGTATTATTGACATGGTCAGTTCTGAAATAGAAGCACATAAAATACAGCGTGAAATACGGACTAAAGTACATTCTAAGATGGAGCAGACGAATAAAGAATATTTTTTGAAAGAACAACTCAAAGAAATACAGCAAGAGTTGGGAACAGATACGCAAAGAGAAGAAGAAATAGCTGATTTTAAGGCTAAGATAGAAATCTTGAAACCTCAGATGCGTGAAGATGCATTTAAAGAAATTTCTAAACAATTAAAGCGTTTTGCAAGAATGCATCCTGATTCTGCCGATGCCAATGTTTTGCAAAGTTATTTGGAATGGGTTTTAGAACTTCCTTTTGGAAAAGAGAGCAAAAAAAATCTTAATATCAAAAATGTTTCTTTGGAATTAGACAAAGACCATTATGCATTGCATAAACCTAAAGATCGTATTGTCGAATTTTTTTCTGTACGAGAATTGGCAGAGTTAAGAGGCATTAAACAAAAACAAACAGAAGCTACAATTTTGTGTTTTGCAGGACCTCCAGGGGTTGGAAAGACTTCTCTTGCCAATTCTATTGCCACGGCATTGGGTCGTCCTTTGGTGCGTATTGCTTTGGGTGGATTAGAAGATGTGAATGAACTTCGAGGGCATAGGCGTACTTATGTGGGAGCAATGCCTGGAAGATTGGTACAAGGACTGATAGAAGCAAAATCTATAGATCCTGTGATTGTACTAGATGAAATTGATAAAGTCGGGCGTAGTATGCGAGGTGATCCAACAGCTGTGCTTTTGGAAATACTTGATCCTGAACAAAATGCTAAATATAGAGATTATTATTTAAATTTTAATATGGATTTGAGTAAAGCTATTTTTATTGCTACAGCCAATGATGTAGGTAAAATTCCTCATGCTTTGCGTGATAGAATGGAGTTTATCGCTTTAAATTCTTATACACCTAAAGAAAAATTAGAAATTGCAAAACGCTATATTTTGCCACAGGAACTCAAAAAACATGCTTTAAAAGCCAGAGAATTTTCTATTAGTACGAAAGCTTTAAAGATGTTAATTGATGAATATACAAGAGAAGCAGGGGTAAGAAATTTACGCAGAAGAATTGCAGGATTAATGCGTAAAAGTGCCAAAAAGCTCTTGGAAGATACGAAAATTTTAGCGATTCGTGTGAATAAACATAATTTAGAAGACTTTATTGATAAAAAAGTGTTTGAAATTTCTCGTATTGATGATAGACCACAAGTAGGTGTTGTCTCAGGATTGGCATGGACTGCTGTTGGAGGAGATGTTTTAACGATTGAAGCCATTCGTATTAAAGGAAAAGGGAATCTACAGCCTACAGGCTCTTTGGGAAATGTGATGAAAGAATCTGTACGCATTGCCCATTCTGTAGTAAAGAAATTAATAGACAATAATGAATTAGATATTCCTCTTTCACTGATTCCTATGTCTATAAAAGAAAAAGAAGAAAATATAGTGCTAGATAAAAGTGAAGTATATAAGCGTTATGACTTACATATTCATGTACCAGAAGGTGCAACACCCAAAGATGGTCCTTCGGCAGGTATAGCCATGGTTTCTACTATTGCATCTATCTTAAGTGATAAGAAAATAGACAATAAACTAGCCATGACGGGTGAAGTGACTTTGACAGGAAAAGTATTGCCTATTGGAGGATTAAAAGAAAAACTAATTGCTGCGTATAAATCAGGCGTAAGCAAAGTATTAATTCCTATGAAAAACTATGAACGAGATTTAGAAGATATTCCTGATGAAGTCAAAGAAAACTTACGGATAGTAGGGGTTTCTCATGTGAGTGAAGTACTTAAGGAAATATTTGTTTCCTAAGACTTGCTCTAAGATAAGGATTTAGCTTAAGTCCATTGTGCCATTTTCTTAAAAAGTAACTCTTCTTTAATGGGTTTTCTCAAAAAGTCATTTGCACCATTGTCAAAGACTTCTGCCTTGCGTGTATCATCTGTAGAAAGTACAATGACAGGGATATTGGAGTTTGCCATATCTGAGCGAAAAATCTTTAAAAATTCTACACCATCTACAATGGGCATCATAATATCAAGAAGAATAAGGTCTATATTACTTTCTTTTCTTAATTTATCTAAGGCATCTGAACCATTTTCGGCTTCAATGCTTTCTGAAACGAGGGGATTTCGTTTGAGTAGGGTCTGTAATAGTTTTCTGTTGATGAAATCATCATCAACGATGAGTACTTTAAGTGGCATATTTTATCCTCTATATTTTTTAATAATTTGGTCTATCTCTTCTTTACTTGCAGTACTTGTGATAAATTCACCTTTCGATAAATTTAATGTTTCCTTATCTGCAAGGTCTTTGGACACAATCAGTGTCATATCTTTATTAATATTAATAATACTCTCTGTAAGCAGTTTATTGTCAATAAAGAGTATATCATATTCTAAAGAAAGTATTTTGGCTTCTAGTTGAGTCACTTTACTTACACTCTCATAGCTATATTCAAGGTTTTTAAACACTTTTTCTAAAATCCTACGAGGAAGTAAAAGTTTTTTGACAATTAGAATATTTTGTCCTAGATTACTTGCTACAGCTTTTGGGGTTTTTTCTACTTTTACGGTAACTTTACTAGAAGATTTAGCTTTATTAATACGGTCTAGCATAGAATTCTTCTTTGGCTTTTTAGGCGTATTTACTGCTACGATTGCTGTTTCTTCTAGGGCTACTTTTTCTATGACTTTTTCACTACTTTGCGTTTTAGGTTTTACTTTCTTTTTTGCTATTACTTTTTTTGCTATTACTTTTTTGTCTGTAGGTTTTTTTGTAGGTTTACTTACAGCTTTATGAGATAAGAATTTTTTTAGAATATAAAGTAATTCTGTAGTCTCAATAGGTTTTGTGATATATTCATCTAAGCCTTCTGCCAAGAATCTTTCTCTATCTCCTTTGAGTGCATTGGCTGTGAGTGCCACAATAGGTACATGGGTTGCATTTTCATCTTCTTCATAATCAATAATTTCATGGGTGGCTTCAATACCATCCATCACGGGCATTTGAATATCCATAAAGACCAAATCATAGTCATTAGAACGACGCTTTTCAAAAGATTCTAGTCCATTATTGGCAATATCTGAGGAAATTCCGTGTTCTTCTAGTATACGCTTGATGAGTTTTTGATTAATAACATTGTCTTCTGTAATTAGTACATGGGCATTAAAATGGCTTTGTTGTTTCGCAATTTTTTCTTCTATAAGCTCTGGCGTGGTATCTGTACTTAAAGAAAGTGCCGATTTCATTTTGGTTAAAGTCACTGGCTTAAAGATAATATTACTTTGTTCTAAACCAAATGCTTCTATTTTATCTCTACTACTAATATTGGCAATTAAAATAACTTTTGATTTATCCATTTGATAGATAGTTTCAATCATACTTTCTTTGGCTTTATCAATATCAATCCAATAATCTTTACATAAATGACTACTTTCAAGGTCTTTGAATTCACCAATAGATTCAAAGTGTTTGACCGAAGTGCCAAAGTATTTTAAATAGCTTTCTAAGTATTCGTCAAGTTTGCTTGGAATATCTTGTGTGTATTTACCAATAGTAAGGTTTGCAAAGATATTTTGATAGTTTTCTTCTTCTGATGAAATTTCTTCCAAAGGAATAGAGAAGTAGAAAGTTGTACCTTGGTCTTTTGCAGAGGTAAGCTCTAGTAATCCACCCATAAGTTCAACGAATTGGCTAGAAATCGTAAGTCCTAGTCCTGTACCACCATATTTCCTTGTAACCGAAACATCTGCTTGGGAGAAAGCATCAAAGATATGACCTTGTTGGTCTTTTGACATACCAATACCGTTGTCTTGGACAATAAATTTGATTTTATTATGTCCTTCTTCTGAAACGACTCTACTAATTTCAAGGTTGATTTCTCCACCATAAGAGGTAAATTTCACAGCATTAGAAAGAAGATTAATAACAATTTCTTTAATCTTTGTTGGGTCACCTTTGAGTTTCTGAGGGATACTTGGATCCATATAGAAATTAAGGTCAATATTTTTTTCTGTAGCAGCAACTGCATAGGTTTCAATCGCCGATTCAAATTCTATGGCTGCATCAAAGACAATGTTTTCAATTTCAATTTTATTACTTTCAATTTTAGAAAGGTCAAGAATATTATTAATAATACTTAATAAGTTTTCAGAACTTTTATCAATAATAGCCAAAAATTCTGTTTGTTCTTCTGTAAGTTTCGTACTTCGTAGGATTTCTGTAAATCCAACAATACCATTGAGTGGAGTACGAATTTCATGGGACATATTTGCTAAAAAGAGTGACTTGGCTTCATTGGCTTGAAGTGCAATGAGTTTATCATCTTTTGCCGTCTCCACAAGGGTTTCTAGGAATTTATAGGCTTCTTTTGTCCCTTCATGTGTATCTAATTCAATATTTTCAATAGCCACAGTATCTGAAATAAGATATTGGTCATTTTTAGTCATCTCATCCACAGCTTTATTCAGTACATCTTCGAGTTCTTTAATATTTCTTGTAATATCTCTAGTTGTCGTATAGCCAACATAAGCAAGAATAAAACTAAGTAACCAAATCGCTGTAGCAATGCCCAAAAGTAAAAGTTGTTTTTGTAGGTATATATCTGATTTTTTCCATAAAGTACTAGACACAAGAAGTTGGGCTTTGGACAATAGGGTAATTTTTTTGGTTTGTAAACTAAACCATTCCATGGCATCTTCGGCATATTGACCTGTATCAATATCTGTTTGAATCACGGAAGATGCTGTGGAAAGTTCTTCTAGTAATGCTTTAGGTTTTTTACTATACAAAATATCTTGCAATTGCTTTTGAAGTTGCATATTTGTTACTTGTTTAATATCAAAACTATTGGATTTGGTTTTAAATGTATCCCATAAAGAAATCTCAGAAAGGGTAAGAGAATCTTTTTTGCTTATATAATAAGATAAAAATCCTCGTTCTAGTCCTGTGTTTTCTTTGGCAGTATAGAGTTGTGAGAGTGTGCTAATTAAAGAAGCTATTTCTGTATTTAGTGCATATTTATTAATGGTTAATAAGTCTTCAAGAATAGATTGAGATAAAGTTTTTGTATAGCTATCAAAAAAAAGCTTTCTAAAATTACTTTCTTCACTGTCTACAATTTTTCTAATTTGAGGTAGCTTGTTAGTATTGTTTAAAAGTTTTTGATAAATATTGGTAGAGAGTTCTCTATCTTTTCCAAGAGCCGTCACAAGTAAAGGTAAGAAAGTACTGTCTCTGGTACTTAATTGCTTCCTAAGATTTTGAATACTATAATTTACTATTTTTCTTTGTTTGAGAAGAGATTTTTCAAATTCTTCTTTATTACTTCCTAGATATAGTGCTGTAAGTCCCCGTTCTTTTCCAATATTGAGTAGTGTTTTATCAAGTAAAGCATTGTTCTTTAGCGTTTTGTGTAAAGTATTGGCTTTTTCATAATTAATATATGAAGTGATAAAAAAGTAACTTGCAAGTAAAATGAGTAAAGTAATAGGAACAATTCCTATGAGTTTTAGTTTGTTACGAATAGTCATTGATAAATACCTCCTTATCCTGATATTACATTAATTTGAGTTTCAAATGATAAAAAGTGTGCCCAATAATCTTTGATAAGCACTTCTAAATTCTCACTTTGTTCACAAAATTGAATTTTATAAAGTGTATCTGACAAAGCATTAATACGGAGATTACTCGATGCTCCTTTGAGTAAGTGACCTATTTTTTGTATGGCATCCAAATCACCTTTTGTATAAAACTCTAGCATTTTTTGGGTTTCTATATGTGCTTGGTCGATAAAATCATGTACGAATTCTTCAATGAGATCCACAGGTAAAGACAAATCATTCGCAGCTTCTTCAAGTTGGAAATCAAAGTGTTTTGGTCGAATACCTTCAAGAGAAATGACCCCAAAGCTATTGCTATTTATTGCAGGTTCTTTTTTGGGAATCATCGGTGCTACTTCTATAGCCACTTCTTCTTTTATGATAGGTTTTTTAATGACTTCTTTTGGTATTTCTACAGGAGTCTCAGGAATAATTATTTCTTCTATTATTTCTTCTTCAACTTCTTCAACTTCTTCAACTTCTTCAACTTCTTCAACTTCTTCTGCTACTTCTGAGGTACTAATGCGTGAGAGTGTATGATAGAGTGCTTCAACTAACTTGTGGCTATCTTTTCCTTCTTTTTGAGAAATTTGATTAAGAATATCACTGACTTCTACTAGGCATAATACACTACTCAAATCAGAAAGCGTATCAATAGCTTCTAGGCGTTTTTCACTATCATTACTGTTCAAGTCTTCTTCAAAGTCAATAGCATTGTCTATAAACTCATTTAAAAAATTATTATAATCATCGGGGCTAATACCAATTTGATTACTTACTTCTTCAATATCAATAATAATTTCAGATTCATCAAGTATTATTTCTTCTTCTTCAGGAAGTGCCTCTATTTGACCCATTGTTGTAATCACTTCTATAGGTGCTTTTTTTGTAGGTGTTTCAAAAAGTAAGTCCATATCTATGTTATCTTCTGCTTCTACAGCAGGAGCAACCTCAACAGCAACCTCAACAGAGGCTTTTTCTATAGGGGTTTCAAAAAGTAAGTCCATGTCCATGCTATCTACTACTTCTACAGTTGGAGCAACCTCAACAGGGGCTTTTTCTATAGGTGTTTCAAAGAGTAAGTCCATATCCAAGAGATTATCATCTTCTACACTCTCTGTAACTGCTATAGGTGCTTTTTCTACTAAAGGTTTTGTTTCTGGAGGTGTTTCAAAAAGTAAGTCCATATCCAATTCGATATTTTCTTCCTCAACTATAGGCGTTTTAGCGAGAGGTTTTTCTACAACTTTTACTTCTTCTTCAATAACTTGTTCTTCTTCGGCAGTATCAAAGAGTAAATCCATATCTAAGTCTAACTCATCATCAAGTGTAGGACTTTGAACAGGAGTTGTTTCTTTAGGAAGAGGTTTTTCTTCAATAACTTGTTCTTCTTCGGCAGTATCAAAGAGTAAATCCATGTCTAAATCTAATTCATCATCAAGTGTAGGACTTTGAACAGGAGTTGTTTCTTTAGGAAGAGGTTTTTCTTCAATAACTTGCTCTTCTTCGGCAATATCAAAGAGTAAATCCATGTCTAAGTCTAACTCATCTTCTTTTTCTTCTTGAATAACCGCTGTTTTAATCGCTGGGATTTCTACTTGAAGCATATCCTCAATAAGTATTTCTTCCTCTTTGCTACTTTCAAATACCAAGTCTAAATCCATATTGAGTGCATCTTCTATTTTGGGTGCAAGGGCTTCTACATTCAACATCTCTTCTATGAGTGTTTCTTCTTCTTTGTTACTTTCAAATGTTAAGTCCAAATTCATATCTAGCTTATCATCTAATGAAAGTGAAGTATTGTTGTTTTCTGTTGTACTTTTATTGTCTCCGAGAAGACTATTCCTGATACTCAATGAGAGTGCATCATCTTTTGAGAGGGTCTTGTCTTCTGTGCGTATTTTTTTTACTGTGGGAAGAGGCTTAATAACTTTTTTAACCACTTTTTCTTTGAGAATAGTTTGAGGGAGAGTGCTTTCTATTTGGCTTTTTATTTGTACTTTATCATTAAAAGAAACAATAGTAAGGTGACCTATAAGACTAGAAAGTGTACTTTTATTAATAGTAAAACTTTGTTCTTTTGAACCTTGTTTGATGGTTAGATTGGTACTCGAAATATTATCAAAAACAATTTTTTTTGTAGCGATATTTAAATATAATTCATTCATATGTGTAACACCACATAATGCCAAGAGACGATTGTCTGCTGCAATAATTTGATTTGTTCCATTTAATATATAATACATCTTACTCAAATTTCCTTTTTTAATGATTCTCTTTTTCTAATAATGTTTGATAAATTGGTAAAGTTTCTTCGATTTCTGTTCTTGAAGCTGGTCTTCTTGCTGCAGTATACCCTATAATAAGACCATCCTCTTCCACAGGTGATATATGTGAATATACCCAATAATAACGCCCATCTTTACGCAAATTTTTGACAATCCCCGTCCATTCTTTTTTGGCTTGAATCGTAGTCCATATTTCAGAAAAAGCCATTTTAGGCATATCAGGATGTCTCACAATATTGTGGTTTATTCCCTTTAATTCATTTTTGGTATAACCTGAAATTTCACAAAACTTTCTATTTACATAAGTGATAATACCTTTAGTATCTGTTGAACTAATAATCAAGCCTTTATCAAATATATATTCTTCATCAATTGGAGTTATGTTGTTCATAGTATTTTATTTCCTTAGAATATCTTTATTCTTATAGATAATCATTAATACTAAAACTTTAGTACAATTAAACTAAAAATAGAATGAATTAGCCATCTTTTTACTAAAAAATATCAAATTAGGAAGTATATATCAATTATTTACTATTACTTTGAATAATACTTGCAATTTTTAGGTTTGTCACTTGAGAGAGTTCTTCTTGTGATGCACTATAAATAGCTTCAAAAGAACCAAAATAATTGACTAATTTTTTCACTGTGGCTTTGCCTATGCCTTTATGATTTAGTAAAGAAATTTTCGTATCTTCTTTGCGTTTTTTATTTTGATGGTAGGCAATGGCATAACGGTGGCTTTCATCTCTTTGTCTTTGTATCCATTGTAAGCGTTTGTCCTTACTTTCTAATTTTAGTATGCCATGAGGAGTATAGAGTATGTCTTTTGATGCACCTTTGGCACGGTGGGCTTTGGCATCTCGTTTTTCTTTGGCGATGGCAATAACATCAAGATTGACTTTGGCAAGTTTTAGAAGAGAAAGAGCTAAATTTAGATTGGCTTGTCCACCATCAAGAATCCATAAATCAGGTGCAGGACTTTGAGAGAATTTGGCAATGCGTCGTGAAAGCATCTCTTTCATTTGAGCATATTCATCTTTTGCTTCTAGTTCATAACGCCTATAGCTAGATTTATCCCATTTCCCTTCCTCCCAAATTATCATAGCACCAACAATAGCCACACCCATCATATGCGAGTTATCAAAACTTTCTATGCGATAAGGAATACTGTTCAAATCAAGTAAATGGGCAACACTTTGTTCTATAATCGTATTATTTTCACTTTTTTTAAGTAGGGCTTGGCAATTTTGTTTGGCAAGGGCAATGAGTTTGGATTTTGCTCCTCTTTGTGGAACAGTAAGTGATATTTTATTTTTGAAATGTAGACTCAAAGTCGAAGCAATAGAATCTTTGTCTTCAAAATCATGGGCAATAATAATATCTTTAGTATCATTTTGTGTTTGATGAAGATAAAATGCTAAAATTGCTTGTTTATAGGCATCATTTTCATCAAAAATATGTGTATGTCTAAAATAATGATAAGAAGAAGAAATGAGTTTTCCTTCTCTCATAAACATTTTGACAAGTACAGCTCTTTCTTCTCCTTTTTCTATGGCAAAAATATCAAGGTTAATATCTTTGGCTACATCTAAGCTCGAAGAAAGCGTGAGGGTTTTAATGGCTTCAATAGAATCACGCATTTTCAGGGCTTCTTCAAAGCGTTCTTGTGTGGCTAAGTTGCTCATCTTTTGACTAAGTGCTTCTAGCAAAGGTTTGCGTTTGACAATGGCTTTTTGGGCTTGGGTTATAATCTTTTGATACTCTTCTTTACTTATCTTATCTTCACAAGGAGCAAGACATTTTTTAATCTGATAAAATAAACAAGCTTTTCCTCCTTTGAGACAAGATTTTTTTTGTACCAAAGGATAGACTTCATAGAGTGCATTCATCAAAGCAGTACTTCCCGTTGGAAAAGGACCATAATAAGAAATATTTTTGCCTTTGATTAATTTTCTTGTGAGTTCAAAACGAGGAAAATCAGCCTCTTCATCTAGTACAATATAAGGATAAGTTTTGTCATCACGCAAGAGTATATTGTATTTGGGATTGAGTGTTTTGATAAGAGAATTTTCTAAAATAAGGGCATCTTCTTCACTCTGAACAAGAATATATTCCAAGCGTATGGCTTCTTCTAACATTTTGAGTATGCGTGGACTTTGGCTAGGATTAGGCATAAACTCAGGGCTAACTCTCCAATAAGACTTGACACGATTTTTAAGATTCTTGGCTTTGCCTATATACAGTAGTTTCCCTGATATATTAAAATACTGATAGACTCCTGCCGAATGAGGAAGATTCTGTATTAGCTCTCGCATTGAATCATATCTTGAATGCGTTGAAATGCATCTTTGAGCTTTTCATCTTTTGGCATCTCAAAAACCCCTTGGGCTTGTTCTTGATAATACGGCACAGTTTTAGGCTCAGATTTTTCCTCAGGTATGGCATGATATTTACTATGAAAAATAATAACTTTGTTTGCAATCATGCTTTTACAGTTTAAATCATATTTATTCAGGTCTCTTAATACACTTCTTAAGGAATCTTTCATATAATTGAGTTCCTGTTTAAACCCTGGGTGTGTAATAGCAATATAGAGTATTTCATTTTTAATATAGACAAAGGCAATCGCTTTTTGCCATTTTTGAGAAAGACAAGAAATATATTTTTGATAACAAGCTTGGGGTTTTAATAATCTAAATTGTGGGAGAGAAGATAAATGAGACAAAATAAGAGAAGCGTTTTTCATAAAGCGATTATAACATCAATTTGCTGTGTCATCTTAGTAGGATGTGGATATAAAACAAATCCCGTCTATGTAGATGAGAACAATCAGAGTAAAGAAGCACAAATCCAAAAAGAGCAAAAAAAATAAATCATGAGTAAAAAATATGATGTATTGATTATTGGGGCAGGATTAGCAGGACTTTATACGGCTAGTCTTATTCCCAAAGAGAAAAAGGTCTTAGTCGTTTGCAAAGATATTCCTTGGGAATGTAATACTTTTTATGCCCAAGGTGGTATGGTTACAGCCTTGAATTCAGAAGATATAGCTTTTCATGTCGAAGATACACTCAAAGCTGGTGCTTATCACAACAACAAAGAAACTGTAGAAATTCTTTCTCAAACTTCATTAGAAACCACAGCAGATATTATAGCTAAAGGTATGGAGTTTGATAAAGATGAAGAGGGTAAACTTCTTTATACCAAAGAAGCTGCCCATTCTACAGAACGCATTATTCATGCAGGTGGCGATGCAACGGGGCGTTATATGCATTATTTTATGATGCTTCAAAACAAACATCAACTTCAAAAAAATACTTTGGTTTATGATTTACTCATAGACAAAGGGCGTTGTTATGGTGTCAAAGCGTCTGTGAATTATGAACCTACAACCATTTATGCCGATGAGGTGATTATCGCTTCTGGTGGCATTGGCTCTTTGTATGCCTATAACACCAATTCACGCACAGTCTCAGCCGATATTCATGGCATTTGTGTGGAAAAAGGTATTGCTTTAGCCGATATGGAATTCATGCAATTTCACCCAACGGTTTTTGTAGATACACCTTATGCACGAAAACTTTTGCTCACAGAAGCTCTCAGAGGCGAGGGAGCTTTTGTCGTAGATGATGAGGGACGACGCTTTTTATTTGATTATGATGAAAGAGGAGAGTTAGCTTCTAGGGATATTGTCTCTCGTGGGATTTTTGATTATAAACGCAAAACAGGGAAACAAGCCTATTTAGATTTCTCGATGTTTGAAGAGAAGTTTTTTAAAGAACGCTTTCCCAATATTAGCCGTACTTTTGAAGCCTTAGGCTATGATTTCCCCAAAGACAAAGTAGCTATTTCTCCTGCTTTTCATTATGCTAATGGTGGGATAAGATGTGATAGTAATGGGGCAATTTGTGGGATGCAAGGTTTGTATGTGATTGGGGAAGCTGCTTGTACAGGTGTACATGGAGCAAACCGTTTGGCTTCTAACTCTCTACTGGAAAGTGTAGTTTTTGCTAAACGCTTGGTAGCATATCTTTCTAAGCAAGAAAACAAAGCCCAAAAAACACCTACTTTTGAGAAAGATTACGCTAATATTCTGCACAAAGAAAATGATAAAATCTATAAAGAAGCCTTGCGTAAAGTGATGTGGGAAGACATAGGTATCATTCGGACAACCAAAGGTTTGCACGAAGCCAAAAATCTCATTTATGATATGAAAAATAAAGAGATAGGCAGATTGTTAGCATTGAGGCTCAACACTGCTTCTGCGATTGTAGAAGCAGCCTTGGCACGAACAGAGTCTTTAGGCTCACATTATATTGAAAAATAAAAAAGGAAATAAATGAAAGTTTTACTAACACTTCTAGCATTCATGGGCGTAGCATTCGCCTCAGGCACAGCAGAAGTAGCACACAATCAGCTACACCTCACAACAACATGGGTAGGCATACTTTCAATTAGCGTTTTTGTTATTGGTTATTACTTTATCGCAACAGAAGACAAGTACCATATTAACAAAGCAAAACCAGCCTTACTTACAGGTACGGGTATCTTCATGTTTATTGGTTTATATATTGCTATGACTGGTGACAAAGCGATGGGTGAGCATTTACATTTTGAAATCAATCATCTTATCGTTGAAATAGCAGGGATTTTCTTCTTCTTATTTGTGGCAATGACTTATATTGAAGCCATGATAGACAGAGGCGTTTTCTCGGCACTTCGTTATAACCTAGTCTCCAAAGGCTATGACTATAAAAAGCTTTTCTGGGTCACAGGTTTCTTGGCATTTTTCATCTCTCCAGTAGCAGATAATCTTACTACGGCACTTATTCTTTCGACGGTTTTAATCACGATTGACAAAGACAACAGAGCCTTTATCGTCCCAGCAGCTGTGAATATTGTTGTCGCTGCCAATGCAGGGGGAGCGTGGTCGCCATTTGGAGATATTACCACACTCATGGCATGGGTAGCAGGAAAAGGAGTCTTTACAGATTTCTTATTTCTTTTCCCCGCAGCATTTTTGGGTTGGGGTGTGACAGCAGTATTATTGAGCCGTTATATTCCAGAAGGTAATCCTCCTTTTTCTGAAGATGAAGAAAAAGCAGAGATTTTAGAAGGTGGAAAAGTGATTATGGGACTATTTGGTCTTACTATTTTCCTCGCCGTGATGTCTCACAATGCTTTACACCTTCCTGCTATGTGGGGAATGATGTTTGGTTTAGCCATTTTAAAAATGTATGTTTATACTCTAAATTACAAGAATAAGGATCTTGATGAGGAGGAGAAAGAGACTAAAAAAATCAATGCCTTTTCATGGATCGCCAAAATTGAAAATGATACACTGTTATTTTTCTTTGGTATCTTAGCAGCCGTTGGTGGTCTTCATTTCTTAGGTTTCTTAGAATATTTCACAGCATTGTACACACAATTTGGAGCAACGACAGTCAATATCGGTGTAGGTTTCCTCTCAGCAGTAGTAGATAATGTGCCTGTGATGTCAGCCGTACTCAAATCAGACCCAAATATGGGTGCAGTGGCTACAGAAGCCCACGCACAATGGATGCTAGTCACACTCACAGCAGGAGTCGGTGGCTCTTTGATTTCATTTGGTTCAGCAGCAGGTGTAGGAGTGATGGGTAAACTCCACGGCATCTACACTTTCGCATCACACATGAAACTCGCATGGACTGTATTTGTAGGCTATATTGTCTCTGTAACTGTTTGGTACTTTCAATTTCAAGTTTTGGGGATTATGTAGAGAGTGAATCTTATCTTCTCGTAGGGGTAGGTCTCGTGCCTACCCTCATTATCCATTCCTATCCTAATTCTTCGGAGATAAAACCCACAATTCCACTTTTTCATTTTCCCTTGAATCTCTTCTTTTTGTTCTTCTTGATGAAGCTCTTACATCTCTTTTTAGTTGTAATACTTTTTTGTAACGCTTATTTTTTTGTAATTCTTCTATGATGGGATGAGGGCTTTTGGGGTCTACTATTTGGGCAAGGTTAGAAAAGATTAAGACGATGTTTCCTTCAGGGTTTAGGTATTTGGGTGCGTCTTCAAAAAATCTATCAAATAGGTCTGCTTCGTAATACATGGCTTTGTCTATGCCTTCTTCTAGGCTGTGTTTTGCTAGTAGCCAAGGAGGATTGAATACGATGATGTCAGCTTTGATGTCACAGTTTTCAAATAAATCTCCGTGATTTAGCGTAATTTTATCTTCATAGCCTAATCTTTCTTTTTCTTTCTCTACACCGATGATGGCATTTTTGTTGCTGTCTGATGCGTAGATATGTTCAAAGCCATTTTGAAGCAGTTGAAAAGACAATACGCCAGAACCTACGCCCATATCTATGGCAGAAGTTTTTGCACCCTCATACTTTTTGAGCCATTTGTCAAAGAGTTTGAGGTGGTCAAATCTTGTCGGGAAGTAAGTGCCATAAAAAGGATGCAATTTGATGTCTAGGGTTTTGACTTCAATGCCTTTTTCATACCATTGCCATGAGCTGTTCATACCTTGGACTTCGGGAAAAGAGATATAAAATTCTGATACCTCAGGATAGAGTTCTTTCATCCAGCCAAACTCAGGGGCTTTTTTGACTTGTAGTGCATTGTCTTTGACTTTGAGCAAGAGTCTATGAGAGGCTTTTCTAAAAGCTGTTCTATAGTCTCTTTGTCCTTGAAAACTTTTGTCTTTGTGTTTTAGTAAAAGATTTTTTTTGAGTTCGTTGATGACTTGTAAGCCATTGCTATAATATTCTTCTACGAGTACATATTTCCCTGCTATCATGTCTTCTACTGTGGCTTTGGTATCCATTTTACGATAAAAGTGTATGGCATCTATTTCTGTAGTAATTATATCGGGTCTATTGGCTTGGAGTTGGTCTGTATTTGTATTCATGCTATTTTGCCTTTTGTGTTATGTTACAGTCTAATGTATAGTGGCTTGATTTTCGTTTGGTTTTTTGGCTCTTATCGTATCTTTGATGTGGTCTAGTGTATAATTTCTTAATATTTTATACTTAAGGGATGAACAATATGAAACAAGTACCTATCTTAGTCTTAGATTTTGGCTCACAATATACGCAATTGATTGCAAGAAAATTACGCGAGAGTGGGGTCTATTGTGAAGTCGTACCTTATCGTGAGTCTTTGGCTGATATTAAGGCACGAAAACCCCAAGGGATTATCCTCTCTGGTGGTCCTGCTTCTGTGTATGCTCCTGATGCGTATAAGCCCGAAGAGGGTGTGTGGTCTTTGGGTGTTCCTGTGATGGGGATTTGTTATGGAATGCAGTTGATGACTCAGCGTTATGGTGGAGAAGTAGTCTCAGCCGACCATCATGAATATGGCAAAGCAAAGTTAAGCACGACTTCTTGTGCTATTTTTGCAGGAATGACCAACGATGAGACCGTATGGATGAGTCATGGCGACAAGGCGACGCGTATTCCTGATGGATTTGAAGTGATTGCTAGTTCTGAAAACTCTCCTTATGCTGGGATTGCCAATGTGGCACAAAATCTTTATGCTTTTCAATTTCACCCTGAAGTGCATCACACGGTAGAAGGTACGAAGCTTCTTAAAAACTTTGCAAAACATATTTGTGCTTGTGATAGCACTTGGAATATGGGTGGTTTTGCCAAAGAAAAAATAGCCACGATTAAAGCACAAGTAGGGGACAAGAAAGTCCTTTGTGGTGTGAGTGGTGGTGTTGATAGCTCTGTAGTAGCAGCGATGCTTCATGAAGCTTTGCCAAAAGAGCAGATTATCTGTGTCTTTGTAGACCAAGGGCTATTGCGTAAAAATGAAGTTGAAGATGTGCAGAATATGTTTAAGATGTTGGATATGAATCTGATTACCATTAATGCCAAAGCCGAATTTATGGAAGTCCTCAAAGACATTAGCGACCCAGAACAAAAACGAAAAGCCATTGGCGAAAAGTTCATCGAAGTGTTTGATATAGAAGCCAAAAAGCATACAGATGTAGAATTTTTGGCACAAGGCACACTGTATACAGATGTCATTGAATCTGTGTCCGTCAAAGGACCTTCAAAGACCATTAAATCCCATCACAATGTGGGAGGATTACCTGATTGGATGACTTTTGAACTCGTTGAACCTCTAAGAGAAATCTTCAAAGATGAGGTAAGAAAACTTGGACTAGAATTAGGTCTTCCAAAAGTAATGATAGGCAGACACCCCTTCCCTGGACCTGGTTTAGCGATTAGGACGATGGGAGCAGTCACAGAAGACGGACTAAGACTCATCCGTGAATCTGATGCTATCATGCAAGAAGAACTCAGAGCCACAGGCTATTACGACAAAGTATGGCAAGCATTTACGGTACTTTTAAATATTCAGTCTGTAGGTGTGATGGGTGATAATCGTACTTATGAAAATACAATTTGTATCAGAATGGTAGAATCCGTAGATGGAATGACAGCCACTTTTGCTCATGTCCCTCATGATGTATTAGAAGGAATGAGCAGAAGAATTATTAATGAAATTGACGGTATCAATAGAGTAGTCTATGATATATCTTCTAAGCCTCCTGCTACGATTGAGTGGGAGTAGGAGCTTTATTCAAGAAGGAAAATTATGGCTGAATTATTCTTTGGACTCTTTGAAATGTTTATTCGTAGTGTTTTTAAAATATTACAATTTATTTTTATTAAGGTTAAAAGAAAAAAACTCATAAAAGAATGGCATTCAAGTTGGAGAGATAAAATAGAAATTACTATTGGTGCATTATTATTGATAGGTTTTGCCTCGTGGGGTTTTTACTTTTTTGGTCTATTGATATATGAATATTATTATCCTCCTGAAAAAACTTTAACGGAGAAAATCTTAGATACAGCGTTTGAAAAGTTACTACATTAAATATAAAGAATTCTTAGGATACTATTACATCATCAAATTAAATTCTAAGGTTTCTTATGTGTCTTTCTTCCTATAAAAAATATATGTTTCTTTCTATTCTTGTTGGGATATTAATTATTCTTTCTATCTTCTCTGAAAATCTTTTTTATTTTTTACCTATTATGGTTTTTGCTATTATTCAAAGTAGAATTTCTTGTCCTAAGTGTAAGACTGCACTTTTGAAAGATAAAAATGGTTGGTATATCTTTAGTATGAGAAAAACTTGTCGTACTTGTGGGCAAGATACGCTTTTGTGTGAAGTTGAAGAAGATTCAGTGACTTCTTTAGATTTAACAAAAAAGAAAAGCTCTAAGTAGCTAAAACTTCTCTTTAAGTAAATTGGCAATTTTTTGACTACCTTCTGTTTCTACAATCTCTATCAAACCTTGACTTATACTACTTAAGTCTTGGTCTAAGAGTTTTAATACTTTGTCTATATTTATGTCTTTTTCTCTCATAAGCCATGCCAAGTTTTTTCTGAGCAGAAATTGTGCATTATGAAATTGATGGTCTGAACTTGCATAAGGATAAGGGATATATAATGTAGGTAATCCTGAAGCTGAAAGTTCCCAAAGTGTAGATGCACCTGAACGGGCAATGGCAAAATCTGCTTTTTTCATATAGTCAGCTAACTGTGTAGAAAAGCCAAATACTTCTGCGTCTATTTCGAGTTTTTCATAGGCTTTTTGAACCTCAACAATATTCTTTTCTCCTGCTTGGTGTAATATACTTATATTTCTATCTTTAAGTGTTCTTGCTAGAGAAAGTGCCAATGTATTAATAGCTTTCGCCCCTTGTGAACCTCCTAAAAACAGTATGGTTTTTACTTCTTTTCGTACATAGGCATTCTTAAAAAATATTTCTTTAATAGGATAGGCATGAATAGGACTTTCTTTGAGATAAGAAGAAATAAAAGTATTGGCTAGTGGTTTCAAAAGTTTATTTAAAGAACCTAAAGATGCATTTTGTTCATGTATTACAAGAGGGATAGCAGATAGTTTAGAAGCAAAACTTGCAGGAGCAGAAGAAAAACCTCCTACAGAAAAGACCACAGAAGCGTTATGCTTTTTGAGTATTTTTCGTACTTTTAGAGTTGCGATAAAAATTTTAAAAAGAGATTTTATCTTGCCTAAAAAACCTTGATTAACCACACCTTTTGTCTCTAAGAAATATGTCTCTTCAAAATTATCATCTGCTTCAAACCATTGTTTATCTTGCCCTTTTGTTGAACCAATATAAATAAGTTTTTCCCCTTTTAATACTTCTTTCACTGCTTTGATAATGGCTAAGTGTCCACCTGTCCCACCACCTGTCATAATAATTGTTTTTGACATTTCTACTCTTTAATATTAAATTTTTGCTGAGAATTATCCCAACCTTCACCTTCTCTAGGCACATTTTTTGAAATCATCAAGACCAATCCTATTGCCATAGAAGAGGCTAAGATATGCGAACCTCCATAACTTAAAAATGGTACGGCAATACCTTTGATAGGCGTTATTCCCGAGATACCATAAGCATTGAGGATAAAAGAAGCCGAGATAAGAAGTCCTATACCAATGGAGAATAGATATTGCATAGGGTTTTGTACTTTTGAGGCAATTTTAAAGATACGAAAAATTACAGTAAGCAAAGTAAAAGTAAGCACAAACAATCCTAAAAAACCTAGTTCTTCTGTAATTCCTGCAAGGATAAAATCCGTATGTACTTCAGAGAGATACCCCAATTTAAATTGACCATTTCCCAAACCTTCTCCCCATAAACCACCATTATGGATAGCATTAAGAGAATTCGAAATTTGATAAGGTTCTTTAACCACTTCAATGCGTAAATCTTGTAAAGACTCAAAAGGCAAAAAAGACAAAATAGAATCTTGTACTGTTCCCCACCATGATTTTATTCTTGCAATACGATGAGGTGCAAGAGAAATAAGTGCCACAAAAGCCATAAAAACCACAGACATCATCATAAAGAAGAACTTTTTAGAACTTCCTGCAAACATAAAAAGTACCATAAGTGTTGTACCAAGTACCACCACTTGTCCCAAATCTTTTTGAAATACAGCAATAATCACAACAACAATGAGAAATACAAAAAGATAAGGTGCATAAGCTTTAAGTTCTTCTTTGAGTGTCATTTCTGTTTTATTCAATAATTTACGCGAAAAACTCCACACAATAAAAAAAATAAAACCGATTTTAAAAAATTCTACAGGAGCAATAGAAATTGATCCCACTTTTATCCAGCGTTTTGCACCACCGACGGCATGCACCAGTGTTTCGGGTAAAAATTGCATCACAACCATAGCCAGAGAAAAAAACAAAAACAAAGACATTCCCAAAGGAACAAACCACTTATCGGGATCAAGTTTAGACAAAAAAATCATGATAGAAAATCCAAGTGCAACAAAAATACTTTGACGCATAAAAAAATGGAAATCAGCATATTCTAAATATACTACAGTGTAAGTAGAAAGAGAATAACTCATGACCAAAGAAAAAGTCAAAAGAATCATTACCGATGCTAAAAGGGGTTTATCAATCATTGTATCTCTTTCATTCATATAGAATCATATTTTACCAAGTTTATAGATAAATTTGTATAAAATACCATTTAATTTAGGAAACTTAATGCAGACACAAATAGAAACTGAAGCCATACTCAACCGAAAGACTAAAATTTCTTTTCTCTTTATTGTCATTGTACTCATGGTGCTTATTTTTCTTTATTCTGTACTCAATACTATTCTTTCTGAGCGTCGCGTACCAAGCAATCACAGTACTATTCATGACCGTTCCTTTCGTGGTTCAATCATTTCAGCCGATGGCTATACACTGAGCCGTTCCGAAAAAAGCTATCAAGCCATTATACGAGGTGCCAGTATTGTCCCTGAGAAAAAAGCACTTTTTATTAAACTCTTTTCTATTTATTCTGCTATAGACGAAGCAAATATAGAAAAAAGGTTTCTCAACCGTAAAGGCAAAGAAATTCAAGGAAATATTATTATTTCTGATACCATCAGTACAAGTACAGCCATGAGACTCAAATCTTTGGCATACAAACTACGAAAACTAGGGGTTTTTCGTGCTATTAAAAGTCGCAGTGGTATGCAACTGGTCTATGGACTTGATATTATTGAAAATGGCGAAAACCGTTCTTATCCTTTGGCTGATATACTTAGCCCTACCCTTGGATATGTGGCTGATAAAAGAGTAGGACGCTACACACACCCCATAGGAAAAAAAGGACTAGAACGCGCCTATAATAAACATATTACTTCTAAGAAGCATGGTTATTTTAGAGGGAAAAGAGATGTTTTAGGGGCTGTTATACATGATAAATATGTAGAAGACAATCCTCGTGTAGATGGATTAGATTTACATCTCAATATTCCTCTTGCTTTACAAAGACGCATAGAACTCATGGCAGACCAGATGAGACTCAGCATTGATGCAGAAGAAATACTTGTGGCTGTGATGGAAAGTAAAACAGGAAAAGTACTTTCCTTTGCTACGACCAAACGCTATAATCCTGCCTCAATTCAAAAAAAAGATATTGCCTCTTTAGTGCCTAAATTTACAGAATATCCTTATGAAGCAGGTTCGGTTCTCAAACCACTAAGCATTGCTATCGCCCTAGAACATGACAAAATTACACCCCAAACTAGATTTAATACAGACTATAAACGCTTCCCTATCACAGCCAAGCAATATGTACGAGATGATGAACACTTTAAATCTATGTCCACCACTGATATTATTGTCCATTCTTCCAATATTGGAACTTCTCAAATCTCATGGAAACTTACAGGAGAAGAATACCGTCAAGGCTTATTAAATTTTGGTATTGCACATAAAACAGGGATTGACCTTTCCCGTGACCTCCCAGGAACGCTCAAACCAGTACGCGTACTCAATCACAAAATGCATAGAGCCAATTCAGCCTTTGGCTATGGAATGATGGTCACTTTTACACAAATGCTCAAAGCCTATTCAGCATTCAATAACGAGGGATTAGCCATGACACCTCGCTTGGTTAATTACCTAGAAAGTGCCACAGGAAAGCAATATAAACTTCCTCCCAAAATAGGAAACAAACAAGCCATTAGCAAGAAAACTGCTTCGGACATACATGACATGCTCCTAGAAGTTGTCAAAAGAGGCACAGGAGTCAAAGCACAATACAAAGGTTTAGAAGTAGGAGGAAAAACAGGCACAGCACATATTGCCAAAAATGGTCGTTATGTCAAAGAATACCACAGCAGTTTTTATGGTTTTGCCAATGATACAGCAGGAAATAAATATACGATTGGGACATTGGTCATTCGTGCCAAAAGAAAATACAGATACTTTGCCTCCAAGTCTGCTGTACCAACTTTTAGACGAACCCTTGATATTCTTGTAGAATTAGACTATCTCACACCAGAAGGAAATATTACGGTTTTACCTAAAATTAAAATGCCCAAAAAACCTAAGATAAAAATACAAGATTTAAATACTACAGCAATAGAGGAAATACAAGTAGAAACAAAAAGTAAACTAGAACGAGAAATCGAAGAAGACATTAACAAAGAGAGAAATAAAGAAATAAAAAAACAAATAAAGACTATTCGCCCTCATATTCCTGAACCTGTGTATAAACCTGTGTATGAACCTTTAATCAAAGTAAAGCCATCACCGAAACCCCAATATATTTATCCAAAACAGCACATTGAAAAGAAAATTATTCCAAAAGAAGCCCCTATAATACAAAGACCTCCAAAAAGGGAAATAATAAGAAAGATAGAAGAACCCAAACAAGCAAAAAAAAACTATAAATCTTTTGAAGATATGTTTTAAGCCTTTTAGCCTTTTAAACTTTCAAGTTCTTTCATCAATGCATCTCTTTCATCTTTAAGGGTTTGTGCCTCTTCTGCTTGTAAATGCTTTAACTCGTCTTCTAATACTTTCTTCTGCTCAGAAAGTGTCAAACCTTTTAGAGGGTCTACAGAAGGTTTTTCTAATACTTTAGGTACTTTTTTTTCTATACTTTCACTCGAAATAGGAGGCATAACAACTGTTCTCATATTCTTTGTATCTTGATAAATAAGTTTTGCTTTTACAACACCATCAATCATCAAGCTGTCACTATAAATGCGTTTGGGATAAGAAAAAGTTACTTTCTTTGTTCCCATTACTTGCCACATATTAGTGTTTCGCGTTTTTGATGCAGAAACCCTATAAGCATTGCCCTTGACTCCTAGCATCTCTAAAAGCTCAGCTGTCATTTCTATCAAGCCTTCATACTCAGAAACTATAGGTTTAGTCTTCGTAGAAATACGCTTTTTTTGACACAATGAACCCTCTTCAACATAAGCAAAAATAAACGGAGGATACTTTTTAATATCTTCTAAAGCAATAGACACAGTACAAATTCCATTTTGACAGATATTATTAGATGTAAATTCTCCTGCATCTATACGCTGAAACATAGTTTCTTCACTATTGGCTTTGGGTGTACAAAGTTTCAAGTTATCATACTCCAAAATATAACTTTCTTTTAAAGGTAAAGTAATGCTAATAACACCCTCTTTATTTTCTATTTTATTTTCTATTTTCACATTATTCGCACTTTCAACCACAGCTTGACCCATAGAAAAAATAGCACCTCCCATAAAAAATAAAATCCCACCAGCAATAACAAAAATCACAAGTAGCGTAATACCCACAAATTTGGCTATCTTCTTGAGCTTCGTATTCTTATCACTCTCATGCCCAAAACTATTTGAAGACGAAGAAACCTCAACATTATCTTCTAATTCTTCTATCACTTTCCAAGGACTTGCACCATAAGTATTATTCCCCTTCTCTCCTGCCTTAAGATAGAAATATAATAAAATAAAAAATCCAAGTATAGGTACTAAAGGAATAAACAACCACCACGCCTTACGCCCAATATCATGTAAACGCCGAAAAGACAAAGCCAAAGAAGGAATAAAAGTAGCCCAAGTATAAACAAATCCTAAACCTATAGAAAACTCATGATTAGGAGCTTCGCTAATCACATAGACTGTACCTAAAAATACATCTATTACAAAGAAAATTACCGTTATCATAAAGTTAAACAGCATAAAGTACCAAAACTCTTTACGAGAAGCTCTCCCCGAAAACGCTATATATTTATTCCTAAAAATATCCACATAATAGTCATAAAAAATATTCATGCTCTAACCTTTTTTAATTATTATCTGATGTTACGCAAAATATATTTTCATCTCAATTCAAAGGCAACCACAAGGGATTGCCCCTACAAAAGTATAGGTTTTCGTAGGGGTGGGTCTTGTGCCTACCCGAAAGTTGTAGATAATAGAGTATTTTTATACAAAGTGCCTAACATCAGTTATTATATCATTATATCCATAAGTTATCAATCAACCGTGGTTTGCCTATCCACACAGCCACAAGAATAATCGTATCCCCCAACACTATAGTATCTCGTGACTCAAAAGAACGGTTTACAATAGCAATATACTCAATACTATCCACATCACACAGCACTTTTTCCATAGCCTTCTTAATCTTCGCTGTGTCCAATTCTCCAGAAATAACCAAATGCGTCGCTTCTTTTAAGGCACGAGAAATCCCCAAAGCACGGACTTTTTCCTCAGCAGACAAATACACATTACGAGAACTCAAAGCCAAACCCTGACCATCACGCACAATATCACAAGCTATAATATTCACAGGCATAAAATAATGCTTGACCATCTCCGTAATGAGTGAGAGTTGTTGAGCATCTTTCTTGCCAAAATAGGCATTCGTCGCTCTCGAAATATTCAATAATTTCATTACTACTTGAAGCATTCCATCAAAATGCCCTGCCCGTTTTTCTCCTTCCAAAACAAACCCACGCAGAGCAGGAGCTAAAATTTTAAGCTCATCTTCTTCATACATATCTTCAATACTAGGCATAAACAAAATATCCACATTCGCCAGTTCACAAATCCGAATATCAGCATCATCCTTACGAGGATAAGCATCAAGGTCTTCGCCCTCACCAAACTGTGTAGGATTCACAAAAATAGACACAATCAAATGCTCATTCTCTTTTCTAGCTTGTTGAATCAAAGATAAATGCCCTTGATGTAATGCCCCCATGGTTGGGACAAAACCTATATTTCCACTTAATTCTTTTCTTTCAACTTGTAGTTCTTTTGTTGTTTTTATGATTTTCATATTCCATCCTATTCGCATCTAAAACTTATTAAGAAAGTATTTGATCCCTGCTTATTTCTAAACCTATGTTAATAATTTTACATATTTTTAACATAAAGCATTACTAATGTTAAATTAAGTTCCTTTTTTTAACATAGAAAATAATTTAACATTAATAAAAAATTTACTATTTCTTATTTTTACTGCTTCTAAAATACCTATCTTTTCTAATTCGTTAAGGTATTTTGATGCTGTTTGTCTTGTAATATTTAATCTATCCACTAAAAAATCAATTTTTGTATATGGATAGGTAAAAAGGATTTCAATTAAATCTTTACGAGGAATTTTAGGTAATTCTTTTTTTATCTCATTTTGTGTAGTTTCCATAAGACTTTGGATTTCTTCTATCATTTTAATTGTATTCTTAGATGTTTGTTCTACAGCATCCAGTATATATAATATCCTCTCTTCCCACTTATCTTCTGTTCGTACTTCTTGAAGTAATCTATAATAATCATCCTTATTACTAATGATATAAGAACTTAAATATAATATCGGTAGATCAAGTAAATCCTGAAGAATCAAATAAAGTACATTAATAATCCTACCTGTACGCCCATTACCATCATAAAAAGGATGAATAGATTCAAATTGATGATGAATAATTGCCATATTTATTAAGCCATCTATCTCATTCTTTTCATTTATATAACTTTCTAGATTTTTAAATAAAGACTCAATTATTTCAAAATCTTGTGGTGGTGTATAAATTATTTCACCTGTATTTTTATTTTTAAGATGAGTCCCAATCTGTCTCCGTACTCCTGCATCATTTTGTTCTAAAA
>FPHM01000227.1_pt1 | contig 29499 bp, 31 predicted proteins | sample 1057441 | NCBI WGS metagenome assembly FPHM01 (sample SAMEA4473311, study PRJEB15554) | hydrothermal vent metagenome | biome: marine basaltic hydrothermal vent biome; feature: marine hydrothermal vent; material: water | place: Pacific Ocean | collected 2011-06-14/2011-07-23 | depth 1155 m | reverse complement strand
ATCACAGGCATAATATTCAACTTTAAACCTTCTTTACTCAATAAATAATTTTGTTTTGTCAGTATTTTTATACTATAGAAATATCCATTTGTCACTTTATCTAAGATAGAATCTACACCTATTTCAATAATTTTACCATCTAGTCCACCATAAATAGAAAAATCATAGGCAGTAATATTAATCATAACTTTTTGATCTATCGCAATAAAGGCAATATCTTGAGGACTAATTTTTGCTTCAATAAGTAACCTATCATCTGTAGGTAAAATATCCATAATTACTTCAGCACCCTTAATTACCTCATTAATATGTGAAAAATAAATATTTTTAATAATACCATTGACTGGAGAGCGTAAAGTCGTCCTTTGAAGCTTATCTTTTACACCCATTAATTTGGCATCTAATCTCTGAATAAAACTTTCAATTTTTTCTAATTCTTCAATCGCACGAAGACGAAATTCTGAAAGATATGCACCATGTTTGGTATGAATTTCATTTAAAGCACTTTGTATTTCCATGAGGTTTTCTTGATAAGATTCAATAGAAGAAACCATAGAATGATGCTCTCGTTCCAAGCGATAAATAAAATCTACAGAGAGAGCATTCACTTTATGTAATTCTTTTTTCATTGCCAACTCCTTAAGAAGTAAACCTTCTGATTTTTTGAGTTGTTTAATATTAATATTTAAATTTATCTTTTGAGATTTTTTTTGCTCTTTTTGATATTTTAATATATCTATTTTATACTCTAAGTTTAAAACCCTCTTTTCAAATATATTTTTTTGCAAATTCACATATTTAAGTAGTTTTTCATTAAAAATCAAAGAAGTATTCTTATCTAATGCATAGTCCTTTTCTGCCAATAAACGGACTTTAGTCGCTTCATATCCTAAAAGTTGTACAGCAGTCTCAGCATTATGAGACATATCTTGAATAGGATTTAATTTTAATAAAGCATCCCCTTTTTTGACAATATCCCCTTCAAATTTATACACAGTATCCACAAGACCACCATAAGCAGATTGAATATTTACAACCCTTGTTTTAGGAACAATCTTACCACTACCTTTAATTCGCTCATCTATTTCTGCATAATAAATAAAAAATATAAATAAAATTACGGACAAAGTCATTACATATAAAAGTATATTTTGCATAATATTTTTTTCATGTTGTACTGAAAATAAAAGGTCATCACTATATTTTAAATCATTATTTTTCATTCTTTGAAGCCTGTAATTTTAGCTAAGACTTCAGCTTTTGGACCATCTAAAATAATCTTCCCTTTATCTATCACTAAAATTCTATCTACCAGCGTTAAAATAGAAGGCTTATGTGTAATAACAATAAAAGTTTTATTTTCAATAAAAGCTTTCGTATTATCAATAATATATTTTTCTGTTTGTGTATCGATAGAATCTGTAGGTTCATCGGCTAAAAGTACTTCTGTATCACTTGCTAAGCCTCTCGCAATCGTAAGACTTTTTTTCTCTCCACCAGAAAGTCCATCTCCTCTTTCTCCAATCTCCATATCTAGACCTTTTTTATGTCGTCGAACGATATTAGACAAGCCCACAATAGATAATACTTCTAAGATTTTATTATCTAAAACAGTATGATGTCCCACAGAAATATTGTCACGCAATGTGCCTTGAAAAAGCATTACATCCTGAGGAATAAGTGAAATAATACTAGAAATATCATGAGTATCTATTTTACGATACTCTATATTATTGAGTAAAATAGCACCAGAAGTAGGTGCATATAAATTTGATAAAAGTTTAATTAATGTAGATTTTCCTGAGCCAACTTTCCCTAGAATTGCAATTTTCTCTCCTGCTTTTATCTTTAAATTAATATTAATTAAACTATCAAATTGAGAATTTGGATAACGAAATGTAACTTTATCTAAGACAATATGTGAGAAACTTTTATCTACTTTTGCATAAGTAGTTTGTCTATATCGATCATCACCTAAACACATAAACTGATCTAAGGCTTTGTATGAAGCCATCGTAATATTAAATTGTGATAAGATACCAACAAATTGAGCAATAGGAGACATAGCACGAGAACTCAAAATAGTCGCAGCAATAATTACCCCCATAGTAATACTTTTATCTACAATTGCCATATATGCACCCACAGCAACTAAAATAATAGAACTTACCTGCACAATACTAGAAATAAGGGTTGAAGCTAATTTTGATTCAATATGAATCTCATGGTTACTATTTACCGTATCTTTAATACTACTTTCCCAACGAGAGTACATACGATTACTCGCTCCAATCGCTTTAATTGTTTCCAAACCATATACAGATTCAACTAAATTTCCATGCTTAATTTTAGATTGATTAAAAGATTTTTCCACAATAGGCTTAAGTCTTCTCTGTGAGATTAAAGCAATCAGAGTAATAAGTATGGCTGTGGTCAAAGGAATATATCCTAACTCTCCTCCAATCATAAAAATCACAAGAATAAATAATAATGCAAAAGGCATATCAATCAAAGCTATAATGGTAGCACCAGTAAGAAACTCTCTCACTCTTTCAAAAGATGCCAAAGTATTGGCAAAAATACCTGTAGAGCTAGGCTTTTCCTCTAGTCTTAAATGCATTAAATGCTCAAAAATATTAATAGATACTAAAATATCCGTTTTTTTGCCTATAGTACTCAAGAAATAGGTGCGTAAAAGTTTAAAAATAAAATCAAACACTATAGCGATAATTACAGACATAAATAACACCCAAAGTGTATCAATTGCATTATTAGGAATAACCCTATCATAAATATTCAATGTAAACATAGGTAGAGCCACAACCAATAAATTGATTAATACAGTAGTAAGAATGAGTTGAAAATATAAACCTTTATTTAAAAAAACTGTATCTGTAAACCAACTTTTGGGACTTAAATTTTTAAAACGGTTTGTTGTATTATTAAAATTAAAATTCGCTTTAATAAGTATTATTTCTGTCTCATATAAATCTAAAAAAACCTCTTTAGAAAGTATCTCTGTAGTATTTTCGATTAAAGTACTCGTTAACACTACTTTATCTTCGGAATATTCCAACAATACGGCATATTCATTTGTCTTAGTTCTTACAATAATAGGTAAAAATGAATTTTGTAAATGTAAAGTATTAAAAGGAACAACTTTAGACTCAAGATTTAATTTTTGAGAGACTCTAACAATATAATCATAAGGAATATCCCCCTCAAACTTAGGAAGTTGTGCTAATAAGGAGTCTTTACTAATCTCTTTACCATAATATTTAGAAATAAAAAGAAAAGCATGTAGTAATGTTTGTGAATTCAAAATAATAAATACCTTTATAAAATATTTTTTAGATACTCAATTAAAGTATTATAACCATAGAAAAATTAAGATAAGCTATAGAAAAGATAAGAAAGAGTAAAAGGGTCTACTCTAAAAAGAGATTTTAGTCTGTAATATCAACCATAAGTGCAAAACTCTTTACAAAAGGACCTGCCATTGAAGGATTTTTAATCATTGCTTTGAAATCACCTTTAATAAACTTAAGTTTACCTGTTGTAAATGCCATACCCATACTTGCCATACCAAGAGGTTTTGTCGTCCATTTGTCCCAATCTTTTTGTGCTGCTCTCATATCCCAATCAGCTTCTTCACCATTATAAAGTCCAGCAGATACAGCCACACCTTTTTCTACAATAAAAACACATAAAGGTTTATCTTCGCCCTTAAATCCACAAGTAATCACTGAATCAAAATCAATTTTTGCTAATGCATCTGATACTTCTGGGTTTGCATTCCATGCGTCTTTGAGTGCATTAATCCATTCATCTGTAAAAAGTTGTGCCATATTATATCCTTTGGCTTAATAGTATATTGAGAATTTCTCAAAAACTAATTTATCCTTATTTGTCTAAAACTCTTACCTATTTTCAGTATTTTAAAATAAAAAAACTTCTCATGCTTCTATTGGTAAAGTCTTTCTTTAAAACCTATTTTATAGCCTTATAATAAATATATTGTTATCAAATTCATAACGATAGTCTAAATGCATATCATGTTGACGAATAATTTCATTTACAATATACAAACCCAAACCGAAGCCTTGGGTTTCATTCTCTTTGCTAAACGCTTCTGTATAATACGAAAGATTTTTATCTAAAGCCTTGCCTTTACTCATAAAGGCTATCTCTTCTATATTTATTTTTATTTCCAAATCTTCACCATATTTATAAGCATTTTCTATAAGGTTTTTAAAAACAATTGCCATAGAAGAAAAATCCACTTCTAGTATTTCATCAGAAATATTTGTAGAAATGACAGTATTCAAATACAATAAATCAGACGCTTCATCTAGTAATTCTTGAATGCGTATAGGCTTTTTAATCAGCTGATAATTCCCCGAAGTTAATTGTTCCATCTGTGCCAATTCTTTAAGAAGTAAAGAAAGTCGTGTAAAAATAGAATCTAACATGATTTGTGTTTTAGGTTCATCCACAAGTTCAGCTAATATCTTACCTTTTGTCACAGGTGTATTAAGTTCATGAAAAAGATTACGAATAAAAAGTTCTCGTGAAGACTTTAGTCTTTCTACTTTTTCAACTGTAGAATAAAAAGCATTCATAGCCAAAGAAACCTCATCTTTTTTGGATACATAATCATAGTTAAATAAATTTCCATCTCCATAATCGCGTATATTTTTTTCAAGTTCTTTCAAAGGGACAAGACTCTTACGCAATAAAATATACATCATAACCAACAACAATAATATCCCTATAAAAACCATAATAGGCATAAAATATTCAGTGATAAAATGCTGTTCATTTTTCAATAAAATCCTAATATTTCTTACTTTAACTAGTAAATATACATTGCCTTGATAAAGAATCATCTGTCTATGTTTACGCATTTGTTTAGGCACAAATTTTTCTATATTCTTTCTTCTTGTCCCATAATATAACACTTCTTTGCGTTCTCTATCTTCAATAATACGCAAATGAAACTCTTCAAGTAAAACATGAGGAATCTCTTTACTTGTCCGTATCTCCTTAATAATCAACCTAGATTTAAAAAACAGTTCTCTATATTCTTTTTTAGACACATACACAGCCATCAAAAAAGCCGAAACCAACATCGCAAGTAAGGCAATCATAAAAAGAATATTAAGCTTAAAAAGTATAGAATGTCTATGCATATTATTCCCCAATATACTTATACCCTACACCCCGTATAGACTTAATATAAAGAGGGTTTTTACTATCATCTCCTATCTTTTGACGAATGCGTCCTACGATGACATCTATGCTTCTATCAGAGCTTTCCCAACGAATGGCATTAATGCTATTGACGATAAATTCACGGCTTACCACTTGATGTCTTTTCTCTAAAAAAAGACTAAAAATTTCATATTCTGCGAGGGTTAAAGCTAAAGTACTTCCCTCTTTTGAAATTTGCATTTTTATTTTATCTATAGAAAAAACATCTTTGATTTGAGGTGTAGATAATTGTGTATAGCGTTTGATAATAGCTTGTATTCTAGCTACAAGTTCACGGGGTTCATAGGGTTTGGCAATATAATCATCTGCTCCTGCATCAAAAGCCACAACTTTATCACTAACATCTATTCGTGCTGTAGAAATAATAATCGGCAAAGAGGGATAGCATTCTTTGATGATACGACAAAGTGCCAAACCATCCATTTCGGGCAATCCCAAATCGAGTAAAACCAAATCATATTTTTCTATGCTTAATTTTTCTAATGCCACAGAGGGTAATGCTACAGAAAACACTTCAATGTCATATCGAGAGAGATAAAGTTCTAAAAGTGCTGTAATTTCTAAATCGTCTTCTACCATCAATATTTGTGACATTTTATTTTTTACCTATTTTTTAGACAATTCTATCAGTTTTTCTCTTTGTTTTGGGCTTAAGATATTAAAGATTTTTTCCATAGTACTGGCTCTTTTTTCTACCATTTTGGCTCTTCTTGCATTTCTTAGTTCTTTTGTTGCATTAAACTTTTTTCTCATCTCTTTTTTAAACGCTACTTTATCAAAAGTATTAGAAGACATAAAAATTTCCATATCAGGCTTCATGCCTTCTCTCATCGCTTCTCTCATCGCTTTTCGTTCTTCTTTATCTATTTGTATAGAAGCTTTACGCTTTTGCTTCAAAACCTTAAATGCCTTTTTTTGCTCAACATCTAAGTCTAACTGTTGAATGAGTTTATAAATCCCAGCACGGTTTTCATGCTTACCTTTTCCATTCATACCCTCAGCAGAAATTGCCATAGTCAAACCAAAAATCACCAAAAGTGCTACTATCATTTTATTCATTATTTATCCTTTGAATTTAGATAGTCTAAGTATAAAATAATTTTGTAAATTATATGTTAATACTTTGTAAATAAATGTAAATAACAACCTTTAAGTAACCGTTTCCTGCCCAATCTCTTTATATCTAGCATAATAATACTCTACAAAAGTAGATATATTCTCATCTTTAGGTAAATATACACCCTCAGACTTCACAACATATTGTTCCAAGTACTTAGAGGCATCCATTTTATCCAAATAATGTTCTGCTAAATCTCTATAAGCATTAGTATATGCTTCTTTCATCGCATCATATTTACTATAATCTATAGCTATTATTTCATCATAAGTGATAATGCCTGAGCCAAATAAAATATCCAAATGGATTAAGCCCTCACAATAATAAGGCAAGACTTCTCCCACTTCACGCCATGCCATCAATCCCACAGCACGAGCGACCACATCATCAACAATATGCTTCTTTAACTCTTCTCTTTCATTGCCAAAAAATGCCATAAGTCCACCAGCTGTGGCTTTGAATTCTTCTATATTTTTAAATTGCCCCTGAGCATTCATCTTGCTTTCTGTATCAGACTCTAGCCACAAAATATGTCCATATTCATGCCCAACCGTAGAAATATCATAAATTTCTTGCCATAGTATAGGATTAGTATCTATCAAAGCCCTTTGTGCATCCACAAAGTCTTTTCCCATAGTCTCAACGGAGAGTTTCATCATCGGTTTGGACTTCTTAGATTCCATCACAAAATCGGCATAAGCAAATATCTTTTTTCCAAGTTCAGAAGAGACGACCTCATCATTTGGCACAACTTGAGCCGAAAATAAACCATTAAATTCTGCTCCATAATACAACATCGGTTGACCAATATATAACTGTGTTTCATCCACTTGTTTGAGGTTTCTAGCAATAGTCTCCTCTGCTTTTCTTCCCAAACTTTCTGCCATCAATAACGCAAAACTTTTAATATTTTCTCGTGTCGGAGAACCTTCTTGCAAAGAGGGATTGACTATACGCAAATCCCATTCCAATGCCACAGCCTTACGATAATGGTCTTCATAATATTCTAATGGATGTCCTACTTGCAAAGGTGTTTTTACAGCCATCCATTTTCTATCCACTTCTGCCCACTTTCCAATAAGCTCATCAGGCACATCATGAGAAAATGCCTCTTCTAGTGTAGATAAATATGCTATCCACTGCTCTTTTTGTCCAAAAACCTCATCTTCTTCTATTTCCAAGCGTCCAACGAGTTGAGAAAGTGCCGTACTCACGCCCTTCACTTGCTTTGGAAAGGCATTTTTATAGGCTACAGAGGTATAGCCCTCGCCTTCTTTTTCTAAGACAGAATAACATCTATCGCCAACATTCCCCTCTACATCTCTATCTAATAACTCTTTATCTTTAAGCATTTTAAATACTTGACCCTCATCATTATCACAAAGTGCCGTGAGTTGAGGATTAATCGTATTAATAATCTGCCGTGTCCAAGCACTCTGCCAAAGTGTCATATGCTGACCCACATAATGCACACCATAAATAAGCGAACGATAAAAAGCTGTTAAAAGGTCTTTTTCTTCTATCCATTGAATCAAAGATTCATGACGCTCCGTATGAAAATAACTCACAAAACCATAAGCCACATCTTTTTTCATCTCTATCTTTCTGTCCGAAAACCCTTGCTTCTTCATCACTTGTTCCAAAGCATCCTCACGCAACCCCACAAGACGCGTAAGCCCTGCCATATATCCCTCAGAATCTCTAGGAATATTTAGCGTTGTCAAGAAAAATGTCATAAGCTTCTCAGCTTTTTCATGCCCTTTATCTTTATCCAAAAGGTCATAATAAGCATTTAGCTCTGCTTGTCGTCTTTGTAACTCGTCGTAAATTGTTTGTAGGTCTTTCATGAATTGTTGTTTTTGCATTTTTTTCCTTTAGCCTAAGGCTTGTAGTTTTTGTTTTAATAAGTTGAAGTTGGGGTGAGAAAAATTATAAAGAGGTTCTTTAAAAATAGTTTTATATCCTGTAAGCAATATCTTTTTATTACTGTCTGTGTGATATGGTTTAATACAATTTAATAAATCTTCCATACATTCTTTAGGCTTTTTATCTAATGTTGATAAAATCAAATGCTCTAAATTTCCGTTCTTAGTAATGGGGTTACAAACAATATAATAATCTGTATAAAAATCAAAGCCTAAATATTCTTTTATCTTAATAATTATTTCTTCTATAGAAGATTTACTTTTATAAAATCCATTATTAGTTTCTCCAGTTTCTTTATAATCACTATCAAAAATAAACAAAATTTTATTATATTGAGTATCAATTTTAGCTAAAATATTTTCATCTTGATACATTTTTAATTTAAAAAAATTAGATTTTGAACTTAATTTTTTAATCTCTATTTTTCGTAAATCACTCTTTAATGATTTTAAGAATAACCTAATAAAAGCTTCATCATCTCCTCCCTCACAGAGAATTAAACTCTTTACCATCCCCTTACCTCTTGATGTTCTTCTAATTCTTTTATTAGTAACTCACTCTTATAATGAATAGCTTTCACTCTATTCTCTCTTTTGTTCTCCAGCATCAGATAATAAGATATATCCTCATTCTCAAACCCATTAGACACAAAAGCCTCAATCGTTTCTTTAGAATGCGTAGTCAAAAATACCTGAACATTGAGTTTAATCGCCAACTCTTGGATAAAACGCGTAAAGTCTTCTAATAAAGTATAATGCAATCCATTTTCTAACTCATCTATAAGTATTACACCATTTTGAGCTGATGCAAATTGTAAAGCAATATAAAAGACTCTTTGTAAGCCCTCTCCGAAAGAGGATAAATCTCTCGTGCCATGTTTATGGTTTACTTTAAAAGTACTAACATATTTATCAATAAAACGAATATCTTTTAAATCTTTATCTATATGTTTTTGAATAAAAATTAAAATATCATTCAAAATATCTTTCTCAACAGCTCTCGCATAATGTTTGGACAAGTCTGATTTATTTTGAATAGAGAAAGGACTTGAATAAGCATTATTACAAATAATATTAATTTTAGTATAGAACCTTTCATCTGTATATGAGAAAAACCTACTATAAGATTTTATATCCTCAAATTTTCCATCAATTTGAATTATCTCTTGAAATTCATCATCTAGCCAAAGAGGATTTAATTTACTAAATTTTCCTCTCCGTCGTTGCATATCCAAAAAATGATATATATCATTGTGATTAATTAACAAACTAATTGCTTCTAGTAAAGATGTCTTTCCTGAGTTATTTAATCCTGCAAAAATATTAATTCGTTTCAGCTTTGAAATTTGTAAGTTTTTTAATTTCTTATAATTCTCAATATTTACTTCAGATAAACCAATTATAGGTGTATTTGCTACAAGTTCATGTTCTTTTTTCTTTAATGTAGAAATATATTTTTTTTCATTTTTTAACTTTTTAACTTTTGAATGAAGTATCTGAAATTTAGAAGCTATAGTATCTTTATTATCTATCACTTTATTATTTCCTCCCCAACATCCCAATAATCGGCTTCGCCAAAACCATCGCCTGTCCACGATGCGAAATCTTAGTCTTCACTTCATCATCTAACTCACCCAAAGTTTTATCAAAACCATTAGGAATAAAAATAGGGTCATATCCAAAACCTTTTTCTCCTCTTGGGCTATCAATCACATCCCCATGCATCCAACCATGTACTACATATTCGCCGTATTTACTCACAATGGCAATAGAAGCCGTATAATACGCAGAAGTATGAGCCACACCTTTTTTTTGTATCTCTTCTATGAGTTTATGGAGATTGTCTTTATCACTTGCATTTTCTCCTGCATATCGTGCCGAATAGATGCTTGGCTCTCCACCCAAAATAGGCAAAGAAATACCAGAATCATCGGCAATGACGAGATAATCTTCGCCTAGTTTATCATAAATTGTTCTTGCTTTAATCAGTGCATTTTGTGCAAAAGTCTCGCCATCTTCTATGATGTCGAAATCTCCTAAGAGTTCAGAAAAAGGCGTGATTTCTGCTTCACACATTTGTTTAAATTCGCGTAATTTACCTTTGTTTCCTGTTGCTAAAACGAGTTTCATCTCTTTTTCCTTTGTATGATTAAATCATCATTCATATTAAATGAATAAACTATTTTAACTTCTTATTTTATCCTAACATCAGTGTATTCAAGTTAGAATTTCTAATTTTTATAACATTTTAAAGTAATATTAATCATTTTAATGAGAAAATAATAGGTTATCAAAATTTAAAGGAGACTAAAATGATTTCAACGATTGTAAAAAGTGCAGTTGTAGCTTCCCTGCTAGCTACTGTATCTTTTGCTTCTTCCACCTATGACAAAACACCACCTTTTGGCTTAGATAAACTGGAAAAAGTAAAGGTAAATGGTAAGGAAGCTTACCAACCAAAAGCAGACTATAGTATGTTCGTAAACTACGAACTTGGTATGCACTGTGTAGGATTTGACATGAGTTATTGTTGTGTAATTCCACCATATAACTCTATTCAATCCCAAGCTATTAAAGTGGGTAAAGGTAAAGAGCTTCCTAAACTTATGACACCAAAAGACAATGTAAAAGTTTTTGCTTACACTAAGGACAACTCGTTCTCAGAAGGTAACAAAATGAAATACTGGTCTGTGGCAAAAGATGCAGATGGTGATGGACACTTAGACAGCCCAGGTGATAATGTGGCAAACTATGTATGGACACACCTCTTTATCTATAAAGATCTTGAAGGTACAATGCCTAAAGGTGCTACAGACAAAGATAGACTTCGTGTAGGTAGAGACATTCCTGTAAAAGTGGATCATGGACCTTCAGGTGCACCAATGACTGGATACATGACTTATGCTGGTAAAGATGGAGGAAATATTGTTTTCTCAGATACGCTTGTGCCACCTGTAAAAAACATTAAACTTGTTCTTACTGCTTCACATTTATGGGATTCACTTGGTCTTCCTCTCACTGCTTTTAATGACAGTAGAAGAATCGGTTCTTTACGGGCTGTTACAGAAAAAGATTTCCAACCTTTCCAATATTCAACTGTTGAACTTCATACCCAAGAGGGAAAACAAATGAAGCAACCAGATGGGAAAGCTGTAACTTATTTTGGTACAAACCCTGTAGATATTCCTAACTGTTACGCATGTCACTCAAGAACAGGTAAAGCTGCTCAAATGGCAAGAGACGAAGGTCTTAAGCAAGGTGATGCAGAATATGCTTACTGGAAAACATACCCAGATACTTCAGAGTATATGGCAAGACTTTCAGAAGGTTCAATTAATATTCTTGCATTACATGATTCTCATCATGGAACAAAATTCTTAGAGCATTATGATTCTAATGCAGCAGTAAACAGACTTGGAAAAGTGGCTTTTGTAAATTGTACAGATTGTCATGGTGACAATGTTTCAGGAAACCTTCTTACTCCTAGAGTTGGAGCTTCGGGATACAAAGCCGTTAAAGCAAAACCTCTTTCAGAAGCAATTCACGGATTCCACCTTGCGATGGTACCAATGCCTGATGCTGCTGGTCGTTCACAAGCATGTCAATCATGTCACCCAACGCACTTCCAAAACCCTAATATGAATGATGACACGAATCCGTTCCGTGTAACAGACAGATATGGTGAAGCAAGATTTGCTAAAGGCGATATCAGAAAATCTGGTGGTGGTTGTTATGTAAGAAGAGATGCTCACTCTAATCCTAATGCTAAACCACCATTCTTCTTGAATGCTTATGGTAAATGGCAACTTGAAAATGTAGCGAAAAAAGACGAACATGGAAAAGATGCTGGAGAATTAAGAGGTCTATACTGTACTAACTGTCACACAAAAGTTGCACAAGCACTTTATAAAGCTGATGATATTACACATGACTCTAAACAAGAAGGTACAACACTTAGAAATAAATCGCTTAAAGAAATGGTAGCGGCAATTGCAGGTGGAGACATGAAGAAGTTTGCTTCTATGGCTGACCCTAAAGCAACTGGTGCGAATGATGTACTTGATTATTACTTAAGTCACAAATCAGCAACATTGGTTAAAAATGTTGGTAAAGATGGTAAGTTAGACCTGAAACCTTGGAATCACAAAACTGGTGGAGATGTTCCTTATGCAGCTGCTTCTGCTGGTAATGACTGGTGGTTATCAGCTTCTGAGCCTCATTGTGCAGATTGTCACTTAGCACCATTTGTTGAGCAAGAAACTGGTGGTAAATACTTCCCAATTGACCAGCCGAACAAGTATTCTTTATACAGATACTCTAAAGCACATGGAAGCATTGCTTGTCAAACATGTCACGAATCAACACATGGTCTTTATTCTAGCCGTTATGATGGTGATGAAAAGTCAGTAGATGTTACAACACATGAACAAGCACTTCAATACTCTCCAGATGGTAAGTATGCAGGTCCTGTAACATGTTCAGCATGTCATACTGTAAACAAACAAGGTGTACCAGTTCAACTTGAAGGTACAGAATATGCAAATGATTACTGGGCTTCAGTAACACTAGCTCACTTTATGAGAGAAGGCGACCAAAAACTAGAAGTAAAAGCTTTAGTTAAAAAGTATCCTTATAAAAACTCTACAAAAATAGTGAAAGATGGTTGGAAGTAATTCCTCCCTCTCTTCTCTCTCCTTTGCGTGATGCAAAGGAGTTTTTTCTTCTTTACTCTTTTAAAAATTATTTTATTTTAAATGTAGCTTCTTCAATAATTACTTTATAAAAATAGCCATAACCAAAATCTTTATCAACCACAACTTTACCTCTAGCAATGACTTTATCGCCTTTTTTTAAGCCAGTAGAAGCTGTTGTAAATACAAGGTCATCAGTGAGTTTCTTTTCATTTCCTGAGCCATCACCCAAATGCACCCAATCACGCTTCATAATGCCGTGAGAGACTTTAAATACAGTAGCCTCAATACGAATGTTTTGGTCTTTTAAATCTTTTCTCCACATATGTATCTCTTCAATACTATAGGCATCTTTTTTTATAAAAGGTTTAGAGGGGATTTCTTCAGGTTCAGCAGTCATGCCTCTACCCATTCCTGCATGAGGGTCTTTTTTACTTGGACTTAAATCTAGCATAGATTTTAAACTCTTAAAGTTTTTCTTTTCTTCTGCCAAATAGACTTCTGAAGCAAAGTAAATTTCTTCAAATTTTTGATTAAGCGATTGACTTTTAAAATCTTTCATCAAAGTTTTTTTGTCATAACCAATTTTTTCACCGATTTTGACAGGAGCATTGGCAATGGCTACCCATAATGTTTTACCATTTTCATCTATTTTTAGATATTTATAGCCCATGGCAGGTTTAATTTCAAGTATTTTTCCGTAGAATATTTCTGTTTTTTGCAAATTTACTTTTTCAATATTCGCTTCTTTACCATGCATATCTATCTTCATCGTGTCTGCATAACATAAGTTCAGTGAGCTGAGTACTAGCAAAAGTGGCAGTTGTTGTGTAAATGATTGTTTCATTTCAATCTCCTATAATTTTTTATATTATAGGAGAAAAACTTTAAAGGGCTGTTAGCTATTTTTTAGCATATTTTTTGGCACAAAAATATTTGGCTCTTTTTTTATAGGCTTTAAATACTTTTACACTCATTTCATTATTATCTACATTTTTTTGATAGGCTATGATTTTATCGTTAAATATTTTACAGAGTCTTTTTTGTTCTTCATACACTTCTAAATCTTTTTTATATAAAGGTTTACTTGAACAAAATACTTTTTCACGCTTTTCAAAAGAATGTAATGTCTTAAGTGCTAAAGCGTCATCTTTATTTATATTTGAAGTCGTATCAAATTTTTTACATAATAGGGGTCCTTGTTGAAAGACTTGACAAAGTTTTTTATCTTCGTTTAACACCTTTTTTTCTTTACGGTCTAAGGTCTCTTGTGAACAAAAAATTCTAGCTCTTTTGTTGTATGACTTTAAGGTTGTATAAGCCAGTGCATCTTTTCTCATGTTTTTTTTGTACTTTTCTGCCTTAGTTAAAAATATTTTACAAAGCCTTTCATCTTCACGATATATATTTTTAACATATTTTTCTATTTTTTTAACTTTTGTCTTCTTGTCTTGCACTTTTTTTATCACTTCTTCTTTTGAACAAAAAATATGTTTTCGTTTCTTATAAGATTCAAAGGTAATCAAATAAAGTTCATCGTCTCTCATCTCTTTTTTATAGTCAATGACTTTTTGTGTAAACATTTTACAATAACCAGCTCTCTCCTCCTCATATTTTTGTTGGGCTTTTTCTTCACTATTGAAAAAATCAGCATGAATGATTGTCATAAAAAGTAATACACTCCATAGAATTGTTTTCATTATTTTCCTTTGTTATAATTTAATTAATTTTACCTTATAATATAGCAGGTAATTATTGATTTGTCAAATCTTTATTGACGCATATCTAAGATAATTAAGTATGATGAGTTATAATTATTTTTTAAAGGATAAAATATGATAAAATCAACAACAAAGACATTAGTACTTCTCGCACTTGCACTTCCTCTTAGCCTTCAAGCACAATGTGGACAAGGAAAATCTACTAATGATAAAATGCCAATGCAAGAAATGAATGTATCCAAAGTAACTATAGATGCACATAAAGCCAATTCAGCTGCATTTACCTTATTGGCAACTATGAACATGAAAGAAAGTTACGAAGGAATGATTAAGCGTATTACTAACATGCAAGTCAACGCAAAACCTGAACTCAAAGCCATTGCACCTATGATAGAAGCATTTTTTACAAAATACATGGGTTGGGAAGCACAACGAGGAGATATTGCAGCGTTGTATGCAAAAAATTATACAAGCAAAGAGCTAGAAGCACTTAGTAAATTTTACCAAACGCCACTAGGACAAAAAACTGTACAAATTATGCCACAACTAGCCGCTGCCTCGGCACAAATCGGTCAAAGTAGAATGATGAAGCACATGCCTGAAATGAAAGCCATGATTGATGCTGAACTTAAAAAAGTGAATACAAAAAAATAAAAGAAGAGAGCCAATAACGCTTATAAATTTTATTTATGCGTTATTTTTTAAATCTAGACAATCTAATGGAGCAAAAATGACCAAATATTTTACCATACTTATACTAATTTTATCTACACAAGTGAATGGGGAACTTTTTACAGAATACTTTAAAGATGGCGTTGTAAAATCTAATATAGAGTATAAAGATGATACCAGAAGTCCAGTAACAGAAGGTATAAAGCAGGGAGTGGAAAAAGTCTATTACAATACAGGAGAACTCGCTTTTCAAGTCAATAATATTGAGGGGAAAAGAGATGGTGCTATGAATTGGTATGACAGAGAAAATAATCATCTTGAAATCATACATTATCAAATGGGTAAGCGTCACGGTCTAAACAATACTTTTTTCTCAGATGGGACACTGCGTATAGAAGTAAATTATATGAATGATAAAAAAGAAGGACTAGAAAAATATTATTTTTCTACAGGAAAACTGGCTTCAGAAGTCAAATTTATTCAGGGACAAAAAGAAGGGCAACAAAGAGAATATAAAAAAGATGGAAGTCTTGATAATGATGTGATGTATAAACACGGTTATAAAGAAGGTGAAAAACACTGGTATAACAAAAAAGGAAAAGTTATCAAAACTGTCATGTATAAAATGGATAGACCTATTGAGCTTATGAAAGTAGTACAAGCAAAAAAAACGGATGAAACCATAAAAGCACTTCAAGGTTTGGACTTCAACCCTAATAATAGAAAAGTTGATTAAAAATAAGGACTTATAAAATGAAAAAAATAGTACTTTTACTCACATTTTTGAGTATCTGCTTAAGTGCTGAAACAGCAAAAAGTTATGTCATAGAAGACAGTGCACAAAAGTCTAACTATGTGGGTGACAAAAGAGAAGGTATGACATGGTGGTACAACGATAAAGGTGGGATAAAATCAAAAGTCAATTTTAAAAATGGAAAAGAGAATGGACTTTATACTTCTTATCATGATAATGCTAAAGTTAAAGTGCTTGTTTCTTATGTTATGGGTCAGAAAGATGGCATACAAAAGATGTATTTTAACAATGGTCAACTTGGTAGTCAAGTGAGGTACGAACTTGGGCGTAGAGAAGGTGTAATGACCGAGTGGGATGCTGAAGGATATAAATATTCAGAGGTTTTTTATAAGAGAAATTATAAAGTCGGGATTAAAAAATACTTTGACCATTCAGGGAAAGTAAGTATGACCCAAGAATTTAAAATGGATAGAAATCCCGTAATGATTCAAATGCTAAAAGACAAAAGAAAAGAGACAATTATTGATTTGAAAAAATATGGTTTAATATAAGCATTTTTAACGCTAAGATTTAAAAATTTCCACTTCACACATTTGTTTAAATTCGCGTAATTTACCTTTGTTTCCTGTTGCTAAAACGAGTTTCATGAATGCTTAACCTCTTAAGTGTATAATAAAACAAATTTTATCCTATTAAAGGTATGCCTATGATTAAACAAATCTTACCACTCTCACTTATCGTTGCTTTACGATTTTTTGGACTCTTTATTGTCCTTCCTGTACTTTCTATTTATGCCCTTGATATGGAAGGAGCTACGCCCTTTTTGGCAGGTTTAGTCGTCGGTGGATATGCACTCACACAAGCTATTTTTCAAGTGCCTTTTGGGATTATTTCTGATAAATTTGGACGCAAACCTATTTTATTTTTTGGCTTGGTTATTTTTATTATCGGTTCGGTTATCGCTGCCATGTCTGATAATATTTATACTTTGCTTATCGGGCGTTTCTTGCAAGGCTCTGGTGCGATTGGTTCGGTGGTATCAGCCATGATAGCCGACCTCGTCAAAGAAGAACAACGCGCACATGCGATGGCGATTATGGGTGGGACGATTGCCATGAGTTTTGCTGCTGCGATGATTATTGCTCCTATTGTTGGGGGGAATTATGGTATTGATAAACTCTTTTGGCTCACGGCTATTCTTTCTGTTGCTGCGATTACGGTGCTGTTTACTTCTGTGCCAAAACCTCCGATTATTGTGCATAGCTATTCAGAAGAAGAATCTAAATTTACAGAAGTTTTTAAAGACAAAGCATTAAACCGTATGTATATTACTTTTCTTTTTCATCAAGGTACGACAACGATGGCATTTTTTATTATTCCTTTTGCACTCACACAAGCTGTAGTAGATGGAGGCTTTGGTTGGGAAAAAGCAGAGCTTTGGAAAGTGTATTTTCCTGCGATGGTCTTTGGCTTTATTGCCATGGCTCCTGCTGCGATATTTGGTGAAAAATATGGCAAAGGAAAGCTCATTTTTAAACTCTCAGTCGTCTTCATCTTCTTTGCTTTTCTCGCTATGGGTTTTGCTTCTACTTCATGGGTTTTTGTTATGGGTGTGGTCTTTTTCTTTATTGGCTTTAATATGTTTGAGCCACTCTTACAAAGTTTTGTAGCCAAATTTGCCAAAGTCCACCAAAAAGGTGCTGCTTTGGGTGTGGCCAATACTTTTGCCTACTTAGGCATTTTCTTTGGTGGATTACTCGCAGGTTGGCTGATGCAAAACTATAACAGAGAAACCCTTTCTATCGTAGTCATGGGTATTGCTGTCCTTTGGTTTATTTGGGTCGCTACCATGCCTAGCCCAAACAACCGTGGAAATGTCTATCTTCCTCTTGCACTTTTTGACAGAGAGAGAGTCGCAGGACTTACAGAACACGAAGCTATTGTCGAATCTTATGTGAATGAAACGGAACAAGTTGCCGTAGTGAAATTTAACAAAGATTTAATAGACGAAGATGAAGTAAGAGGAATGTTAAGCTAATGCCTGAATTTATCCAAGATTTAGAAAAGATTTTATCTTCTCATTCGGCTCTGATTGATGTCAAGAAAAGTTTACATGTACTGTTTAGCCGAATGCCTTACCATTGTGAAAAAGACTATCCTGTAGCCATTGTGCATGAGCAAAGACGCATCAAAGAAGAAGAGGCATTGCGATATTTCAAAGAGAATTATCTGCTTGATGAAGACGGTCTAAGCTACGAAGACTATCCAAGAGATGACCTTGACAAAATGATGGTCGCTGTGCCTAAATATATTCAAACCGTAGGCTTTATGCTCTCTAAAAACAAAGAAATACATGAAGCTACTTTTTTTAATAAGTTCAAACATGATTATTGGAAAAAGATACGCTCAACAGAAGGCTTGGAAGCCGTGATTGATATTTCCACACTCACGCCAACATCTACGATGTGTGAAGCAGAAGCCACGCTCAGAGCCATCATACGCAAACGAAAAGAAGTACACGAACTCAAAAAAATTGCTTTTGTATGGATAGTTGAAGTAGAGGGAGAAAATCCTACACTTCCTATGGTTATGAAACATTATTTTGATGAAAATACTATAGAAGTGAAGAAAAATAGAAAGACTTATACTGTGGCATGGTCTACTCCTTTGAGCAATATTAACATGAGATACTTTGTTTGTCCACCTGCATAATTTAAGTGCATTTGGCTATAATGCAAAACTTTGTTTAAACGCCAAATATTTTGGACAAATCATAAACAGAAAGGGGGTGCTTTTCGATGCCAGGAATAATATTAACTTCTCGTGATTCATTTGATGATGCGTACAGAAAGTTTAAAAGACAATGTGACAGAAACCTAATCGTGACTGAAGCAAGAGCTAGACAAAACTTTGAAACACAAACAGAGAAAAATAAAAAAGAAAAAATTGCAACACGCAAGAAAATTCTTAAAAAACTCTTTATGCTTAGAAGATACGAGTCAAGACTCTAATCTCTCTACACACAAGACATTGGTCTTGTGTACTTTACACTAACGCTTCAATCAACTCCCACTTACCAAAACCAGAATCAGCATTAATATGTCCTGCATTTTCTAAAATCATTAGTTTCGCATCAAAATGACTAGCAATACTTTTTATTTCTTCCAATGCTACCCAAGGGTCATTGTCTGAGACAATCATATAAACTTCTTTAGCATACAATGATTTAGGCAAAGGACAAGGGAAAAAAGTCTTAATCGTCTTTTCTTTCGTATCAAGACTAGGAATAGACACCATAAAAAGTCTTTCTATTTCTTCTATTTCTTCTATTTCTTCTAATTCTCCACTCTCACAAAGCCAAAGCCACAGATTATTCGCCAAAGAATGACAGACAATAGTATCGGGTTTGAAAGTAGAAAGAATCTCTTTAAGTTGTTTTAACCAACGATTTTTAGAAGGAAAATGACAGTTATCAAGCAGAGGAAAATACACTATGCCATAATTTTGTACCAAAGAAGAAGCCAAATGAGATTGCCAATGTGGAGTATCTGAGCCACCCCAACCGTGTAGAATCAATGTCTTTTTATTTGCTTTTGACATAGGCTCGTACTTCTTTGTCTATGGCGATAATATCTGCTATATTTTTGGGTTTTACATTTTCAAATTTTTGATAAGCATCTAAAACTATTTCTGAAATACCAAAAAATCCACACTTTTCTTGGCTAAAAGCCTCAATCGCCACTTCATTCGAAGCATTGACCACCACACCTAAATGTGAATTTTTTAAAATATCTTCTTTAATATTCCAAATAGGATAACGAGAAGCTTCAATAGGCAAAAATTCTACAGCACCCATTGCCAACAAATCAACAGGAGGCAAAACCCTATCACTAATTTCTCCATTGAGAGCAAAGGCAATAGGCAATTTCATATCAACCCCTGCAAAATGAGCCGTACTTGAACCATCTCTAAATTCTACTAAAGCATGAATAATAGACTTTTTTTCTATGACGGCATCAACTGTATTTGTATCAAAAAGCCACTTGGCTTCAAGGAGTTCAAAAAGTTTATTTGTCATCGTGGCTGAATCAATAGTGATTTTATTTCCCATAGACCAATTAGGATGTTTGAGTGCATCGGAGAATTTTGCCTCTTTCATTTTGTCCAAATCCCAATCCCTAAACGCACCACCACTTGCTGTAATATAAAGCTTATCAAAAGGACGCGTATTCATCAAATACCACAGTCCAAAATGTTCAGAATCAATAGGAACAATCAAAGATTTATCAATAAATTCTCCTGCGACTACCAAAGATTCTTTGTTCGCCAATGCCACTTTTTTACCTAAATTTGTGGCTTTTACCGTAGGAGCTAATCCCACATAACCCACAAGAGCATTCACAATCATCGGACTTTGAGACTCTTCTATGAGCCGAAGAATCGCTTCATTGCCACAACGCACATCAGGATGCTGCACTTTGGCTTTATCTCTTTCATGGGCGATGACTACAGTTTTGGGGTCATGTACTGCGATTTGCTGATTGAGTAAAGCGATATTAGACCCTGCGACTAAGGCTTCAATCTTAATATTATATCGCTTTGCCACAATGAGCGTATTGACTCCAATAGAACCCGTTGAACCCAATAAAACAATAGACGACATCTTAGAAAAATGCTCTAAGAGAAATAACCATAATAGGAGCAGAAAAGAGATAGCCATCAATTCTATCTAAAATACCTCCATGCCCAGGCAATAAATCTCCTGAGTCCTTGACCCCTGCTTCTCTTTTGAGATAAGATTCAAAAAGGTCACCAAAAATAGACGCAATAGAAGCAAAAACCGTCACAAGTAAAGCAATGCCAAAAGGTGCAATATCACTATAAACCCCCACATAAGTCCCCACTATCGTAGCTAAGATTACCCCTCCAAACACGCCTTCTAAAGTTTTGTTTGGACTGGTATCAGAAAACTTTGTCTTCCCAATAGTCTTACCCACAAAATATGCACCCGTATCAGTCACAGCCACAGTAATCAACAACCAAGCCATCGCCAAAATACCAAAATCTTGATAAAGAATCAAAAAGAAAAAAATCCCCGAAACAGGATATAAAAAAGGCAAAATAAGTCTTTTATCAAAATTATGTAAATAGGCAATTGCCCCTGCAAAAAGTATAGCGACCAAGAAAAATAAATCATCAGGATTAGGATAAGCATACGCCAATATCCATAAAAGTACAGCCCAAAAATACGCATGAGAAGAACTGAGTTTAAAGAGCTTCATCGCTTCATAAAAAGCAAAAATATAAATCACACCCAAAAATGCCCACATCATAAAAAAGTTATCTATCCACCCAATAAAACCTACGAGTGCCAATAATCCTATACCTGTAATAATACGCTGTTGTAACGAACTTAAATGTTTCATATCAATTATTCCTAAATTTTACTATTTTTTGAGCCAAAAATTGATTATATCACGCTTTTTGTTAGATGTTGGTTGTTTATATGAACCTCTGTAAATCTCTGATGTTACGCGTTATGTAAAGAACTCTATTTATCTATAGGTCTTAGGGTAGGCACAAGACCAATGCCAATGAATTAAGCTTTTTGTGTAGGTTCGATTTTATCGAACGAATGAATAATTGATATACTAACTGTGAATAGCTTGACGAATATGATTTTCTAATATTTTATTGCTACTACTAACCTTTGGATAGGTTCTTTTACTTTCCATACAAAAATTTACTTCTTTTTGACTATTATCGTTTAAAAGTGTATTTTTACAGAATTTATCGTTACTTTCTTTCATTATAGTTGAAACAGTAGTTGCAAATAAAGTGTTTAGAGATACAAAGAGTATAAGAAGAAATATCTTGATGTTCATAGGTGTTCCTTCAGAAGTGTTGATATAATCATAGCATCATTTAATGAAACTTTAGAGCTATGATTAAATATAATGCATAATACAAAGGTCAAAAATGCAAGGCATCGTCATACAATACAACACAGAAAAAGGCTTCGGCTTCATCAAATCAAAAGAGCAAGAAGAAAATATTTTTATCCACGCCTTAGCCCTTTTAGGAGCGTCCCCTGCTGGACTTTTGGCTCAAAAGTTTTTTAGGCATAAGACTGTGAAAGGTTCATTTCAGATTGTGTACTGGGTCATTGTTTTGATACAGGTTGGGGTGCTTGTATATATTTTTAAATAAAGATTGAATATGTTGTCTGAAACTTTATACTTTTTAATGTGCTTACTTCCGTTTGTCATTATTTTAACATTATCATGGAATAAAAACCCTAAATTTTTAACACTAGGAATGATAATTTCATTTTGTATAGTATTACTTCTATATGACAACTATATATTATCACAAGTAGTATCTTTATTTGAATCTGAAGAAACAATAATTAAAGCTATGGAGGAAAATAGAGGTTTAGTTCTCGTTGATGGATTATTTGTAGGATTATTCATTTCAATAACTTATGTATCTTTTTTGGCATTAGTATTTTGGAATTTTCCGATAAGAAAAACTAAAAATTCCTTCCAAACTTTTAGAGAATATAAAAAAACTAGTGAATTTTATGCACTTATCGCATTAATATTTTCTCTTAATTTTAATTTGGGTAATTTGAGAGAATTCTTTTTTTTCGCTGACCCTTCATTTTTTGGTTTTCTTCTATCTATATTTCTTATAGCTAAAGCATTAGATTTAGATATGCACTCTAAAATAGCTTGGTTATCAATCAAGAGTCGGATACGATTAAACTTCAATTAACCCCTTTCAAGTAGAATTTCTTAATTTAAAGAATATGGGAGATACCTTGAGTGAGATTATAAAAAATATTAAAACAGAGATTGCGAAAGTGCTTGTGGGACAAGAGAAAATGGTGGAAGGGCTTTTGACGGGGTTGATTTGTCGTGGGCATATTTTACTTGAGGGTGTCCCTGGTTTGGCGAAGACTACGGCAGTGAATGCCTTGGCTAAGACATTAGGGCTAGATTTTAAACGCGTACAGTTTACGCCTGACCTTTTGCCTTCGGATATTATTGGTACGGAGATTTATGACCCTTCTAATAATTCTTTTAGGATAAAGCAAGGACCTATTTTTACGAATTTACTTTTGGCTGATGAGATTAACCGTGCTCCTGCGAAAGTACAATCGGCATTATTAGAAGTCATGCAAGAGCGACAAGTGACGATTGGCGATGAGACTTTTAAGATTGATTTGCCTTTTTTGGTCATGGCGACGCAAAATCCAGTCGAACAAGAAGGGGCGTATGAATTGCCTGAGGCTCAGCTTGATAGATTTATGATGAAAATTGTGGTGGGCTATAATAGCAAAGAAGAAGAGCTAGAAATTGCAAGACGGGTATCTAATAATAGCTTTGAAGCGATTGAGCAAGTCGCCACGCTTGAAGACCTCAACACGATTAGAGAAGAAGCGTTAAAAGTGCATATTGATGAAGAGATAGAGCGATACATGATAGAACTGGTATCTGCTACGCGTGACCCTAAGGCTTATGGTTTGGAAGAGTTGGATGCGTATATAGAATTTGGTGCGAGTCCGAGGGCTAGTATTGATATGTTTAAGGCTGTTCGTGCGATTGCTTATCTCAAGGGGCAAGATTTTGTTTCTCCTATAGAAGTGGCGTATATTGCCAAAGAAATATTGCGTCATCGTATTATTTTGTCTTATGAAGCACAGGCTGAGGATATAGGCACAGATGAAATTATCGCAAAGATATTGGCTACTGTTGCAATCCCTTAGGAGGCTTTAGATGAAACACTCTGTCAAAAAAATACTCCTCAAAACCAAAAAACAAGTCTATGGCGATATGCTAGGAAACAATGCTTCACTTTTTGAGGGTGAGGGTTTTGAATTTTCTGAATTGCGTGAATATATTTATGGCGATGATATTCGTAAAATAGATTGGAAAACCACGGCAAAACTTGGCAAACCTTTTGTGAAAGTCTATAAAGAAGAAAGAGAACTCAATGTAGTAGTCGTCTCCATGCTTTCGGGTTCTACTTATTTTGGTACGGTGAAGCAAAAATCAGAAGTCATGGCTGAGGTTGTGGCTACTTTGGGCTTTTCTGCGATTAAAAATGCTGATTTGTTTACGCACATGGTCTTTGCTGATAAGATGTATAGTATTTCCAAGCCGAGTAAAAAGACTTTTTCTTTGCATCATGCTGTGAGTGAAGTCATAGATTTTGATTCTCTTGGGAAAGAAGCCAATTATCAAGCCTTAGTAGAAACTTTGATTAAGCGATTGAAGAAAAAGGCTTTGCTGTTTATTGTGTCTGATTTTGTGGGTGATATAGATTTGAAATTGTTGTCCAAAAAGCATGATGTTTTTGCTGTGATAGTACGCGATAAGTTTGAAGAAAATCCTTCTGAATTAGGCTATTTGAAGCTTATTGATATGGAAAGCAAGAAGCAGTTTGAAGGCAATATTGATGCAGGACGCGTGAAAGCCTATGAAAAAGCTTTACATAAAAATGATGAAAGACTGTATCAAAGCTTCAAAAAGCAAGGGGTGCGTTTTTCTAAGATTTATACGCATGAAGAAGCAAGTATTAAATTGATGAAGAGGATGCGATAATGAATGAAGCGAATATTTCGGCACAGTTGCGAGACATAAAGCCTTTGATGGAAATTCCTGATAATTCTTTTTATATGTATTGGGGGCTTATTGCTTTTGTTCTTGTCTTGGTTTTGGGTTTACTTCTTTGGATGATTACTTACTTATGGAAAAATCGTAAGATTAATTTGGCAAAAGGCTATTTAGCTTCTTTAAAAAGTATTGATTGGACAAAGAGCAAAGAAGCCTCGTATGAAGCCACACAGTATGCAAGACTATTGGCTACGAATGAAGAAAAAGAAGTGTTATTTTTGGCTTTAGAAGAAAACCTTATGGCGTATAAATATAAAAAAGAAGTAGATGCTATAGATGAAGAGACGATGAAACTTTTGAATGAATATATTGAGGTATGCAATGGCTAATTTTAGTTTTGAGTATCCTCTTTTATTACTGATACTATTCGTTTTTATTCTCTGTGCAAAGTTTTGTAAAGAACGCTCAAGGGCAATGTATTTTCCACATATTCAAACGCTGATGATGGGAAAGAAAAAGCAGGTTTCGTGGTTTGCTGTGTTTAAATGGATAGGCATTATCTCGGTAGTCATTGCTTTGGCTTCTCCTGTGCTGACTAAGTCTTATACACATTCCAAAAAAGAGGGACGAGATATTGTGATGATTATAGATTCTAGTGATTCTATGCGACAACAAGGTTTTGACCCCAAGGATATGTATAGAAACAAATTTGATGTGGTCAAAGAAGTAGTGGGGGATTTTATAGAAAAACGAGAAAATGACCGTATTGCTATGGTCAATTTTGCTACTAGTGCATTAATTGCATCGCCTTTGACTTTTGAGAAAGATTTTTTACGAGATATAACTAAAATGCAAAGTTTAGATGTAGCAGGGAAAAGAACAGCGATTAATGATGCTGTGGTGCAAGGCTATAATCTTTTGCATCAGTCAAAATCCAAATCAAAAATTATGATTTTACTCACAGATGGACATGATACGGCTTCAAAAATTCCTCTTGATGAGGTCAAACATCTTTTAAATAAAAAAGATATGAAACTCTATACCATTGGTATAGGCAATCCACGAGATTATAATGGGGCGAAACTTCAAGCCTTGGCAGAGGCTGGAGGAGGCTTGGCATTTGGGGCGAGAGATGCCCATGCGTTGAGCGAAATTTATAAAGAAATTGACAAGCTAGAAGCCACCAAAATAGACAATAAACAAGTCGTTCAATATACTTATCTCTATGATTATCCTCTTGCTTTGGCACTTTTGTCTTTGCTTTTGTGGTTTATTTTGCGTAATAGTAGAGGAGTATAAGATGGTCTTTGAAAAAGTATGGATGCTGTGGGCATTGCTTGTGCCTTTGGGCTTGTTTGTGTGGATTATTCTCATGAAAAAAGAGAGATTAACGGATATTTTTGATGCAGAAGTCTTAAAGCGTCTTTTGGCGACAGATGAAGGTATTTCGTCACGACTAAGAAATAGTATGTTTCTTTTGGCAATCGTATTTCTCATACTTGCATTGGCTCGTCCTATGATGGAAAAGGGCGATAAGATTGTGGAAGTAGAAGGCTTGACACTTTTAGTAGGGCTTGATATTTCGGGGTCTATGCGTAGTACAGATATGTATCCCAATAGATTGAGTTTTGCCAAACAAAAGATGTCTATGCTTTTTGATGCCATGCCCTCAGATGAAATAGGCATATCTGCTTTTGCTTATAGTTCTTTTGTCGTTGCTCCTTTTTCTTCGGACAAGCAAACACTCAAAATGATATTAGAGGGCATCGATGATTCTTATATCAATATGGGTTCAACCGATTTTTCTGCTTTGGGAAGATTGGCATCAACACTTTTGGAAGAGAAAAAGCCCAAAGTCTTGGTACTTTTCTCTGATGGTGGCGATGAAGAAGCCATTGCAGGATTTGCAGACATACTCAAAGAGGAAGCAATAGATTTATATGTGGTCTTGGTTGGTACAGAAGAAGGTTCTCCTGTCTTGGATAAAGAGGGCAAACCCTTGAATCAAAAAGATGGCACGATTGCTATTACACAAAGGAATGATGCCTTGGGACTTTTGGCTCAAAAATCTGGAGGTGCATTTGTGATTGCAGACAATGGAAAGCAAGATATCGAAGAACTCGTCTCCGTGATAAGAAGCAAATATCAAAACCAAGAGCAAGGAGAAGTGCTGATTAAAGAAAAGATAGAATATTTCTATTATCCTTTGGGATTAGGGATTTTACTTTTGTTATTGGCTTTTTCTTCTTTGCCAAAAAGGAAAGAATCATGAAAAAAACTTTAGTACTATTATTGGCTTTTCCTTTGTATAGTTACGCAGGATTAACAGATTTCAAGACCATTGAAGAAGCCAAACACGCCTATGAAGCCAAAGAGTATGGCGAAAGTAAAACACTTTTAGAAAGCCTTGATACAAGTCCAGAACAACAATATGACCTAGGCAATGCACTGTATAAAGACAAAAAATATGAAGAAGCTATAGAAGCCTATGAGAAAGCACAAGGCGTAGATGAAGCATCACGACAACATAATCTAGGAAATAGCCATTTTCAGAATAAAGATTTGGAAAAAGCCATAGAAGCCTATGAAAAATCTTTGGCTTTGCATGATGATGTAGACACGAAGAAAAATCTAGCATTGGCTAAAGAGCAAAAGAAGAAAAAAGACGATAAAAAGAAAGACGATAAGAAAGACAAAGAAGACAAAGAAGACAAAGAAGACAAGAAAGACGACAAGAAGAAAAAAGACGAAGATAAAGATAAAAAAGACGGTGACAAAAAAGACGATAAAAAGAAAGATGGCGATAAAGAAGAAGAGAAGAAAAAAGAAGACGACAAAAAAGACGCTGAGAAGAAAAAATCTGATGCGGATAAAAAGAAAGAAGAAGAAAAGAAGAAGCAAGAAGAGAAAAAAGCGTCTGAATCTAAAGAAGAAAAGAAAGAAAGCAAAGAAGAAAAGCTCAAAGAACAAGAACTCAAACGCTTGATGAAAAAGATGCAAGAAGGCAAAACCCCTACGATGATGTATCAAATGGGCGAAGATAAAAAAGGTCAAAGGAGTGATGATGTTAACCCTTGGTAGAGTAGTATTTATAATGATAGTGAGTATGTCTTTGGGATATGCAGGGTCTGTGGTAGCCACCGTTGATAATCAAGAAGTCGTTCAAGGCAATGTTGTGACTTTGTCTATTAAAGCTACAGGAGGCTCTGCTGTTTTCCCTACTATTGATAAAATCGGCAAACTCTTTGTGCAAAATGCGGGAACAAGTTCGAGTCGAAATGTGAGTATTATTAATGGAAGTATCAAAAATGAAGTCAGTACAACAAAAAGTTATCGCTTCACTCCGACAGAAAACATGACTATTCCTGCTTATGAAGTGACGATTGAGGGTAAAGTCTATACAACCCAAGCCATCACACTTAAAATGGTCAAATCCAATGCAGGGAAAAGTCAAGGAAATCAACGCTTTTCTTTGAGACTAGAAAGCACACACAAGCAAGTCAATGTGGGTGAATCTTTTATGGTCACGGCGTATTTTGCCTTGCATAAAAATGTACAAGTGGCACAAGAAGTACAATATAACCCCCCAAGCCTTGCTGATTTTAGCGTTGCAGAAATAGCACAAAAACCTGCGTATATGAAAGGTCAGTATCAAATCCAAGAGATACAATATATCGCCACACCTCAACAAGAAGGAAACTTTACTATAGACCCAGCACAAGTCAAAGTAGCAATTTCTGATAATAGACGAAGAGGATTTTTTGCGATGATGGGTGGAAAATGGTATCAAACACTTTCGAATGCTTTGAATATAGAAGTCTTGCCACAAGCAGAAGAGAGTGATGTTATTGGAGAATTTACTTTGACAAGTACAGTCGATAGCCAAGAAGTAAAAGCCAATAAACCTGTAAATCTCACCATAAAAATAGAAGGAAATGGAAACCTACAAGGCTTTGAAATCCCTCAATATGAAATAGACGGCGTGACTGTGTATAGGGATGAAGCCAAAGTGGATAGCAAAGTCGTAGATGGAAAGATTTATAGTATTTTTACCCAAAGTTTTGCCCTTATTTCCTCGGAAGATTTTAGAATTCCTTCTCATGATTTTACAGCCTATAGTCCAAAAGAAAAGAAACTCAAAACATTGAGCGTCAAAAGCTTTGATATTAAAGTCAAAAAATCTGCCTATCAAAAAGCCATGACGGCTACACCAAAAGGTGTGGTACAATCACAAAATACCCAACATATAGGCAAAGCAAAAGAAGTCATCGTAGAAAAAATAATAGAAGTAGAAACTATCAAATGGTGGATGTTGCTTCTTGCCTTTATTTTGGGAATGCTTCTTATGTATTTGGGGCGTTTTATGCCTACAAAAATAAGTAAATCTTACAGCGAAGAAGAATCCCTAAAACTCCTCTACGGACAAATGAACGCAGGAGCAGACATAGAAGAAATGGTAAGAAAACTTTATGCGAAAAAGCGTGGAGATAAGACGGTGGAGATAGATAAGAAAGTGTTGAGGGAGATGGTGGGGAGGTTTTCTTAGCTTCTTTATTTTTGAGATTTCTCTTTCTTGGGAATAAACACAGAGAGTATGACCAAAACAACTTTCGGGTAGGCACAAGACCAATGCCAATGAATTAAGCTTTTGTGTAGGTTCGATTTTATCGAACGAATGAATAATAATTGATATACTAACTTGTTCGATAAAATCGAACCTACAA
>FPHM01000206.1_pt1 | contig 29592 bp, 37 predicted proteins | sample 1057441 | NCBI WGS metagenome assembly FPHM01 (sample SAMEA4473311, study PRJEB15554) | hydrothermal vent metagenome | biome: marine basaltic hydrothermal vent biome; feature: marine hydrothermal vent; material: water | place: Pacific Ocean | collected 2011-06-14/2011-07-23 | depth 1155 m | reverse complement strand
GGTCTATAAGTAAAAGGCTAGGCTTCATACCCAAAAAGAGTTTTTGCGTACTTTCTTGTTGGGTATGTGTAATATCTAGGGCTTTTAAATATTTTTCTACACTCTGCAAAGGGGAATACTTTTCTGTAGAATAATAAAGTAGCATAGAAATATTTTTAAAGCGTTTGCTATCAATAGATACTTTGGTTTTCAAGGGTGTGTCACAAGGAAAGTTAAAGATAAATGTACTGCCTTTGCCTTGTTCGCTTTCAAGCTTTAGCGTACCATTGAGAAGAATGCTTAGTTGCTGAGAAATAGCCAATCCTAATCCTGTGCCTCCATATTGACTAGAGGTTGAATCTTTTTCTTGGCTATAAGGATTAAAAATACTTTTTTGTTTGTCTTTTGCTACACCTATTCCTGTATCTATGACAGAAATTTTCATAGTATCAAAAAAGGCATTATAAGTAGCTACTAGCGATACTTTTCCTTCTTCTGCTGTAAATTTCATGGCATTAGAGAGGAGATTATTGAGAATTTGTTTGATGCGTTGCAAATCTGAGACAATGAGAGAAGGCATGAGAGGGTCAATATAAATACTAAAAGTGATACTTTTTTTGCTCATGCTATTGTAAAAGAGTTTGGCAATATCAGCAATTCCAGACATGGGAGAAAATGAAGTTTTGTTCAAAGTCATTTTTCCATTGTTCACTTTCGACATATCAAGGGCATCATTGATTAAACTCACAATATGTTCGCCACTTTTCAGTGTGGCATCAATATACTCTTGTTTTTGCTCATTTGTTTCATTTAGTAACATAAGTTCCATAAAGCCAATAATAGCATTCATTGGTGTGCGTATGTCATGGACAGTATTGGCAAAATAGTTTTCAGCTCTTTCTATTTTGATTTGTAGTTGTTTATTCTTGTCTTGACAGATACTTAAATCGTCATTTTTTGTGAGGCTATTGAAGGTATCAGAAGGCATAAAAAGTTTCCCTTTTATGAGAGTGCTAAATGCTACTAATCTATCAATATCTTGTTGAATAAATTGTTTAAATCCTTTTTTGAGTCCTACCCAAATAATGGCTAATATATTTTTAGGCGAGGCATTGTCTAAGATGGGGACAAGAAGTATCTTGAATATATCATCGTGCTTTAGGCTATCAATGCCTGAATGGTAGAGAAGACTACGGCGAATATCATTGACGATTAATGGTTGATGAGAAGTATAACATGCAGAAATAATACCTTTTATATCAAGAGAATAGGAGAAGGCTTCTTGCATACATTCTATATGATTTGTTTCTTGATTTATCGTCAGAATATGTATGGCATCCGAGGGTATGATTTCTTTGATAGCTTGAAGTGTTCGTGCCACTTTATCGTTGCTATTCTTGAATCTATAAACCTCTTGACTTATATTATTTTTTGTTATATACTTCATAAGTATTTTTAATACAAAATAAGGAGTTGTTATGGTAGATATAAGTTTATTTGATGAAATAGCAAAAGTTAATGGATATATGGGTGCAGTATTGAGTGATTATACAGGAGAAGTATTGGTCTCAGATACGGGGAAAATTAAAAAGCTAGATGAAACTTCTATGCATTTCAATGAAACATTTAGAACACTTCATGAACTCACAGATAGTCTTGGTTTGGGTCATATGCATACTATGGATGTAAAAGCTGATAATGCAACAGTCATTATGGCTTGTTCTGGTATGGATGCGAGAGTGCATCTTCATGCTTTTGTAATTATGTCCAAAAATGGTAGCCATGCTTTGGCAAAAATTGCTTTAGATAATATTATTACTAAATCAATGAAAGAATTGTCTGCTTAAAGACTAAAAGGGTCTCTTCCCTTTTAGTCTTAATTAACAGAATTTTTGTATAATATTCTTCACTATCTAAAATAAAAAAGAGAAAAATATGAAATTATACGCACCATGGGAAAAAGCCTTTAAGAAAATCTCCACACCCTTTGAACACTTCCTCCACGCACAAACAACGACTGGTATGGTCTTGATGTTTATGACTATTCTTGCACTCATACTCGCCAATTCTCCACTGAGTGAAAGTTATGCACACTTTTTTCATATGAAAATAGATTTTAATGTAGGTGCATGGGTACTTTCTCATAGTATTCATCATTGGATTAATGATGGTTTGATGGCTATCTTTTTCTTTATTATTGGATTAGAGATAAAAAGAGAGATACTCGTAGGGGAACTTTCAAATATTAAAGTCGCGATGTTACCCATACTATCAGCCATTGGTGGAATGCTTATTCCTGCGTTAATCTATTTTAGCATCAATTCAGGATTGGAGAGTGCCTCAGGTTGGGGTATTCCTATGGCTACGGATATTGCTTTTGCTATTTCTGCTTTGGTACTTTTAGGGAAGCGTGTGCCTCCTGCTTTGGTGACTTTTTTGGTGGCACTGGCTATTGTAGATGATTTGGGTGCTGTCATGGTGATTGCCATCTTTTATACAGAACAAATTCATATGTTACCTTTGGCATTAGCAGGGGTATCATTTTTAATCATGATACTATTTAATCGTTTGGGTATTCACATGATATTGCCTTATTTTATCATAGGACTTTTTATGTGGTTCTTCATGCTAGAATCAGGTGTACACGCCACTATTGCAGGAGTCATCGCAGCACTTGCCATACCTTCACGCCCCAAACAAGCCATAGGGAGTTTTAGAGCAGATGCCAAGGTCTTGCTTGATGAATATGATAGTTATACTATAGATGAAAAAGAGGGTATGAATGAGAGACAAAAAGCCATTCTCTTGAAGTTACAAAGAAATATAGATAATATTGGTACACCTGCCTTACGCTTAGAAAGTGATTTGCATTTACCTGTCGCACTCATAGTTATTCCTCTTTTTGCTTTGGCAAATGCAGGGATAGCCATAGATTTTTCTTCCATAGGCGATACGATTGTCACGCCTGTTTCTTTGGGAATTATAGCAGGGCTTATACTTGGTAAAGTCTTGGGTATTTTTGGTGTGGCATGGTTAGCAATTAAATTAAAAATAGCCACACTTCCACAAGGCAGTACCATGAATCAAGTCTTTGGTGTGGCATTTTTGGGTGGTATTGGATTTACCATGTCTATTTTTGTGGCAGACTTAGCATTTATATCTAGTCCAGAACTTATCTTTCAAGCAAAAGTAGGGATTTTAGCAGCGTCACTCTTTGCAGGACTTTTTGGTTATTCTTGGCTGAGGTTTGTGGCGAAGTCGGCAATACAGAAGGATGTATCATGAAAGCAATCATAAATATTTATACTCAATATACTTACGAAAAAAAGTGGACAAAAACTTCAGAAAAAGAGGCTTTGCGTATGATAAGCGAAGAAATGCCTGATACGGATGCAGAGGGAACACTAAAATATATAGTGTCTCAAATCTCCAAAGGTAAGACCATTACCCTTGGGACTTGTAAGTTTAGAAATTCTCCATAAACACAGTTTTTTCTTCTTTACTTTCCAAATCCTTTACCCACACTGTACCATTAGCTAACTCATCTTCACCTCGAAGCATAATCACTTTTGCACCCACTTTATCAGCCCCTTTCATGTGGCTTTTAAAGCTTTTTTTAGCATATTCTAGTGTGACTTTTTCTTCTTTTCGTTTTTGCGTGGCTAAAGCAAAGAGTGTTTCCACGGCTTCTTCTACCATCGCACCCATGTAAATGCCTTCACGCTTTATTTCAGGCATGACAACCAGTTCCATAATGCGTTCAATTCCAAGGGCAAATCCTACAGCAGGGGTAGGCTTTCCATCTAAGAACTCTACAAGTTTATCATAACGCCCACCTCCAGCGATAGCTGATTGTGAACCAATATTATTACTCACAAATTCAAAGGCTGTTTTGTTGTAATAGTCAAGCCCACGCACGAGATGCGTATCCACTTCATAGTCAATATTCGCTTTATCCAATAAATCTTGAAGCTTCTTAAAGTCTTCATCACAAGTACTACAAAGATTATTAAGCAGTTTAGGAGAGTTCAGAAGCAGAGATTGACAACTTTGATTTTTACAATCAAGTACACGAATGGGGTTTGTCTCAATGCGTCTATTACAATCTTCACATAAGTCTTCTTTTTTCTGCGTTAAAAATTTGACGAGGTTTTGTTTATACGGAGGCATACACGCTGTACAACCAAGAGAATTGATTTGCAAGTCAAAGCCAATGCCAAGGGCTTTAAATATTTGGCTAATCATGGTAATTATCGTGAAGTCTTCATACACAGAAGCCTCTCCAAAACTCTCACAACCAAACTGATGAAATTCTCTTAAACGCCCTTTTTGAGGTCGTTCATAACGAAACATAGGTCCATAGTAGTAAAACTTTTGTTTCAGTGGCTGACGGTCTAATTTTGCATGAACAAAAGCACGAACCACACCAGCCGTTCCCTCAGGACGCATACAGACATCATTGCCACCCTTATCTTCAAATTGATACATTTCTTTGCTCACAATATCCGAGCTATCTCCAACAGAACGCCTAAAAAGTGCTGTTTCTTCTAAAATAGGTGTTTCTATATATCCATAGCCATATTTCTTGGCAATACCTATAGCCGTAGTGACAATATGCACAAAACGAGCAGAGTCATCAAATGTGAGGTCTTTCATACCTCTTAGTGGGTTTATCATGGGGTTTCCTTTTTTAGTTTGGCAGTATATCACTTATCATCTGTGATAATTGAGGGCTATTGAGTTTATTATTTAAACTTGAATTAATGTGAATTAGAATTGTGGGTAAAACTATAGCTAAATTAAAGACGGTTTTCTTCAAAAAGCAAACACTTACAAGCCATTAGATAAAATACGCCTATTAAATATCTTTTTTATAAAGGACAATATGCATGAATAAATATAATATAGCAGTAATCGGTGCTTCGGGTGCTGTGGGTGAGGAAATTTTTAGGGTTTTAGAAGAACTTGAATTTCCTATTGAGAGTGTTTTGCCTTTGGCATCAGCCAATTCGGCAGGGAATAGTATTGAGTGCCAAGGGAAATCTTATATTATCAAAGAATTGACTGAAACAGTGTTTGAGGATAAAAATATTGATATTGCTTTTTTCTCGGCAGGTGGAACTATTTCTGAAAAGTATGCTCAATATGCTGTAGAGTCTGGGGCAGTAGTTATTGATAATACTTCACACTTTCGTATGGATAGGGATGTGCCTTTGGTTGTGCCTGAGGTCAATCCCGAAGATATAGAATGGTGGGAAGAGCGAGGGATTATTGCTAATCCTAATTGTTCTACGATTCAAATGGTGCAACTCTTGAAGCCTTTACATGATTTATATGGGATTAAACGCGTAGATGTGAGTACTTATCAAGCCGTATCTGGTGCAGGAAAAGCAGGAATGGAAGAGCTTGTGAAGCAAATGCAAGATTTCTTTGCCTTTAAACTCTCAGAGAGTGAATGTACGGCTTTTGCCCATCAAATCGCACTGAATGTCATTCCTCATATTGATGTGCCTTTGGAGAATGGCTATACCAAAGAAGAAATGAAAATGGTGAATGAAACGGCGAAGATTATGGGTACAGATTTTGCAGTGTCTGCGACTTGTGTGCGTGTGCCTGTGCTTCGTTCGCATTCTGAATCTATTACGATTACTTTTATGGACGATGTGAAAGTGGATGTGGATAAATGTAGACAAGTGTTGGGTGATTTTGAAAATGTGACTGTGATTGATGATATGAGCAAAAATGAATATCCTATGCCTATTATTTCTACAGATACAGACGAGACTTATGTGGGGCGTATTCGAAAAGATTTATTTTCTGATAATATACTACATCTTTGGGGTGTGGCAGACCAAGTGAGAGTCGGAGCTGCGACGAATGCAATTCGTATTGCACAAAAATGGATAAAATTAAAGGAAAATGCATAATGGCAGATAAAGACCAAACAAGTTTAATAGAGGTACTGTTTGAAGGTGCAATTTGGAGAAGCCGTTTTATTGTTATTTTAGCAGTCATTTTTGGATTATTAGGTGCAATTGTATTGTTTGTGATTGCATCGGTAGATATTTGGTTGGTGGCTGTATCTTCATTTCAAGTGATTACACATATTATCCCACATCCTGAACATTTTCATGAAGATGTGGTGGCAGGGCTTATTGGTGCAGTTGATTTATATCTGATTGCTGTGGTAATGTTTATCTTTGCCTTTGGGTTATATGAGCTTTTTATCTCTGATATTGATGAAGCAGAAGGAAAGAATGGTTCGCAACTTTTAGCCATTCATTCTCTTGACCAACTCAAAGATAAAATAGCAAAAGTTATTATTATGGTTTTGATTGTAAACTTCTTCCAAAGGGTTTTACATACGCAGTTTACAACACCTTTGGAGATGTTGTATTTGGCACTTTCTATTGCTTCATTGGCGATAGGATTATATTTTTTAGGTAAGGTAGGTAAATAATGAGTAAAATATTTGTAGATGCGTGTTTAGGAAAAGAGACAGAATATACACCCGTATGGATGATGAGACAAGCAGGGCGATATTTGCCAGAATATATGAAAGTCCGAGCTGATGCAGGGAACTTTCTAAACCTTTGTCATGCTCCAGAAAAAGCTTGTGAAGTGACACTTCAACCTCTTGATATTGTGGGAGTTGATGCAGCGATACTTTTTTCTGATATTTTGGTCATTCCCGATGAAATGGGTATGGATTTAGAATTTATCAAAGGCTTTGGTCCAAAATTTAATGACCCTTTGACAAGCCAAGAAGATTTAGACAGACTTATCGGTGGCAAAGAAGCTTCTGATAAACTCACTTATGTCTATGATACGATTAAGCTTTTACGCAAAGAACTCGACGAAAGAGGCGATGACATTGCCCTTATCGGATTTACAGGTGCTCCGTGGACTTTGGCGACTTATATGATAGAAGGACAAGGCACAAAAACCTATAACCTTTGTAAAAAAATGATGTATTCTAATCCTGAGCTACTTCATAATATATTAAGAGAAGTTACAGAGGTTGTTAAACTCTATATGGAAAGACAAATCGAAGCAGGAATAGATGTCGTACAAATTTTTGACTCTTGGGCTGCTGCGATTGAGCCATCACTTTATGATGAATTCTCATGGAAATATATGGTAGAAATTTGTGATTATCTCAAATCCAAATACCCTGATACGCCTATTATTATGTTCCCTAAAGGAGTCACACCATTCATAGAGCGTGGTCTTGTGTATGGAAACTTTGATGTTTTCGGTGTAGATTGGGGAACATCCATGCAAATGGCAAAAGACAAACTAGGAGACAAATATGTACTCCAAGGAAATATGGAACCATGTCGTTTATACTCACAAGAAGCGACAACAGAATGTGTAGAAGCCATTCAAAAAATTATGGGTGGGAAAAGACATATCTTTAATCTTGGTCATGGGATTTTGCCTGATGTGCCTGTAGAAAATGCGAAGCACTTTGTGAGTGAATGTCAGAGGGTTAGTGGGAAGAAGTAAGCTTTTTACTTTTTTACTTTTTTATTTTTAAATGGTGGGCTGAAGCCCACCCTACATTCTTATATTTTTCTTCTTGTGTTATAATACTTCATGTACAATTTTAAAATTAGATAACTTACTTATCTATAAAATAGGAGAACCTATGCAAAACCTAAAAGAATTACTCACACAAATAAAACAAGGCAAAAGTTTTTCTTATCTTTTCTTTTGGGGACATAGGGAAAAAACTTTAGGAATTGCTGATAAGAGTTGTTTTTCTCAGTGGTATGCTCGGGGTTTTTGGATTGATGAGGTGTATTATCCTACGGCTGAGCATTATATGATGGTGGAGAAGGCAAGGCTTTTTGAACCTTCTCGTATGGAGATGGTTTTGATGGCAAAGACGACGCAAGAAGTGAAGCTTTTGGGGCGTAGTATTAAGCACTTTGATGAAAAAATATGGTTTGAGAAGTCTTTTGATATTGTTTTAAAGGGAAATATTGCAAAATTTTCTCAACATGAAGACTTGAAGAGGTTTTTACTTTCTACGGGAAATAAGGTGCTTGTTGAAGCCAGTATTAATGACAAGATTTGGGGTATTGGGATGTTGGCTAAGGATAAAAGAGCATCTACTCCTTTGGAATGGAATGGCTTGAATACATTGGGTTTTGTTTTGATGAAGGTGAGGGATAAACTACTCTTATAGTTTCTTTGGTTATGATTTGAAAAAATTTGAAAGTTTAGAGATGAAGAAAAAAATTGTTTATATGGGTACGCCTGAGTATGCGAAAGAAATATTGGCTACACTGATTGATGCTGATGATATGGATGTGGTTTTGGTATTTACACAACCTGATAGACCTGTAGGACGAAAGAGGGTGTTGACTGCTCCTTCTGTGAAAGTCTTGGCTTTACATCATGGCATAGATGTTTTACAACCGACACGATTGCGTGATGAGGGGATTTATGAGGCTATTGCTCAAGTAAAACCTGATTTTATTATTGTGGCTGCTTTTGGTCAGATATTGCCTAAAGATATTTTAGATATTGCTCCTTGTATTAATCTTCATGCGTCTTTATTGCCCCAATATCGTGGGGCTTCTCCTTTGCAACAGTCCTTATTGAATGGCGATGAAAAATCTGGTGTGACTTCTATGCTTATGGAAGAGGGGCTTGATACTGGGGATATTTTGGAGATGTCTGAATTTATGATTCCTAAGGATATGCGATTGTCTGCTTTAATGGTACAATTAACAAAAGATGCTTGTGATTTGACTTTGCATACGATTCGTAATTTTGAAAACATTAAACCTCAAAAGCAAGAAGAAGAGAACGCCACGCTTTGTAAAAAGATTAAAAAATCAGATGGAGAGATAGCATTTGAGAATGCTGAAGATATTTATATGAGATATAGGGCATTTCAAGGGTGGCCTGGGATTTTTGATTGTAATGGTATGAAGTTTGAAGGCTTAGATTTAATTGATAGAGATGTGAGTTATAAGGCAGGAGAGATATTATCTTTTGAAAATGATGCTGTCATTATAGCTTGTAGTAGAGGGAGTTTGAGAATAAAAACTTTTCAACCTGCGTCTAAGAAAGCGATGTTGGCGAAAGCATATTGTGTGGGAAGAGGATTGAAAATTGGAAATACTATACTTTGATAGGCTTTCTTCTACGCAGACTTATCTTCTTGAGGCATTAAAAGAAAAAAAACTTCAAGCACCTATTGCTGTGATAGCAGAGGAACAATATGCAGGACTAGGTTCTCGTGATAATGCTTGGTTGGGAGTCAAAGGAAACTTGTTTGTTTCTTTTGCCATACCTCTTTCGTCTTTACCTAAAGATTTGGCTTTGGGGTCTGCTTCTATTTATTTTTCTTTTATTATGAAAAAAGTTTTATTGGAATATGCTTCTGATGTATGGTTGAAATGGCCAAATGACTTTTATGTAAAAGAGGACAAAGTAGGGGGAACGATTACGCAAAAAGTAGGGGATTCTTTGGTTTGTGGTATGGGGATTAATCTTCTGAATGCACCAAAAGGATATGTGTCTCTATCAGAAACTATTATGGCGAAAGAATTACTAAGAAAGTATGTCAAGGCACTGCTGGAGTATCCTTCATGGAAGCAGGTTTTTAGTGAATTTGAGATAGAATTCAACTTAAGTAGAAAGTTCTTCGTACACAATCAATCAAATAAACTGAGCCTAAAATACGCAGACTTATGTAAAGATGGTTCATTGTTAATTCATGGAAAAAGGGTGTATAGTTTAAGATGAGTGAAATAATTAGCATAGCCAACCAAAAGGGTGGTGTCGGAAAAACAACAACAGCCGTAAACTTGGCAGCATCTTTGGCTGAACAAGGTCAAAAAGTTTTACTTTTAGATATGGACCCACAATCTAATGCCACTACGAGTTTGGGCTATTCTAGGGGAGATTATGAATTTAATATTTATCATGTACTCATAGGTTCTAAGAGATTATCAGAAGTGATTGTCTCTACAGAGCTTAAGCATTTGAAATTAGTACCTGCTAATATTGGTTTGATAGGTATAGAAAAAGAATTTTATTCTTCCAAAAAGAAAAATAGAGAAATGGTTTTAAAAGAAAAGTTAAAAGAAATCTCAGATAAATTTGATTTTATTATTATTGATTCTCCTCCTGCTTTAGGTCCTATTACGATTAATGCTTTAAATGCTTCTGATTCTGTGATTATTCCTATTCAATGTGAATTTTTTGCTTTAGAAGGCTTGGCTCAGCTTTTGAATACGGTGTCTTTATTAAAAAGAACGATGAATCCAAAGCTTAAGATTAAAGGGTTTTTACCGACGATGTATTCTTCTCAGAATAATTTATCAAAGCAAGTATTAGACGATTTGTCTCATCATTTTAAAGAAAAACTTTTTCACAGTAAAAAGACCCAAAAATGTCTTGTCGTGCCTCGTAATGTGAAAATTGCAGAGAGTCCTAGTTTTGGACAACCTATTATTACTTATGCAACGGCTTCTAAAGGGGCAATGGCATATAGAGAATTAGCCACGGTAATTATAAATGGGTAAAGATGGCATTAGGTAGAGGTTTGGATGCTATTCTTCTGGATGTAGAAGAGGCCTATGAAAAAGATTTATCTGCTATTGATAGTTTGGCACTTAAGGCTAGTGGGATAAGAATAGAAGATTTGGATGTAGAGAGTATACTGCCCAATCCTTTTCAACCACGAAAATTCTTTGATGAAGATGCTTTAGAAGCCTTAAGTATTTCTATTGTTAAATATGGTTTACTTCAACCTATTGTGGTCATTAAGACAGAAGAAGGGTATTTGCTTGTAGCAGGAGAACGCCGTCTTCGCGCACATAAATTGGCTAAATTAGAAGTTATCACAGCCATTGTTGATAATACGAAGATTGATGAAATTAAACTGCGTGAATTGGCATTATTAGAGAATATTCAAAGAGAAAATCTCAATACTATGGATCTTGCCACAGCCTATGCTGAATTGATAGAAGTACATAATATTACACACCAAGCATTGGCTAAAATTGTGAATAAAAGCCGTTCTCATATTAGCAATACCTTGCGTTTATTAAAATTCATACCTTATGTACAAAATAAAATACTTTTGGGAAAAGTAACACAAGGACATGTAAAGATTTTAGGTGGCTTGGATGAAAATCAACAAAAAATCATGATAGACAGTATTATTGATGAAAAGCTTTCTGTTCGTGAAGCAGAAAATCGTGTGAAACATTATAAATCAAATCTTAAAGAGAAAACCCCTTTGACTTATGAAGAGAATATCAAAAAACTGCTACCCTTTAGACATAAAATAAAAAATAAATCTATTGAAATTCATTTTTCTGATGCTAAAGATATGCAAAATTTTCTTCTATTCCTCAAAAAACGATAACTTTTAACCGACTTCTCATCTCCTTAATGCTAGAATTGCACGAAATTACATGAGGAGTTTTAATGCTTGACATACATTTACCATTAATGTTATTCGTATTAGTATTGTTTCTAACCTTGCTTGTTCTTTTGAATAATATGCTATTTCAACCATTGGTGAAATTTATGGATGATAGAGACAGTTCTATAGCAAAAGATTTGGAAGCAGCACAAGGTTTTAGTGGTAACACGGACGAGTTAAATGCCAAGGCAGATGAAGTGATTAGCAATGCTAAAAATGAAGCTGCATCAATCAGACAGAAAGCCATCGATGATGAAAAAACATTGGCAGCGAGTAAAGTTGAAACCAAACAAAACGAATTGGAAGTAGAGTACACTAAGTTTGTTGAAAAACTTAACGCTGATAAAGCGAATCTTAAAAATGCACTACTTTCCCAAATGCCTCTCTTTAAAGAGAGTCTAAAAGCTAAGTTTAGCACATTATAAGAGGAGATAGAATCATGAAAAAAATTGTATTATTGTCTTTACTTGTAGTACCTGCTATTGTTTTAGCAAGTGCTGCTGGGGAAGAGACGCGTTACTTTATGCAAACAGGTCGAGAGTATGACTTTTTACCAAGACTTGTGAACTTTAGTATTTTTATTTCTTTGCTTTTTTATGTACTTACACAACCAGTGAAAGCATTTTTCAAAGGGCGTTCTGCAGATATTGCAACACAACTTAATGAAATTGAAATAAAGCTTCAAGTGGCTAAAGATGAGAAGAAAGAAGCTCAAATGCGTTTGACAAGCAGTGAAGAGAAAGCAAAAGAAATTCTTGTGGATGCAGAAGCAGAAGCAAAACTTTTGGCTGGAAAAATTGTTTTGGCTAACGAGAATGAACTTTTATTACTTGATAAGCAACAAGAAGAAAAAATTACACTTGAAGAACGAAAATCAGCCAGAGAAGCGATTGATGAAGTATTGAGTGAAAATATTACTACAGATGATATTAATCTTTCTGAGAAAAAAGTCATTGATATACTTTCTAAAAAAGCTGAACACGGGAAGGTGGCATAGATGGAAGAATTGATTGCCAAACGATATGCAAAAGCATTGTCAAGTATAGTCAAAGATTTATCTCCTATTTTGGAAGTTTTAAATGTACTTAGTGAAGTCACTGAAACTTCAGAAGTAAAATTGGCTTTAAGTTCTCCTATTATTTCTAGCGAGAAGAAGACAGAAATGATTCTTTCTTCTTTAGGCAAAAATGCAGATAAGACTTTGGTAAATTTTATTAAAGTATTGGGTGAAAATGCAAGATTAGATTTAATCTCAGCGATTACAAAAGTTTTGAATTCAGATCAACAGCGTATCGCTAATGTGTATGAAGGTATTGTAAAAAGTACAGCAACACTAGATGACGCATCTATAGCAGAGCTTGAAAAAACACTTGAAAGTTATACAGGTGCAAGTATCAAATTATCACAAGAAGTAACAGACCTAGAAGGTTTGCGTGTTTCTGTAGATGATTTGGGTATTGAGGTAAACTTCTCTAAGCAGAGAGTTAAAGAACAACTGATTGATTTCATTAAGAAATCTTTATAGTTATCTAATAGTAAAAGGAGTAGCACAGTGGCAAACAAATTGCAAGCAGATGAAATAAGCTCAATAATCAAAGAGAGAATTGAAAACTTTGAAATTGATGTTGATATTAACGAAATTGGTAAAGTAGTAGGTATCGCAGATGGTATTACAACAGTATATGGTCTTAACAATGTTATGGCTGGGGAAGTTGTAGAATTTGATAATGGTGCAAAAGGTCTTGTTCTTAACTTAGAAGAAGCCAATGTAGGTGTGGTTATTCTTGGAACTAGCGCAGGTATTAGAGAAGGTATGAGCGTTAAACGCGTTGGAGAACTTCTTAAAGCACCTGTAGGTGATGCTATGATGGGTCGAGTGGTAAATGCACTGGGTGAACCTATTGATGGTAAAGGAACAATTGAAGCAGCAGAGCATAGATTTGTTGAAGAAAAAGCTCCTGGAATTATGGCTAGAAAATCAGTACATGAGCCTCTTCAAACAGGTGTAAAAGCGATTGATGCACTTGTGCCTGTTGGGCGTGGGCAAAGAGAATTGATTATTGGTGATAGACAAACAGGTAAAACGACTTTAGCGATTGATACGATTATTAATCAAAAAGGTCAAGATGTTGTTTGTATTTATGTAGCTATTGGTCAAAAACAATCTACCGTAGCCTCTACAGTGAAAAAATTAGAAGAACATGGTGCAATGGATTATACAATCATTGTTACAGCAGGTGCTTCTGATTCTTCTGCTTTACAGTTCCTTGCTCCTTATGTCGGTGTGACTATGGCTGAATACTTTAGAGACAATGGTCGTCATGCAGTTATTTTCTATGATGATTTATCTAAACATGCCGTTGCTTATAGAGAAATGTCACTTATTCTTCGTCGTCCTCCAGGTCGTGAAGCATATCCAGTGCAGGTTCTATTACAGCATTCCCAATTATTGAAACACAAGCAGGAGATGTAGCCGCTTATATTCCTACGAATGTTATTTCTATTACAGATGGTCAAATCTTCTTGGAGACTGATTTATTCAATTCAGGTATTAGACCAGCGATTAATGTGGGGCTTTCTGTTTCTCGTGTGGGTGGTGCTGCTCAGATTAAAGCAACAAAACAAGTCTCAGGTACACTAAGACTAGACTTGGCTTCATTTAGAGAGCTTCAAGCCTTTGCACAATTTGCTTCTGACCTTGATGAATATACAAGAGGTCAATTAGAGCGTGGGCAAAGAATGGTAGAGGTACTTAAACAAGGACCTTATGCTCCTGTAGCTATTGAAAAACAAGTGGTTATTATTTTTGCAGGTGCAAAAGGTTTTCTTGATGATATTCCTGTCGCTTCTGTCACTAAATTTGAAGCTGAGCTTATGCCATTTATGGAAGCGAAGTATGTAAATATCCTTGATGCTATCAGAAATGATAAAAAAATTACCGATGACACAGAAGCATCATTGAGAAAAGCTATCGAAGATTTCAAAGCTTCATTTGCTGAGTAAGAAAGGCTTAGAATGGCTAATTTAAAAGAGATAAAGCGTAAGATAGGGTCTGTTAAGAATACACAGAAAACTACCAACGCTATGAAGCTTGTCTCTTCTGCTAAATTAAAAAGAACAGAAGAACTTGCTAAGCGTTCAAGGGTTTATGCTGAGAAATTGACTGAACTCATTGAAGAAATTGCTCAAAAAATGAAGCAGGCCAATGCCAATAATATTGATAATATTTATTTTAAAGATGTAGATGCACCTAAAAGAGTAGATATCGTTTTTATTACAGCAGATAAAGGGCTTTGTGGTGGTTTTAATTCACAAACAATTAAAAGAGCCAATGCATTAATGAGTGAATATCAAGAAAAAGGTGCAAAAGTACGCCTACGCGCTGTAGGACGAAAAGGTATTGATTTCTTCAAATTTAATGGCATTGAATTAAGTGATGAAGTCTTAGGACTTTCTGCTTCACCTAATTTTGAAAAAGCCTCAGCATTTATTTCTGAAGTGGCTGAATCTTATGTCAATGGGGATACAGATAAAATTATCTTAATTCACAATGGTTATGTAAATATGATTACTCAAGAGGTGAGAGAAGACCAACTCTTGCCTACAAAGAAGGCAACTTCAGAACTTGAAGTTGAACCAGATGATGATGATACACTTTTAGATGCATTGGTAAAGCGTTATATTGAATATACTATGTACTATTCTCTTATTGATTCACTCGCAGCAGAACACTCTGCGCGTATGCAAGCAATGGATGCAGCGACGAAGAATGCAAAAGAAATGGTAAAAGAGTTACAAGTGAAATATAACAAAGCAAGACAAGAATCGATTACGACTGAACTCATTGAGATTATCAGTGGTATGGAATCTTTAAAATAAGTAAGGAAAAGAAATGACAGGTAAAATAGTACAAGTCTTAGGTCCCGTAATTGATGTGGATTTTACAGACTACTTACCAGAAATTAATGAAGCATTAGAAACGATTAATGTTATTGATGGTAAAGAAAACAAATTGGTATTAGAAGTAGCAGCACAATTGGGTGACAATAGAGTGAGAACGATTGCTATGGATATGAGTGAAGGTTTAGTCCGAGGTCAAGAAGTGAAAGCTACAGGGAATTCTATTCAAGTACCAGTAGGTGAAGAAGTTCTTGGTCGTATTTTCAATGTTATTGGTGAAGCCATTGATGACAATGGTGATGTTAATGCCAAAACATACTGGTCAATTCACAGAGATCCACCTGCTTTTGAAGAGCAAAGTACAAAAACAGAAGTCTTTGAAACAGGGATTAAAGTCGTTGATTTACTGGCTCCCTATAACAAAGGTGGAAAAGTTGGACTCTTTGGTGGTGCTGGTGTTGGTAAAACAGTTATTATTATGGAGCTTATCAACAATGTTGCACTTAAGCATTCAGGTTTCTCTGTATTTGCTGGTGTTGGTGAAAGAACAAGAGAAGGAAATGACCTTTATTATGAAATGAAAGAATCCAATGTATTGGATAAAGTTGCTTTATGTTATGGTCAAATGTCAGAGCCTCCAGGAGCAAGAAACCGTATTGCTTTAACAGGTCTTACTATGGCTGAATATTTTAGAGATGAAATGGGTCTTGATGTCTTGATGTTTATTGATAATATCTTTAGATTTGCGCAATCAGGTTCTGAGATGTCTGCATTGCTTGGTCGTATTCCTTCAGCTGTGGGTTACCAACCAACACTTGCAAGAGAAATGGGTGCATTACAAGAAAGAATTACATCAACAACAAAAGGTTCAATTACTTCTGTTCAAGCTGTATATGTTCCTGCTGATGACCTTACTGACCCTGCTCCTGCTTCTGTATTTGCTCACTTAGATGCAACGACTGTACTGAATCGTTCAATCGCAGAAAAAGGTATTTATCCAGCAGTTGACCCACTAGATTCAACTTCAAGAATGCTTGACCCACAAATTGTTGGCGAAGAGCATTATGCCATTGCTACTGGTGTACAGCAAATTCTTCAAAAATACAAAGACTTGCAAGATATTATTGCAATTCTTGGTATGGATGAGCTTAGTGAAGATGATAAATTGGTGGTGCAAAGAGCAAGAAAGATTGAAAAATACCTTTCTCAGCCTTTCCATGTTGCTGAAGTATTTACAGGAACACCTGGTGTTTATGTTACTCTTGAAGAAACGATAGAAGGATTTAAAGGTCTTCTTGAAGGTAAATATGATGAGATGAATGAAGCTTCTTTCTATATGGTTGGTAGTATGGCAGAAGCCGTGGCTAAAAACGATAAGATTAACGCTAAATAATATACTCTCTAAAGGACAATTATGGAACTTTTAAAACTAGAAATTGTCACACCTAATGGTGTGATATTTGATGGACAAGTCAAACAAGTAAATCTCCCTGGTTCTGAGGGTGAGTTTGGTGTTTTGGCTGGACATGCTGCATTGGTATCTCTTTTGGATACGGGTGTAATTATTATCGAAAATGAAGATAAGAGTGAGATGGCTGTAGCGATTAACTCTGGCTATGTTAAAGTTGAAGAACAAAAAACCACTTGTATTGTAGATGGTGCTGTGGCTCTTTTTGGAGACGATAATGACCTTTCTAAAGCCTTAGAAGATGCGAAGAAATTGCTTAAAAGTACAGAAGCATCTACTACTGCTATTGCCTCTGCTGTATCTAAAGTAGAACATATTGGAAAGTCTTTCTAGTTTTGGGTACATTCTTCACTTATTTTTTTGAAAGCTCTGCAATCTCTATGATTGTTTTGCTTTCTCTTTCATTTTATTTCATTGCTACTTTTTGGGTCTTCTTAGACAGATATTATATTTTAACTTCACGCATTTTGGTTGAAGGAAAATCACTTAAAGCACTTTATACAGGTCAGTCAAAATCAGTGTCTAAGCGTTCACTTATTTTTACTTATCTCTCTCGTGTACATCAACCGAATAAAGCCATACTCGAAGCAGCATCATCTGATGCCATTAGAGTCTCTACCAAAGGGCTTACTTGGCTTTCTATTATTGCTTCCACTTCTCCTTTTATTGGTTTATTTGGAACAGTGATTGGTATTTTAGAAACTTTTTCTAAATTAGGAGAACAATCTTCTGCCTCTTTATCTGTGGTTGCTCCTGCTATTTCAGAAGCATTGATTGCTACAGCAGCAGGGATTGCTGTGGCTATTTTTGCCTATACTTTCCATTTGATACTTAAACGAAAAGCCTATGAGCTTTCTTCTTTACTTTCTTCTCAATCAGAAGTGATTTTGTCTCAAATGCATGAGGCATAATTTTGTTTTCTTGGGATGATAGTCCAGATTTAAATATTACCCCTCTTGTAGATGTGATGTTGGTTTTGATGGCTATCCTTATGGTTACAGCACCTACGATTACTTTTCAAGAACAGATTACTTTGCCACAAGGCTCAAAAAGTGTAGAAGTTGAAAAATCTAAAACTTTGACTATTCGTATTGACGACAAAAAAAAGATTTATATTAAAAAAGATACTTATTCTTTGGATACTTTTGCTGATGATTTTTTGAATTTATCCTATAAACTAGATAAAAAATCAGAAGTATATATTCGTGCAGATGAGAACTTGAAATATAAATATGTGATGTTTGTACTCAAAAGTATTAAATCATCAGGATTTGAAAAAGTATCACTGCTCACACAGTAAAATATTTAAAGAAAAAGGCTCATTATGATAGTAACAGAAGATTTTTTAGCTTTAGGATTACATAATGGGCTTTTGAATAAAACACAAATGTCTCTTTTAGGACAAGATTTTCCTGCATCTGAAGGTTGGAAATCTTTGGTTTTAGGTCGAGAACTCTCTTTGGCAGATACAAATTTATTCATTTTTTTACGAGGAAAATTTCCTTTAACTGTACAAAAACAAATTGTAAAAAATTATGAATCTGTGGCAAGTTTTCATAAATTAAAAAAAGAAAAACCTCAAATACTGCTAAAAGTAGTAGAAAAAAATAAAAATATAGAGAATATTTCTATTTATTGTGATGGTGCATGTAAAGGAAATCCTGGGAAAGCTGGAAGTGGTCTTGCTGTCTATTATGCAAATAAACAAGTCGAACTTTGGTATGGTGAATATACAGAAGAAGGAACGAATAATACTGCTGAGTTACAAGCACTATATAAAGCTTTGCTCATTGCCAAAGAGCATAGTGCTTCTGAGGTTATTATCTATTCTGATTCTCGATATAGTATTGATGCTATTTCTATTTGGGCATATTCTTGGAAAGCGAAGGGTTGGAAGAAAAAAAAGGGCGAAATAAAAAATTTAGCCTTAATAAAAGTCATGCATAGTCTTTATGAAGAGTTAAAAAGTAGGGTAAGTATTGCACATGTAAAAGGACATTCTGGTGTAGAGGGGAATGAACTAGCTGACCGTATGGCAATGTTGGCAATTATGGAAGAATCACAGTTTTATAAATGCTATAGATATGATTCTATCGATTCTGTACTTTCTTTGTCTGAGGGATAAATGGGATGTGGGAATTAAGGGTCAATAAATCTTCTACCATACTTTCTGGAATATTGGCAGTGGCTGTTTATTGTCTATTACTTTTTGCCTTACTTTTTTATTTTAATTCAAGAGAGCGTGTGAAACCTATACATTATGTGAAAAAGAATGAAGATAAAATTCGTGTGAGTCTTGCCTCTGAAGTGATAAAAGAAAAACCAAGCCTAGTAATACCTCCTATTCTTCCTCCTAAAGTACAAAAAAAAGAGAGAGTAAAAAAGAAAAAAGATATAAGAAAAAAGGTCATTAAAGAAAAAATAGTCAAAAAAGTAAAGCCTAAAAAGAAGCCAAAACCCAAAGTTAATCCTAAAGAAAAGCCTAAAAAAGTAAATAAACCAAAATCTTCTAAAGATTTATTTAAAAATATTTCTACGCCTAAAAAGCCTAAAGTTAAGCCGAAAGAAAAACCCAAAAAGCAAGAAAAACCTAAACCTCAAAAAATGAAACCTATTATTATTCCTAAGAGAGATACTAGAAGTGCAAGTCAGATGCTTTCTGAGAGTTTGAAAGATAAAAAAAGAAGTGATAGTGGTGCAGAAAATGCATTTTTATCGGGTGCTGAGCAAAAATTACAGGAAGGTTGGATGAGTCAAAGTGGATTTTTAAATGGTATTGGCAAAGCTACTGTAGAAATTAAGATTTTTTCGAATGGAGAGTTTAATTTTAAAATTTTGAAATATGCTTCAAATAGTACTTTTAATGAATTATTGATAGCGTATTTAAAACAATATCAAAAAATAGGTTTAGGCAGACATAAAAAAAATAGAGCTTTTACTATTAAGGTATATTTTGAAGCGAAAGAGTAGGCTTTTTTACTTATTAATGACATTTTTAACTGAGGCTTGATACAATACTCTTGATTCATTTCATAAAGGAAGAACTTGAAAAAATTATTATTGATATTTATCTCATTCACTCTATATACAAGCATGGTATTTGCCGTAGATGCTACTTTTAAAATCTCGAAAGATGTAGAACAGCGAACGCGTATTGCTTTGGTCGATGGCTCTGTGGCACAAAATGCTAGGTTTTTTAAGATGTTTCTTTCTGATTTCAAAATCTCAGGACATTTTTTAGCCGATACTAAGCATCATAAAGGAGAAGTAGGAAGTAACTTTGTTTCTCCTGCTTTAAAGAATAAAGAATATATTGTCAAATATAATTTGACACAAAGTAGTGGAAGTAAACTCATTGTCCGTTTACTAAAGGCATCTACAGGCTCAGAAGTTTTTAAAAAAAGCTATGGTATTCCAGGGAAGGCAAAAGTAGCATTTTTGATTCATAAAGCTGTGAGTGACATGAATAAAGCTTTGAAATATCCAGATATTTCTTGGATTAACCGTTATATTGTGTATGCCACCTATACAAGTTCAGGACGCAGTGAAATACGCCTTTCTGATTATAGCTTTTCTTATCGAAAAACGATTATAAAAGGAGGCTTGAATCTCTTTCCTAAGTGGGCTGATAAAGCACAAAGACATATTTATTATACTTCTTATAAAGGCTTAAGACCAACACTATATAAACTTAATATTTATTCTGGAGCAAAAAGTAAAATTATTTCTTCTGAGGGTATGTTGGTGTGTTCAGATGTGAGTGCAAATGGTTCAAAGCTTCTTTTGACTATGGCACCTCATGGACAAGCTGATATTTATGAATTAAACCTTGCTTCGGGTACTAAAAAGAGAGTGACTAAATTTTCAGGTATTGATGTAAATGGGCGTTATTCTCAAAATGAAAATAGTGTCGTTTTTGTGTCTAATCGTTTAGGTTATCCTAATGTATTCAAAAAGTCTCTTCATTCTTCTTCTGCTTCACAAGTGGTATATCATGGACGAAGTAATAATGCTTGTGATGCTTATGGTAATAAAGTTATTTATTCAAGTCGTGAAAGCTCTAGTACTTTTGGAGACAATAAATTTAATATTTATTTGACTACTTTAGGCAGGTCAAGTACGAGACCTCTTACGACAACGGGGGCAAATCAATTTCCAAGATTTTCAAAAGATGGTGCTGTTGTACTCTTTTTGAAACAAAGAGCAAAGCGTACTTCTATAGGTTATATGAACTTAACAAGTTTTCAGAGTTTGCTTTTTCCATTTAATGGAAACAAAATACAATCTATTGATTGGTAATTATTATACACAAGGATAAGAAATGCAAAAAAAATTATGGTTAGCCACAGCATTAGGGGCATTGTTATTGTCTGGTTGTGCACAATCTGCACCAGATTTGGGAGATGATCTTAGTGCAATGGGTGGACAAGGTCAAGATCCTATTGCTGGAGATACGATTAGTATTGATGAAATGAGTTATGGTAATGAGGATGGTGCATTAAATGGAATACTCGGTGGTTCTGGTGCTATGGGAAATTTTAATAGTAGTGCCGATGGCTTTAAATCTATTTACTTTGGTTTTGATAACTATTCTGTAGCTGCTAATATGCAAGAAAATATGGCTGTGAATATACAAATGGCAAATAATAGTGCATCAGGTATTATCAAAATTGAAGGTAATTGTGATGAGTTTGGTACAGATGAATATAATTATGCACTAGGTTTAAAACGAGCCAAAGCAGTGAAAGATAGCTTAATAGCACAAGGGGTTTCTGCATCTAAAATGAGTATGATAAGTTTTGGTGAGAGTACGCCTGTATGTCAAACAGCCGAAGACAGTTGTTATGAACAAAATAGACGCGTAGACTTACGGGTTGTTAGATAATATTATGTGCTTGAAGAGCAAAATAAAAGCCTATACAAGTGCTATAGTATTTTTAAGTATTTTTTCTTATGCTGAAACTATTTCTTATGACTTTGATGATATTGGAGTGGTAAGTTCTCAGTCTTCTGTACCTATAAATGTATCAGGAATGAGACAAAGAATACTAGAACAAGATGAACGCATTGATGGCTTAACCACGATTATTGAAGGTCTCAGTGCTTCTTTGAATGATTTACATTCTCGTAGTATAGATGATAATATACAGACGACAGAGACAAAAGTGAATGAGGATGATACTCAGGCTGTATTGTTAAAAAAATTGGCAAGTATGATTGATGATATTAATGCTAAATATGTGACACGCCAAGAAGTACAAGGCATGATACGGAAACAGAGCCTTGGCAAAACAGAAGCTGAAATAGTCAAAAAAGAAGCAACACAAACAGAAAAACCTATAGCAAAAAATAAAACAACAGCAACAATGTATACAGAAGGGGTAAGACACTTCTTTAAAAAACGCTATACTGAAGCCAAAAAACAGTTTCTTCTTACAGATAAAAAAGGCTATAAACCAGCAGCTTCAAATTATTATTTAGGCGAAATTGCTTATTATAGCAATGCACCGAAAGATGCTATTTTCTATTTTAAAAAGAGTGCTGGGCTGTATGGAGATGCGAGTTATATGGATACACTCTTACTTCATACAGCTATTTCTTTGGCAAAAACAGGAGAAAAAGGACAAGCAAGGGCATTTTTTGAAAATATTATCGCCACTTATCCGAAGAAGAAAACAGCAAGAATTGCCAAAGATAGACTAGAAAAACTCTAAGCTTATTATGTTGAAAGTTTTAATTATTTGCTATCTATTATTAGTAGTTTTTCTTGAGGCTAGTGAAAAAAATATAGTCAAAAAAATCTATGCCTTTAAAGGGAAAGAAACTATTCCTTTGAGTAAAACGACTTTTAAACTGAGAGAAAAGAATAGAGATAAAATTGTCAATCTTAAAGGCAAGAATTTTATTGTGGTGTCAGTGCGTGAAGTAGGAAGTGACGGACGCTTTTATGCTGTAGATGTAGATGGTACAGTATGGTGGACGGGTGCGATTACTTCTGGGACTTTAGAGTTCAAAACCCCTTCGGGTATTTTCCCTATTATTCATAAAAAGCGTTATCATATGTCCACACTTTTTCCTGATGAAAGTGGTATTAATAATATGGACTATATGATGAAGTTTACACAGCAAGGTCATGCCTTACATCAAGGGAGCGTGAGTTGGCTTTCTCATGGTTGTATTCATATTGATCCTAAAGATGTTCCGACACTTTATCATTGGGCAAATTATAAAACCAAAGTGATTATTACACGACATTCGTATATGCCCTTTGCCCAAAAAGATTTAATACGCATTTATAAGAAATAAAAGCTTTTATATGATGGTTCATTAAGCTTTATTGGTTAGAATAGCGTAAATTTAAATATGAGGAATGATTATGACAATTACAAATGAAAATTGTGTCGTAGGTATTGAGTACGAAGTAAAAGAAGCAGGGACAACAGAAGTGGTAGATTCAAATAAAGGTAAAGCACCTTTAGAATTTATTATGGGTAAAAGTCAAATTATTACAGGTCTTGAAAATGCTTTGGTTGGTATGTCTGCAAATGAAGCAGGAGATATTATGGTTAATGCTTCAGATGCTTATGGTGATGTAAATCCAGAAGCCATTCAAACACTTCCCAAAGAACAATTTGAAGGTGTTGACTTGGTAGCAGGTATGACATTGTATGGTGAAGGTGAAGATGGTAAACAAGCTCAAGTTATTGTAAAATCTTTTGATGATAAAGAAGTACAAATTGACTTTAATCATCCTTTAGCAGGTAAAGATTTGATGTTTTCTCTTACAGTATTAACTGCAAGAGTAGCCACAGCTGACGAACTTTCTTCAGGTATGGTTGGTGGTCCACAAGAAGCAGGTGGTTCTTGTGGTACAGGATGTGGTTGTCACTAAATCCTTTGAACAAATAGTCTACTACTATTTGTTCTTCTTTTGTTATTTCATTTCTTTTTCGCTATAATACTTTCATGACACATTATACAAATATAGAGATATACTCTATAGGATTACTCCTTTTCTTTTTTTTCTTATTACTTCATACCTTACACGATTTTTTTAGGACAAGAAACATAGCCACAGATATTGTAATGAAAGGTTTACTCGAAGAGCATAAAACCCTTAATTCTCTCAAAAAACTTTCATGGTATGATTTTGAACTAGCGATGATGGAACTCTTTGCTCATAGTGGTTGGGAAGTGCGTGGCAATGAAAAAAAAGGTGCAGATGGGGGTGTGGATATTTGGTTAAAGAAAGGACGCACTTCAGCCATTGTTCAATGTAAACGCTATGAAAATGCTCCTGTTACGATTAAAGTCATTAGAGAAATGTATGGATTAAAACACGAATATGATGTAGATGAAGTTTATATCGTGACAACCAGCCGTTTTACCAAAGAATGTCAACCTTTTGCCAAAGGTAAAAAAATGACACTCATTGATGGTAAAGCTTTAATGAAATTGATTGCTAAGCATATCAAGACATAGAAAATTTTACTTAACGAGCTTTTCCATCATCTCATTTTGTTTCTCTACAGCCTCATTCGATTTCTTTGCAGAAGCTTGTGCCATATCTAGTGCATTGACACGACTATCTAAATAGGTTTCAGAAGCAATATCTTTTTTACTGTCTGTTTCTTGTGTAGGTTTTTCCCCACAAGCAGTAAGCGTTAATAGCAGTAACATCGTAGAGGTAAAAGTAAAGAGTGTTTTCATGAAATAGCCTTTTTTATAGATGTTTAAGTATAGCAGGAAAGCATAAGAGTTATGCTTTTAACGAAAATTTCCCAATTTCTTCCAAAAAAGTAGTGGCATAAGAGCCTTTGGGTAAAGTAAATTCAACGGTGAGTTGTTTTTTATTTTCGTGGTAGTCTGTATGTATATTTTGAGGAAATATCCATGCGAAGCGTCTATCGCCTTTGAGGAACTCAGTGCTGTGTCGTCAAAGGGTTCTTCTAAATAGTATGCATCTGATTGTGAACGGCTCACATTGTCGCCACAGAGTAATCCTGTTGGGCTTATTTTCTTTTGCTTGAATGCTAGAGATGAGTTTTGCATATCTTTGACGAAGTGAGGTTTTCCGTAAGGGTAGGGCGTGATGGCATCGCCTAAGAAGAGCTTGAAGAATTGGGGTTGTTTGGCTAAGACTTTGACGAGTTCTAGGGGATAATCTAGTTTCTTAGAGGCTATTTCTGCTTTATTTTTGGCAATGATAGTAGAGAGTTTGACTCTTTGGTTTAGCCATTTATTAAAAAGATAACTTTGGTAGGCTGAGACTAGGAGTTTTTCTTTGCTTCCTTTGAGTCTTTTTCCAGAGTGGGCTATTTCTTTACCTTGAAGATAAGAACGGCTGTCTTCTCCAAAGCGTTGGTAGCCGTAATAGTTTGGAAAGCCTTCTTTTTGCATTTTTGTGGCTGTAGTATGAAAGAATTTGGCATTCTTGTCTTCTATATTGTGTAAAACAATAGAAAAGCTATTGCCTTTGAGATGACCGATTTTGATGGGGGATTTATGATAATATCTTTCTAGGATTTCAACGCGTGTTGTACTAAGGTTTTGATTTAAGAGTTTTTCAGCTTGTTTGGGAAGTGAAAAATATTGTATGGTTGTAGCATTTTTATCTTTGAGTCCTGCGTAGCCTATATCTCTTTCTTGAAGTTCTGTGGCTTTGGCTAGGACGGAAATGAGTTTCCATGTACTCATATCTTGCTTTTTAATTTTAAGAATAAGATAATTCCCTTTATTGGAAAAGGGATAAAGAGGGATTTCTTCTACAAAAAATCTTTCGATGGTTTGTTTAAAATCAAAGGGAATAGGGTCGTGGGTATAGGCATAATTTTTTATAGGATTCATAGAGTATTATAGCAAAACTTAGCCACATTTACCGACTTCACATTTCATACCATTGAATTTACCCATAGAATCTGCATTCATATCACTTGGACGCATTTTATCCATCATGGCTTTCATTTCATCAGGATAACGCACAAATTTATAGCCTTTGACCATAGTGAAAACCCCATAAATAAGAATCAACAAAGCAGAAAGTTTCATCATCGTATGACGCAGAGACCCTTGTTGTAAAAACTTGGTAATAAAGCCCAAAAAGAAAAGGGCAGGAATGGTCATAAAACCAAAACTTGCCATGACAATAGCCCCCGACAAAGGGTCTGCTGTACTAGAGGCTAGAATGGCAAAACTATAGACTAGTCCACAAGGAATAAAGCCATTGAGAATGCCTAAGCGATAAAAACTACTATAGGATTTGGAAGACAAGAGTTTTTTGAAAGACTTTTGATACCAAGTATATTGGCTAATTGACCATTGGGCTGAATTGAGAAACTTAATATTTCCTAGAAGACTTAGTCCTGATAAAATCATCAACAAGCCTGTAAGTAAAAAGAGTATGCCTTTACTTGTGGGGCTAAAAGAAAGCATTTGTCCTAAATATCCGACGACTAAACCAATGAATGCATAGCTTGTGACTCTACCAAAATTGTAGGCTAAGTGAGAGAGTGTTTGTTTAATATAAGAATCTTTCTCATCTAGTTTAGAAGAAGAATAGGCAATGACAATGCCACCACACATACCAATACAATGTCCGACTGAGCCTAGAAATCCAGCAGATAAGATGACGAGTAAGTCAATGTTTCCCATAAAGTTTTCTCCCATGTATTCATTGGTAAAACTATAGTATACTTTTGTTAAAAGTGTATTAAAATGCTATAAGACAAAAGGAAAAGTCTATGTTTAAAGGTTTAAAGCGTCGAATAAAAAAAATGTTTCGAGAGTTTTTGGTTTATCATCATAGTTCAATGGAATATAGAGCCAAGATTTTGACCTTAATGATTTCTTCTAATCATGAAATTTATGGTGAGGATACAGAACGAGCAGAAGTCCTCATTGATACAGTTTATGAATATCATAGTAAGATTATTACGAACAATGGATTAAACTTTGAACACCTTATTCAACTTGTGCAAAGAGATACAAAAGAAGTCCCTCGTTATGTCCAAAAAATAGATATAGGACTTTTAAGACAATTACATGAGTGTATTACAGATGAAGATGAAGCCTTGTTTCAAGAACGGATTATTGAATTTTTAGAGACACTTAAAGAGGAATATCAAGCTCAAAAAGTGTAAAGAATTTAAAGTATAGTTTTGTTGAATTTTTCCTTTAGTTTTAGAAGTTTTGGAGGAATAACTGCCATACAATAGCCTTGCATAGGATTTAATCTATAAAAATCTTGATGGTATTTTTCTGCTACATAATAACATTCTAGTTTTTCTATACTGGTAACGATTTTATTGCTATACTCATCTTGGGCTTTATGCATGGCTTTTTCTGCAAGAATTTTTGTTTCTTCATCTGTATAGAGTATAGTAGAACGATATTGTGTGCCTCTGTCTCCTCCTTGTTGGTTGAGTGTTGTTGGATTATGTACAAGAAAAAATATGTCTAAAAGTGTGTCTGTATCTATGAGGCTATCTTCATAAGTAATTTTAATCACTTCTGCATGACCTGTTTGTCCTGTGCATATTTCTTGATATTTAGGATTGAGGGTTTGCCCATTTGCATAGGCACTTTCTACATCGTTTACACCTCTGAGACATTCGAATACAGCTTCTGTACACCAAAAACATCCTCCACCGACTATGAGTTCTTTTTGCATTTTTTACCCTTATAATTGTTTAAGTTCTATTGACTTTATGTGTTATAATACCTTATAAAATAGAAATTAATCTAAAATGGAGAGTTTTTAATGAATCTAAATGTCGTATGCCCACATTGTCTCAAAGTGAATCGTATCCCAAAAAAAGATACTTACAATAAAGCCAACTGTGGAAGCTGTAAGAAATCTCTGCTTAATGCCGAGCCTGTTGAGGTAGATGCTGATAGCTTGGGTCTATTTTTAGCCAATTCTGAAATTCCTATAGTCGTAGATTTTTGGGCTCCTTGGTGTGGTCCTTGTTTACAAATGGCTCCAGCTTTTAAAGCCGTTTCTTCAAGTATGTCACTTCAAGTACAATTTTTGAAAGTCAATACAGAAGAACATCAAAATCTAGGAGGACAATATCGCATAGAAGGAATTCCTACTATGCTAATGTTTAATGGATTTAAAGAGACAAATAGGATTTCTGGAGCATTACCTCAAAGTAGTTTAGAAGCATGGGTAAGAGAACACAGTAATGGCTAAGATACTTTTATTAGAAGATGATGCGAATCTTAATGAAACGATTACAGAGTTTTTGGCAGAAAAAGGGCATGAAATTATTTCGGTCTATGATGGCTATGAAGGACAAGAAAAACTGTATGAAAGTAAGTATGATTTATTGCTTTTAGATGTGAATACACCTCATATTAATGGTTTTGAACTTCTAAAAGAAGCACGAGAACAAGAAGTCTTTGCTCCTGCTATTTTTATTACTTCTTTATCTTCTGTAGATGATTTAGAAAAAGGTTTTAATGCAGGGTGTGATGATTATATTCGTAAACCTTTTATACTTAAAGAATTATTGATTAGAGTAGAAACACTCTTAAAGCGTAACTTTTTTCATGTTTCTAAAGACTTGATTACTATTGCTGAAAATATTGCCTACGATATTAAAAATAATGCCTTAGTCATTGATAAAAAGAATATTACTCTTGGCAAAAAAGAATCCTTACTTTTAAAGCTTTTTGTAAAAAATGAGGGGGAAGTATTGTCACATGCAAAGATTTATACACATTTATGGGATTTTGATGAAGACCCTAGTGATACAGCATTGCGTACTTATATTAAAAATTTACGAAAGATGATAGGGAAGGAAAGGATTGTTAGTATCAAAAAACAAGGTTACAAGTTCATTACTCAAAAGTGAACAAAAATCACTGTTTAGATTTTTTGCCCTTTATTTAGGATTTGTTTGGTTGATGCTTACACTTTTAAGTCTATATTACTATCAAAATCAAGAGAAACTCATGCTTTCAGAACAAAGAATCACACTTTCTCGTTATGCCTTTATTCAGATAAAAAAGCTTAAATCTATACATCAAAGTTTTCGTAAGAGTATGGCATATCCCCATGATTCTCATTTTAAATCAGCTATTTATGATTTGGAATATATGGAAATATTTTCTTTACTTGAAGATAAAATACCTACTTTTGAAGAAGGTATTTCGCGTAATGCTGAATATCTACATTTTGTGTATCGTTTGGATGATTACTATTTAGGTGCAAAATATCTTGTCATCGAAGTGAATGATGAGAGTGAATGGATGTTTATGATATGGCGTAATATTATTGTCTGTGGTATTTTGAGTTTTATATTCTTTGTACTCTTGGGTATGTATTTGATGAAACTATTTTTAAAACCTATGCGTGACTCTATATTACTTTTAGATAGATTTATCAAAGATACAACACATGAATTGAATACGCCACTTTCTGCTATTCTTGCCAATATTGAAATGATGGACAAAAAAGTCATGGTTGAAAATAACCTTAAAAAGCTTAATCGTATCAATATAGCAGCGACGACTGTCTCTATTTTATATGAAGATTTAACCTATCTTACCTTAGAACAAGAACGCATGAATAAAGATGAAATGATTGATGTAAAAGCACTTATTTATCATAGAATAGAGTATTTTACTATTCTAGCAGAATCCAAAAAACTCTCTTTTGAATTGGGATTAGAAGAGGCAAGTCTTTTCATGGATAGGCGTAAATTTACAAGGGTTTTGGACAATCTTATTTCTAATGCGATTAAATATAATAGGCGTAATGGTCATATACTTTTGACTTTAAATA
>FPHM01000084.1_pt1 | contig 30978 bp, 31 predicted proteins | sample 1057441 | NCBI WGS metagenome assembly FPHM01 (sample SAMEA4473311, study PRJEB15554) | hydrothermal vent metagenome | biome: marine basaltic hydrothermal vent biome; feature: marine hydrothermal vent; material: water | place: Pacific Ocean | collected 2011-06-14/2011-07-23 | depth 1155 m | reverse complement strand
CGCCCCATACAAAAAGAGCTATGTAGAGAGATACATGACTCTTTTTATAGATTTTTTTAAGTAGGAGCTAAAATGACCTTTCAACAAGAACAACCACCCATAAACATTGGAGCAGACATCTCTGTAAAATCATTTGAGATGATAGAAGAGGAGCTTAAAAACTACCCAAAAGCCAAAGAGTTTGACCACAATGAGATAGAAGTCATTAGCCGTCTTATCCACACCTCTACCTGTTTTGAGCAGGTGTTAGAGAACATTCATTTTACCCCAAATGCTATTCCTAGAATACAAGAGTTATTAAAGAAAAAAGCAAAAATCATTGTCGATGTTAATATGATAAAAGTAGGATTAAGTCAGTTCTATCTTAATACCTATGGCAATGAGGTTATCTGCTATATTAATGAGCCTTTTACCTATGAGTATGCTAAAAAGAACAAAACCACTAGAAGCTACGGTGCAGTAGTAGAGGCGATAAAAAAACATAAAAATGAGCCGATGATTTTAGCTTGTGGAAATGCACCAACTTTTATCTACGCATCGGTAAATACTCTACTAGATGAAGGAGTTGACCTTAAAAATGTAGCGTTTATTCTCTTTCCTGTGGGCTTTGTAAATGTGGTAGAGTCCAAAGATTATGGTAAACGGTTTTGTGAGTATTATGATATCCCTGCTGTTTTAATGGAGGGGCGATTTGGAAGCTCAACCATGACAGTTGCTACCCTTCATGCTACTTATAAATTGATAAAAGATTATGATGGGATTACTCATTATAATGGTAAGAAGTAGAGAGTATAATTATTATTTGAAATTAGATTTTGATTGTTATACTAATTTTAAAATAAAATTCTACTTAAAGTAATTTTTAATTTTTTCAATAACACCTCTTTACTTATGTAAAAAATATAAGTATAATTATGTATTTTACAAAACTAGGAGTTTCAAATGTATAAAAGGTCAATAGAAGATATTCTAAAAGAGGCTTTGTCAATCTCTCCATCTGTACTTCTTTCAGGTGCAAGGCAAGTTGGAAAATCTACGCTTTGTATCTCTCTTAATAAGAATTATAAGGTTTTTGATAATCTTAGTGAAAGAGCATCGGCACAGAGTGACCCTATTGGTTATGTATCTCTACTTCCTACACCAATAACCTTAGATGAGATTCAAAAAGTACCCCAACTACTTGAAGGTATTAAAATTGCGATAGACAAACAACGCATTAACGGAACTTTTTTATTAACAGGTTCTGCCAATGTACTTGATATGAAACGAACAAAAGATACTCTAGCAGGTAGGATTATAGAGATACCAATGTGGACACTTTCTCAAAAAGAGTTACACCATAAACCCAACGAGAATATTATAGATAGGCTTTTTAGTCATGGTGTAGAGGGGTTAAATTTAACATCTATTAGCCATGAGAAACTCTTTAGTGCTATTGTTAATGGTGGATACCCAGAGATTACTAAAATAGCCTCTAAACGAGCAAAATCACTTTGGTTTAATGCTTATATTAGTACCTATGTAGAGCGAGATATTAGAGATGTGGGAGAGCTTCGTGATATATCGGCATTTATACGATTTTACAATATTATAGCCCCTAGAAGTTGTGGATTAGTCAACAAATCTGACCTTGCAGTCGATGCAAATCTAAGTGAAGCGACTATTAGTAATTACCTAAGTATGTTAGAGATGATTTATCAAATTAAGTTGGTTCAACCCTACAGTGCAAATATCTCCAAACGGTTTATCAAGTCTCCTAAACTTTTTATGACTGATAGTGGACTTTTTTCACATCTTCTTGATATTCATACACCTGAAGAGCTAAATAACTCTAGTCATAAAGGAGATATAGTCGAAACATTTGTATTTTCTGAACTACTTAAACATATTAGCTACAGTCAAATTCAACCAAAACTCTATCACTATCGAACTAATGATAAAAAAGAGATAGATTTTATTATTGAAAAAGTAGATAAAATTTTTGCTATTGAAGTGAAATCATCACAAGGGATTAAAAGAGATGCTTTTAAACATATTATAGATTTTCAAAAAAAATCATCTAAAAAAATAGTGGGTATTGTCTTTTATGCAGGAGATTCTATATTATCGTTTGGAGATAAAGAGAATCAACGATTTGCACTTCCTTTGAATATATTTTTTTAAGAGTTACAAATTTAAACTAATTAATTTTTCAATATACGAGGCAGTGTAATCCCTGTTTGACTTTGGTATTTCCCTTTTCTATCTCTATATGTAGTCTCACACTGCTTATCACCCTCTAAAAATAGCACCTGTGCTATCCCCTCATTGGCATATATCTTGGCAGGGAGTGGAGTTGTGTTTGAAATCTCTATCGTGATATGCCCCTCAAATTCAGGTTCAAAGGGTGTTACATTTACAATAATACCACATCTTGCATAAGTCGATTTTCCTAAGCAAATCGCCAAAGTATTACTTGGCATCCTAAAATACTCTATGGTTCTAGCAAGTGCAAAAGAGTTAGGTGGTACGATACATATATCCCCCTTGAAGTCAACTACATTATTCTCATTAAAATCTTTTGGGTCAACAACCTCTGCGTTGATATTGGTAAAGATTTTAAACTCATCACTAACACGAATATCATAACCATAAGAGCTAAGTCCATAAGAGACCACTCCTTCACCCACCAAGCCCTCACAAAATGGCTCTATCATCTTCTCTTTTATTGATTTTTCTCGTATCCAACTATCTGACTTTAGTCCCATAAACTGCCTTTAATATTATTCTCGACATTATAACATAATAAGATAATAAGCAAAACTTAATTATATATTAAATATAATATTTAAAAAAAATATTAATATTATATAAAATTAGGAGCTCTTAATGTCAAATTTTTTTAAAATATCTCTAAAGCAGATTTTTATACTATCAATTATATATAGTTCTGCATCAGCCATAGAGATAAAAAGTCTAAATCATGCTGTTGATATAGCAGGTAAACAGAGAATGTTTACTCAAAGAATGCTCAAAGACTATACTATGATAGGCATGAAGAACTATTTTGCTAAACCGAAAGAGGATTTAACAAAAATAATGGGTGAATTTGAAAATCATCTACAATCACTTCATGACTATACTAAAAATGAGAAGATAAAAAAGAGTACAAATCGAGTAAAAGAGTTATGGATACCCATTAAAAAAACTCTAAACTCTATTCCCCAAAAAGAGAGTGCAGGAGCATTGCAAGAGGCTTTAGAAGAACTTCTAAAAGAGTCCAACAGAGTTACCGTACTTTTTGCAAAAGATGCAGGAGAAGCATCAGGTGAGATAATCAATATATCAGGACGACAAAGAATGCTCTCTCAACGAATGGCAAGTCTCTATATATTAAAAGTTTGGGGCATAGATGATAATAAGTTCAAAGAGAAGATGGATAGTACCATGAAACTTTTTAAGACCTCTTTAGAAGAATTACAAAAATCAAAGTTTAATACAGATGAAATAACAAAACTTTTGAGCAAAGTTGAGAAGTCCTTTATGTTTTTTGAAGTAATGAATAGGTCTTCTAAAATATTTATCCCAACACTCATATATAAAAAATCAAATGATATTCTAAAAAATATGAATAGTGCAACTGGACTCTATGTTATTGCAACCAAAAAGTAGGAAAAAATAATGAATAATAGAATAGTAGAAAATATAACTGTTATAGTAGTCTCTATCTCAATAATATCAACACTCTCTTTTGCCAATACTAAGGTGAGTGAACTGATAGATATAGCAGGTACGCAGAGAATGCTCTCACAGAGAATTGCTAAAGATTATCTCTATATTGGTAAAAAAATTGCTATAAGCAAAGCAACTAGGCAGTTAAAGAAATCAATGGATGATTTTTTATCAGCACACAAAAAATTGTCACTCTCAATTAATGACCCCGAGATAAAAAATCTTCTCGATTTTGTTGAGCTAAGTTCTAATGATTTTAACGATATAGCTTCTAAAAAATTTAGTAGGGATAATGCTCAATTGATTTTGGATTTAAGTGAATCTATGCTAGAAGGGAGTGAGTATGTATTTGACTCTTTGCAAAGTTCATTTAAGATAAAAGGGTCAAAAATTATAGATAAGTCTGCGAAACAGCGAATGCTATCACAGAGAATTGCCAAATACTATATCTCTTATCAGTCAGGTATCAAAGATAAAAATAGCGTTGATATGATGAAAGAGACAGTCAAACAGTTTACAGAAAATCTTGATATATTGATGAAAAATGGTAAAAATACACCTCAAATCAATAGCAAATTAGCAGAGATAAACAAGCTTTGGAAGATTGTTCATAAATTTTATAATAATATAGAGAAGGGTGGTCTACCTCTTATCGTTTTTAACACGACAGATAATATTACAAAAAAAATGGATGAGATTACCAAATTATATCTTTTGAGCACTAAAAAATAGAAGAGGAGTCCAAATTGCCAACTACTTTAAAAATATTTATAAGATATTTATTTATAATAACTATTACTTTACTTTTATCTACGACACTATCTGCTTCTACTAGAAGTGATGTCAAAATTATTGAAGAATCTGAGAATATCAGACTCTTTGGACAAGAAATAGCTAAAGATTATCTTTTCTATTATAAAAATCCTAAGAAAACAGCCCTAAAAGAGAGACTTTATCAAGATATTGAAACAATAGAGAATTCTATTGCAGAGATAGCTACTATTACTAAAAATCAAAATAGTAAGAATATTTTAAATTTTCTTGCTTACAATAAAGATGAGATTAAAGAGTTACTTGCTAAAAATACAACTAGAGAAAGGTGTATCCTAATGATTGATTATGGAGAGGCTTTTTTAGAGGGAGCTAACTCTATACTCTCTGAGCATAAATATAAGTTTTCTAATGAAGAGAATATGTTGATGACCTTTAAGCAGATAGAGTATCTTTTGGAGAGAATGACAAAGTACTATGTTGCATCCTCCATGAATCTTGACAAAAAGAACAATTTTGAAAATTTAAGGCAGTCAATTTTAAAAGTTGGAATGCTAATAGATGATATAAATCTCTATAATTATCCTGATAATTTATCAGTAGAGGTTGAGAAGATGAATACTGTTTGGGCTAAACATAAAGATTTTCTCTATGAATCTGATAAACTTTCAATTCCAAATCTTATGCTCTCTTCGGAGAATATATTAAAGAGTATTATTAAAAAGATAGCTCTATATCATAAGCAAAATCAATAAGGAGAATTATAATGAAGATTAAAAACAGTAGAATTTTCTCCACGATTTTTATGGTTATTGTGGCTGGATTAGTATCTGTACTACTCTACTATACTTATCTATCATACAGTGGGTACAGAGAGAGAAACAAAAATCTAGAAGATATCTTATTGATTGATAAGATAGATAGAATTTTGGATATTTTAGATAGTGAGAGAGTATGCTCTGCTATCTATATGGGGACTAAAGAGAAAAATGATTTAATAACTTTGAAACGCTCCAGAGTAGAGTTAGATATAGAACTAGAGACTCTTAGAGTATTTTTAGAAAAAAACAGACCCCTCTCTCTTTATAAAGTAGCTATAGATGAGATATTAAAAGATTTGTATTATACAAGAACAAGAGTAGACTCTCTTAGTTCAGACTATCAAAATACCCTCTATGAGAAGTATTTTAAAAAAGTGGCAAAGCCTTTTATGAATTTAGTCTATAAAGTTGTAAAAAACTCTTCCATGACAGATACTGAACCTCTTTTAGATTATTTTGAACTTAGAAAACTAAAAGAGAATCTCTCAACCGAGAAGAGCTTTATCTCTTTTATTTTAAGCTCATCTACAGAGATGACTCATCAAGACCTATTTTTATGGGAAGATTTTTTAAATAGTGATATTATAGAAGATAGAGTTTTACAAAATTTAAGAGGAGAGATTTTTTTAAATTCTGATAATGGTAAATATCTTGTCTCAGTACAAGTGTGGATAGATAGTATCCAAAAAAAGATTGATAAGATAAAAGGTAGACAGCAAATATTTTTAGTAAAATCCAAAGAGTATGTTGATAGTAAACTCTCTGTGGCAAAACAGCAGACGATAAAATATATGGCAGCCTCTATAGCTCTTTTAATTATTCTATCTATTTTAATCTATCTATTCTACTCTAATATAAAAAATTCTCGTATGCTCACAGATACATTAAGTGAACTAGAAGCAGACCTTGATGAGAAGCAGAGGAGAGAGATAAAAAAAGTTTTGAAGCAAAATGATAATATTGCAATATATAAATTTTTGGTCAATGCAATTAAAGAACCAAGTCGAGCAAAAGACCATTTCTTAGCCAATATGTCTCATGAGATTCGTACTCCACTCAATGGTATTGTAGGTTTTACCAATATACTCAAAGAGACAGAGCTTCAAGAAGACCAAAAAGAGTTTGTTCATATTATAGAAGAGAGTTCCAACAATCTCATTCATATTGTCAATGATATATTAGATTTTTCTAAAGTAACAGCAGGAAAAGTTGAACTTGAAAATATCCCTTTTAATATAATGGAAAAATTTGAAGCAACTATAGACTCCTATGCTGTAAAAGCAGCTCAAAAAAATATTAACCTAAATCTGTTTATCGACCCAGAACTCCCTGTAGAACTTATAGGTGATGGGACTAAAATCTCACAAATTATTATAAATCTACTTAGTAATGCTGTTAAATTTACAGATAAAAATGGTGAGATTAGTATCTCTATAAAACAGGTATCTCAAACAGATGATTATATCAAACTCAAATTCTCTATCAAAGATTCTGGTATAGGTATGACCAAAGAACAACAGAGTAAAATTTTTGATGCCTTTTCTCAAGCAGATGTGAGTACAAGTAGAAAATTTGGGGGAACTGGTTTGGGACTTACAATATCTAGTAAATTTGTCTCTCTTATGGGAGGAAAACTAGAAGTATCAAGTGTTGTAGGCGAGGGAACTACATTCTTCTTTTCACTAGATTTAAAAGAGACAAAAGAGATAAAAGAGAGAGCAATTCCAAAGTTCAATAATCTAAATACTGCCTATATAACTATACCAAATAGAGAGAGTAATCATAAAAATCTTCAAACTTATATAGAGTATATCGGTGTAGATTTTACAACATACAGTTACCAAGAAGTAGTTGATATGGAAGCCTCTCTTCTTCCAAATATACTATTTATAGACCATCAATATATAGATGATGAAAAGATTATAGAGTCTATTATAGCACTTGACACAAAAACTGTACTCATTAGTACAGCAGAGATAGAAAAGTGTAACTGTCCTATCAAGGATGAAATCTCCAAAATAATCTACAAACCTCTAAATTTCTCTAAGACTCTAAGGGCTTTGAATATAGTCAAAACAAAAAACAGCACTATAGAGCAGAAGCTTACAGAGGTAGATGATATTATCTCCCATAAGGTGTTTAAAAACATATCTGCTTTGGTGGTTGAGGATAATATTATTAATCAAAAATTAATTCAAAATATTTTATCCAATTTTGATATATTGGTTGCTCTAGCTTCTAATGGTGCTGAAGCTCTAAAGCTTCGCAAAGAGAACAATTATGATATTATATTTATGGATATACAGATGCCTATTATGGATGGTGTTGAGGCGACAGAAAAAATTATTGCCTATGAGAGGGTTAATCAACTAGAACATGTACCAATTGTTGCACTAACAGCAAATACAATTCAATCTGACAAAGAGAGGTATCTCTCTGTAGGTATGGATAGGTATCTAAAAAAACCTATAGATATTGCAGAACTTACTACTATTATAGAGGAGTATTTCCCTATTGATGAGATTAGAGATTCTATGCCTTTAGATAATCAACTCCATGTAGTAGGCAATGAAAAATCTAAAATTATTCTCTACAAAGAGACAGAGTTAATGGCAAAAATTTATACAGCAGTTCTGAATAATCTTGGATATAGCGTTGATATGTATTGTTTGGCTGATAAATTTTTAGAGCAACTAGATAACAAAGAGTATAAATTTGCACTATTTGATGCAAAACCTTTTAAAGCAGTCAATAGTGATAATATGATTGTTGAACTTATTAGAGATTCAGGTGCAACCCCTATTGCATTTGTAGAAAGAGATAATACTACTAATTACTGTGAGACACTAAAACCTATAGGTCATGCTAATGAGATTTCAAATAAGTTAAAAAAATGTAGTTAATTTAATTTTGGTAAATCTAAAGTAGTTTTAATCTAATATTTTTTTTATTTTGGTATAAATCCTTATTAATTTATAAGGATTTATATGAACTACCCAAATTTTTTTGATACTCTTCCGACAATAGAGTTACAAGACCCACTATCAGGTTTTTTAGGAACTTTTGAAAAAGGTATAATAGAGTTTAGTTACCTAGATGTTGTAAAGAGTGCAGGACATAGCTGTCCTACTGTTGCAGGTGCTTATCTCTGTACGCTTAAAGGGTTAAAAGCACTCTACCCTAATGAGATAGCACAGAGAGGGGCTATCAGAGTGGAGTTTGCCCAAAATCAGACTGAGGGCGTAGCAGGTGTCATTGGAGCTGTTATATCCAATATTACAGGCGCTACTACCGATTATGGATTTCATGGGATAGGTGGTAACTTTGACCGAAGAGATTTGATGTTTTTCAATCAAGATATAGATGCAACTGTTCAGTTTAGTAGAGTTGATACAGGTGCAACTGTCTCTGTAAATTATAATCCAAACTCCATACCAGCCTCACCAGAGATGCAACCTCTAATGCAGAAGATTATGCAAGGCGTTGCAACACCTAACGAGAAAAAGCAGTTTGGAGAGGTTTGGCAAGAGAGAGTTGAAGCTATCTTTGCCAATATGGATAAAATAGTTACAACTCAGATGAGATAATATTTAGATAGTGTTTTATCACTATCTTCTCATCAAACTCATTAATTACTTTGACTCTACCTTTTCTACCCATCTCTATTCGCTCTATCTTAGATAGAGCAATCATCTTCTCCATAGCAGTAGCCAAAGCACCACTATCTTTGAGAGGAACTAAATATCCATTCTCACCATCATTAACTACATCCCTACATCCAGTGACATCAGTTGTAATAATAGGCTTAGACATACTAGCTGCTTCAAGTAGAACGCGTGAAAGCCCCTCTCTATATGAGGGCAATACAATACAATCTGCTTTTTGAATCTCCTCTAAGACAGCATCTGTATAGCCTAGATACTCAACAGTGCCATCTTCAACCCAACGATTTACCTCATCTTTTGAAATAGCAGATGGATTTCCCTCATAGTATGAACCAAGAAGTTTAAACTTCACCTCTGGATAATCTAAACGAATAGACTCTATCGCCTCTATATACTCTACTATCCCTTTATCTTTAATCAATCTAGCTATCAGTAGAAAAACCATACTACTATCATCACCAACTAATCCAACTTTTGGTTGAAATAGCTCTGTATTGATTCCTGAACCAGGTATTAATCTCACCTGCTCCTGTTTAACTAGATTTTTATCCAAAAATTCATTACAATCATCCTCATTCTCAAAAAGAACTCTATTTTTATATAAAGAGGTCTTGTATAACCCTCGTGCTAACTTAGAGGATATATTATCATTCAAAAAAACTGTACCCAACCCTGCGATAACATTTAGTGTAGGTATATTGAGAAGTTTTGAGACCATACCACCATAGATATTGGGCTTAATAGTATAGATAAGAAGCATATCAGGTTTTATCTCCCTATAAAGTCTATAGAAGCTATACATGAGCTTCATATCATTTATAGGATTTGTGCCTTTGTTGTCTATCTCTATATTATGATATTCACAACCTAGTATCTTCAATCTATTAGAGTAGTCATCTTTTGGAGCGATAAGAACAACTCTATATTTTTTTTGTAAAGCCTCTATTAACCCTGCCCTAAAGTTATATATATACCACGAGGTATTGCTACATATTGTTATCACTTTTTTATCTGTATCTATTATATCTCTTATTAATATTTTACTCATAATTTATACCTTCTTTTAAAATTTTTTGATACTTATCTATTATTAAACGCTTATTATATTTTTTAATTATTATATTTTTTATCTCATAGGAGTCAAATTGATACTCTCTAGCTCTTTTTATACCGTCTACCAAACTATCTTCATCTCCATCCTCTACCAAAAATCCATTGATTCCATCTTCTATAATCTCTACTACACCTCCTGCACATCTATACGATACAACAGGCAAACCACAGAGACCTGCCTCCAAAACTACATTGGGAAATCCTTCATACTCTGAGGATAAAACTAAAACATCAGCCTCTCTCATATAAGCGTATGGATTGGATTGATAACCGATAAATTGAACTCTCTTCTCTACACCAAGCTCATGAGCCAAACGCTCTAGTGATAATCGCATATCTCCATCTCCAATAATTGTTAATCGATAGTCACTACCAAGTTTAGAGAGTGCTTTTAGCAAAGCCCCCTGCCCCTTTTCAGGACGCAACTGCCCCACAGATAGTAGATTAAATCCATCTAACTCAAAAGGATGCTCCAAGCTTTTAGAAGAGAGTAGCTCAATGTTCTCTATATCCACAGGATTATTAATAACTACAGTCTGCTCTATCGGAAAAGAGTAGTTATCTACTAAATCTCTCTGCATATAATCAGATTGACAGATAATCGTGTGATAATTTCTATATACTTTTCCATAAAGCCACTCATAAAGCTTAGGATATTTCTCCTTTTTATTATTAAGACTCAAAATACTTGCTTGACGAGCAATCCAATATGTTTTTGGTAGTAAATATTTAAAGATAGGGATAAAAGGTGCTATAGAGATATTTAGGTGTCCTATACCAGTAAAGAGTATATCAGGCTTGATTTTGTATATATTTTTTAATAAAGGTACTATCCCACGACTTACAGAGGATACTCCTAAGTCATAAACTTCTATATCTGAAGCAAGAGTCTCTATTAGAGTTCCACTACTTTTAAATAGTACCAATCCAATATCAAATAAATCTCTATCTATACTATTCATAATATGTATAACAACTCGCTCTGCTCCACCACTATTAAGTTCAGGCATCACAAAGAGTATCAAATTTTTTTTCATGCTGAACTACTTAGAGAGTTCAACATATCTTCCATTATAAAATATTCTCCCCTTAATGGTTTCTCTATCCAGTTCAAATTTCTATCCCAATAACCTGATGTATCAGAGAAACCTCTAGGCGATGCAGCATAACTTATCTCTATCATCTTATATGCATCTCCATCCAAAACAAAATCAAAAGCCAAAGATTGAGCTTGAAGTTTTTGGGTAACCTCAAAAGCCATCTGCACACACTCTTTTCCTTTTTCTCCTATATCCCAACTCATACTACCACTACCCGAGGCTCTAAAATCACCTGCTCTTACCATTCGTTTTTTAGTGAAGGCTCGATTACCAATAACAAATACCCGTATATCATGGTCACAATTTGGTATGAAATCTTGTGCATAGAGATAGTTCTTCTCTATAGGTAGAAGATTACGAATCTTGTGAGGAAAAATAAATCGCACTACTCCTCTACCGATATTTAAAAAACTTTTTAGTGATTTATCTCTTCTAAAATGCCAAATTTTTTCATCAAGTACAGCCCTTCTATGGTTTGATTTAAATCCACTAGAGAAGACCTTGTTGATATACCTCTTAGCCTCTTGTTTAGATTTTATAAGCTGTACATTGTGAGCCCCTGCCCCATTTCTTAGCTTAAATACTTTTGGCAGAGTAGTCTCCTCTATCCACTTTATGGCACTAGATTTATCATAAAAAGCATAACTCTTGACCATGGGTGCATCTATAGCCTCTAGCAGATACTTCTGCCCCAACTTATCATCAAAATGCCAAGAGGTGTGGGCATTTGGATAGACTTTGAATCCAACTCTCTCCAAAGAGAGTATAAGCTGTCTTGCAAAGAGTTGAGCCTTGTAGTCTGTATGTTGCCAGTGCCACATTAAAGCATCACAACCATCAAGCTCTTTGATAATATCTGAACTGTAACAGTTAACCAGTCTATAAGAGATTCTATACTCTTCACAATACTCAATCCATTTATCAGAGTATGAGTCACTACCCTTTAGAGGGTGAATTGCGATAGTTATATTTTGCATTCAAAACCTTTGAATAAAATAAAAATTAAAAATTAATTTATATTATAAGTTAATTTTCTTTTTGTTTACTTAAAAAATCAATATTAATTTTTTTTTAAGTATAATGTATTTTTTAAACTATTATTATAAAGGAAATTTAAAATGTCTATCAATATAACAGAAGAAGAGTTCTACAAAATGTTATGGTTTCGCTCATCAATGGTCTTTACAGATGAGGAAAAAGAGCTTATTAAAAATGCACGAGTTGGTGTCATTGGTGTAGGTGGGACAGGTGGAATCTGCTCTGAACAGCTAATTAGAGGTGGGGTAGGCAATATTACATTGGTTGACCCTGATATATTTGAGATAACTAATATCAACAGACAACACTTCTGTACACTCTCTACTATAGGGATGAAAAAGGTAGTTGTAGGTAAAAAAAGATTAGAAGATATAAACCCTTTTGCTAAAATCACAATCTTTGATGAGGGGATAAATATAAATAATGTTAGAAAGATTGTAAGCTCTTTAGATTTTATCGTAGATGCTTCTGATAACAAATCAGCCCACTATCCACTACACAGATTGGCAAAAGAGCTTAAAGTTCCTATTATATCAAGAGCCCATACAGTCCCTGATTTTACATTTGGAGCAAAAGCAAATTTATGGGACTATAGAGATGAGGGTATTAGCACAAGAGAGGAGGATGAGAACTCACCTACAGCCTCTATCCCACTAAAGGATATAACCAAAGAGCAGTTCGAAGCCAAAGATAGAGAGGTACATAATGAGTTCAACCGAGTCTATAACAAAATATTTAAATCAAGATATGCCAACAAAATTCTACTTAGTGAAAACTCACCACCAGCAGATTTTTTTGAAAAATATAAAGAGGGAAGAGATAAGCTAGTAGAAGGAACTAACTGGGGACCTGCTGTAACTATCACAGGTACTTTTTTTGCTATTGTGATTATAAACCTGATAATTGATTCTAAAAATATCTTTTTAGGTCCTATATCTATCAAGGCAGATGCCAAATTTCCAGGAGTTATCGACCAAAGAGAGATTAAGTAGAGATTTAGGCTACTCTAAAAGCCTAACCTCTTATAGGTGTTGCTCTTACGCCCATAAACTGTTTGATAACTCGTTTTTTAGAGTAGTATAGTTTAAAAATAATAATTGCATCTCTATATCTATTTCGGGCGGCTTTCCTTAACCAATATCTTGCTCTCTCGTGATTTATTTTGACCCCTATACCATGTCTAAATGCCATACCTAGTTGATATTGAGAGGGTGGAAATTCTTTAAGAGCAGACTTATGGTATAAATAAAAAGCTTTTCTATAGTTGGCTTGTGTAATAATACCATCTCTATATATAGTTGCTAAATCATATAGAGCTTTGGGATTCTCTCCTTTTTTTGCATCTGATATTAGGCTCAAAAATCGCTGTTGCATTGGTGAGTGATGTATTGTTGTTTTTGCATTTAGTAGATGTATATTTAATAGTATAAAAATTGTAATAAGTTGTTTCATCTGCTATCCTTTCAAAAGTAAAATCTGTTAATATATTATATTAAAATAATCTTAAGAACAAATATTAAAATTGAAATTTTAGCTTCTCCTCATGTAATAATCGTATACTTTTATTATTTACTACTCTTTTGCATCTTATCATATCCATATATATCATTTCTAAACTCTAACTCACCACTCTTTATATTATATCCAGCAGTAAGATATACAAGATAAATAGGAACTTTATTTTTGATATTTAGTTGTACTTTTCTTTTTCCTTTTAGGATAGTATTGGATTTTTTCATATCTATATTCTTATTAAAAGAAGCAAATGTCTCCAAAAGTGAGTGTGGTTTATCAAGTCTCAAACAACCATGAGAAAAGGCTCTATGAGTCCTTTTAAATAGACCTCTTGATGGTGTATCATGTAGATAGACATCAAATTTATTTGGAAATTTAAATTTTATCTTACCTAGTGCATTTTTAGGTCCAGGTGGTTGCATAATACGATAAGGAAATTTGACTCTACCAAACTCATATCCATATCCATATTCTGGCCAATATAGATTATATGGATTGATTTTTGGAGAGCGTTCACTCCAAGTGGTGTGTATCTCGAAACCCTCTCTTCTTAGATAGTTTGGATTTTTAATCATCGCTGGAATAATTTCTCGTTTGACTATACCCTCAGAGACTTTCCAATAAGGATTTAGAACAATATATGATATATTTTCTCTGAAAATTGGTGTATGATGTTTTCTGTTTCCTACAATAACTCTTAGCTTTTTTTTCTCTATACCATCCTCTATATAGTGAAGCATATATTCAGGTATATTGGCTATCAAGTAGCGTTTATTTTTATTTCTAGGTAGCCATTTAATTCGATTTAAGTTGAGTAGAACTGTCTCAATTTTTGATTCAACTGAACGATTAAGAACTTTTCGTGTTCCTTTACCCACAACTCCATCCACAACTAAACCATGTCTTTTTTGAAATTTTTTAACAGCATTTTCCAAGCATATATCAAATTGAGCTTGAGGTTGAATTTTGACATCTGAATCTACCTCCTCTACTTTTGTTGATTCTGACTCAAAAAGTTTCTCTGAAGGAGTTTGACATATAGATAAATCTTTAGAGGCAGTTAATCTCTCTCTTAACTTCAAAACATTGAGACCACTATCTCCAAGTTTCAATTTTTTAAAAGATGGTAGAGTCTCCCACCCACCATCCTCTTTTATTGTTTTAAGTTTTATCAATGCTTTAAGCAGACCAGTATATCCAAATCTTTTGGGTGTAATCTCCTCCATAGTTTCACCGATATTTGGTTGTAGTAATAGCTTAGAGAGACTATATTGTGGTCTATATCTAATCCACCTAGCAGCCACACCTCTTTTTCTCATCGCTTTTAGTTTCCTAGAGAATTTTTTCCAGTTAATATCACCATATAGTGTATGTTCTAAAAAATCTAAATAGAGGTCTGTAAGTTTAAGCTCTATATGGAGTCTATCCTCTTTTTTCTCTTTTATATATTTTGTTAGATAGTGATGCTCTTTGTATATTTTACTATTTGAATCTAGTGTTATATCACTCTCTATCTCACTAAATAGTGAAATATATTTTTTATTAAAGCCATCAACAGTAAGCCATAGTGGTGTATAATCATTTTGACGATAAAATCGTTTGATAAATTTTTTATGCTTAACATCTTTAAATATAAGATTTTTATTAGTAAGTCTCTTTTTCAGTTCTGATTTTAATTTTTCTAATGCGATTGTACTATTATTTTCATTATTTAATTTTTGTAATGTAATTGTACTATTATTTTTATCATTTAATTTCTGCTCTACAGTGCTACTATTGTTATCAATTTTTGATTTTTTCTCTATAGTTAAACTATCAAAAGGATTATCTGATTCAATCTGTTGAGCATATAAAATTATTGAGAAAAAAATAGTGGCAGTTAGTAATCTGTTGATTTTCATATTTCCCCATCCTATTTTCTTAATTTATCTGAAGTATAGTTAAAAATAGGAAAAAATTAACTTAGAGTTGACTACTATTGTATAGTTCGCTTCTGTTTCCTGTCATAGTGATAAACATCGTTACGATAGTGAAGTAGACCATCACTATTTATCTAAGCTAATAGGAACTAGTTTAAATAGATTCAATTAAGGCTACTCCACCAAAAACTCCAAACTCTTAACCCCAACCTGCCCAGAAAAGCTAGAGACATTAACTGTTAAAATATGCTTTCCTTTTTTGAGTCCATTAGGGTTAAAGTTCCAACTTATAGGCATATAGCCCAACTCCTCTTCTGAACTAAACTCAAAATCTACAAAAAAACTCACCTCATATTTTACCTTTTCTAGTATCGCTTCATCTTCAGGATTCATAGTTACTTTAATCAATGTTCTTTTGCCATTACTCAAAATTGGAATATCTTGCTTATCTGTTTTGGCTTTTGGAATTTTTAATTCTAATCTTGGGTCTCTCTCTTGAATTCTACAACCATAAAAGTGTTTAGAGATACCTCTATCTCCTCTTTTTAATATCTGCTTTTCATTTGGAATTGTATTGCATTTAAGTTTATTTCTTTGAAAATAGCTAATATAATTCTCTTTTTTATTATTGTTAGTAATTATGCTATAGTCACATAGTGTAAAAGCACTAACAGAGACTGCATATTTGAGTTTTGATATATCTACAATATTATCTTTGTCTCTCATACTCCATCGTTGTAAAACTTTACCTCTATTTTTAGGTATCCAGTTTGAGATAACTCGTAACATTGAGCTGTTTTCTACTCCTACACGAACAAGTACACGAGAGGGTTTAGAGAGTCTGTAGCTAATGTGTCCCTGTTTATCTACATGACTCTGTAAATCTTTGACTATCTCACCACCTGTTTTTCTAAAATCTAAAATCTCTTTATCTGCTTTGACCACTATATTATAAGCTTCATTTGGAACAATAGTACCATTACTATCTTTTCCATCCCACTCTATACTATTTTTGCCTTTTTTAAGCACTTTACTATGTAGTGAGCGAATAAGATTATTATCAGGTGTATAGATGTCAATCTCAACCTCTGTATCCTTTTTTAGCTCAAACTTTATAGAAAACTTCTCGTTTAGAGATGGTGAGAACTCACTGTTTTTATAAGGAATCATCTCAATAATCTCTCCTGCAAAGAGATAACTACCCAAAAGAACTAATGCTATAATCTTTTTCACTGTTTTACCTTTAAATTTCTAATTTTTTTATAATTGTACGAAAGAGTCTTTAACTCTAAATCTTTATCTACTCTTACTATCTCTATTTTGCTATTTTCTCTACGAATAAAATAGAGACCATCTTTGGAAGCGACAGGAAACCCATCTGTTACATTCCCAAAAGTCAACTGTTTAACAGAATAATCCTCTAAAGAGACTCTATAGATATGATAGTCTCCTTTTTCATTTGAGCTAAAATATAGATATTTACCTTCACTATCTACATTTGGTTGATGAGATAATGCATTTAGCATGGTTATCTGTTTTGCTTGACCTGAAGTTATATCTTTTTCCCAAATCTCTTGGATAATATGCCCACACCCCTCAACACATGAGACATTGGCATAATATATTTTTTTACCATCTTGGCTATAGGGTTCTAATGCTGTTGAGTATTGATAGTGTAGCATCTTATGATTTTTACCAAATAAATCCATAGATATTATCTCTGTCTTTTTGCTATTACCATTGATTAGTTTTACTAGCATAATTTTTTTACCATTTTCTATAAATAGTGGTTGGGTATAAGCATCTTTTTGACTTGTTAATACTATCTGCTCTTTGCCATCAATAATAGTTCTTACACTTTTATCTGATGCTACATAGACTATAGAGCCACTATCAAAGTCATAATCATAGGTTCTAGGCTCTTGTTCGCTTTTAATTATTTTACATTTTTGCTCTTTGCAGTGAACTATCTGCCAATTTTCATTATCAAAGGCTATAAATGAGAGTTCATTAGCAGATAGATATAGTGTAAATAGTAGATAAAAAACTATTTTTTTCATTTTTTACCCTTGCAAGAGTTATCAATATACTCAAAAAGTTTAGTTAAATTATCATCTTCTATCCTCTTTGGAAAGAGTGATATAAATCCCTCTTCAAAAGTTAAAATCTCTTCATACTCATGCTTCTTCCAAGGAGTCATCTCCAAAACACGAATTATCTTTTTTAACCTATTAGTACATGCACTCTCTTTTACCTCATAATGTTTCAATGCCATCTCAAAAGCCGTAAATCGTGCTGTTCGTCTCAACTTAGAGTTTGAGGTATTAATAGAGTTCTCTTTGCCTATCTTCTCTTTTTTCTTATCTACTGATACAAACTTCGCTTTTGGGTCTGCAAACTTTTTTATTACCCACGCTACCAATACAGAGTCACTCTCCCAAGGGTAGTAGGTTTTATATGTTTGAGCATTGATAGTTGTTTGTAATAAAGCTATTGATACTACTATGAAACCAAATCTACCCATTGCTCCACCCACCTACTTTTAGGATTTTTTTGTATCTCATGCCACTCTCCTTGTTGTATTATTTTTCCACTATCTAAAATTACTATTTGGTTACCATCTTGCTTAAATCCTAGATGATGATGTGTCGATTTGACCAGTGCAAATCCATCTATCTTTTGTCTTTTTTCTATTACCTCTATCAACTCATGAGCCAAGACTACATCAATATTGGAAAATGGCTCATCTAAAAAGAGATATTTAGCTTTTGCACTCAATGCTCTTGCTAGTGCCAATCGCTGTCTCTCTCCTGTTGAAAGTTGTGATATTTTACTATTTTTTTTATAAATAAGCCCCACTATCTCCAAAAACTCTTCACTCTCTTTGGTATTTTTTAAGCTTTTCCCTCTAGTGAGTACAAAATTAATATGCTCTATTACGGTTAGATGTTCCCAAAGTAGAAACTCTTGTGATAAAAACATAACACCTCTGCTTTTTAGCTCTCCTAACTTCTCTTTTGGTTTACCATCTATGCTATATTCTCCTGTAAAATCCTCTTCTAAACCTGATAATACTCTAAGAAGTGTAGTCTTTCCTGAACCTGATGCCCCTATTAAGACTGTTTTGCTACCCTCTTTTATCTCTACTCTATCCACTTTCAAACTAAATCTATTATCTCTTTTAAACAGAGCATCTTTTAATATTATCATTTAGTAATTCTCCTTATAAGTATCAAAATCAAGACAATAACAAATATCTGCATCAATGACAAAAATGTAACTGTAGAGTAGTCTCCATAGTGCAAGAGATTATATATCTTGATAATCATCACCTCAAACCCAATAGGAATCAACAAGATAGAGATAGAGAGTTCATTAAGAGCAAATACACAGAGTATCATCACAACAAAAAGCCACCTAGAGGCATAAGTAGGGATAACTATTTTTATAAAAATATCCATTTTAGAGATAGAAAAAAATTTCAAACTCTCATCTTCTACATCTTTGTGATACAAGATAGCCACCAAACCAACCCCTATAGGAATTAGTTTAAAACTACTACTCAAAACAAAAAAGAGATAATCTGTAAACTCACTATGTAAATTAAAAAACTGCATTATCTTTATCACTTCAAATCCAATCAGAGCAGAGGGTGTCAAAAATGTCAAAAAGACCAAAGCAACAAGCGTAAAAATCAGATAGATATTTTTAATCTTCTCAATAGTTCTATAGATAAATACCGAAAAAATAACAGCAATAGAAGCGACCACAAAAGCCAAAACCAAAGAGTCAAAGAGTATCTTTCTATTCTCTTTAACTAGCATACCAAATTGTGAAAAATCTATCTGCATTCCCAAAAGTACTACTATAGATAAAAATAGAAATACCAAAAGAGTAAAAAGAAAAAGAATAACTTTTTGATTTATAAAAGAGAGTAAAAGAAAATCTATTCGCTCTTTTATCTGAAATTTTATGCTATATCTTTTTGTAAATAGTCCTAATATTATCAAAGATACCATTGCCAAAATATAAAACGGAACAGTAGCTATAGCTGTCTGATTAAGGTTATCCATTAGAGATATTTGAGCTAAAAAATCCTCTGCATAAGTTCTATACCCTAAAATAGATGAGACCTCTGAACTACTAAAGACCAAAAGAAATACCATAAAAAAAGCCAATAGCACAATAAAAACCAATTGAGGTTTTATAATTAATCGCAAAATATCTCTTTTGGAAGCGACCATAGAGGCAACTCTAATACTCTCTTGGTTTATAAATGAGAGTGCAAAGATAAATATCAATCCACAAAGAGCTATCATAGACAAGCTAACAGTCACTACCGATTGCCAAAATGGAGATATATAACCAAAGAGTATATTTTGTTGAAAAGCACTTAGATAGATAATTGGTTCTATTGCAAAAAAAGTAAAAAGTAATAGAATATAGAAGCGTTTTAGATTTGAAGAGAGTGCAAAAAAGAGTATTGCCAAAATCCCACCCAACAAGCAAGAGATAGTTGCTATAGTCATAGAGATAAGTGTAGAGTTTTTTATCAAACTTAGTGTAGTATCTCTAAAGAAATAGTCCAATTCCTCAATATTTTGAATTAATGCTATCAATAAATCATAAAGATTTAAAAGTAGTGGAGAGAATATAAGAATTAAAGCCATAAATCTAAGGAAATCAGAGACTTTAGTCCCAAACAGTACAAAGCTAAAGCCATCAGCTCCTATTTTTGCAAAAAATCTACTCAAAAATACCTTTCATAATCTCTACACTCTGCTTTAGTGAATCAACCAAAACAGAGGGTTTCTCACTCCAAGTACGATAAGGTGACTCATTTCCACCAAGCACTCCATACTGCACAGCATTAAGCTCAACAAGTCTCTTTTCACGCTCTTTGGTTAGTAGATAATCTATAAAAATCTTAGCATTTTGAGGATGGGGTGCATTTTTGAGTAGTGCTACTGTACCAAAGATAGAAAATACTCCATCACCCTGTTGGTCATAATAGACCATATCAATAGGCAATCCACTATCTATCCCCACCAAAGCATCATCACTATCAACTAACCCAAAAAGATATTTTCCTCTTCCTACTGCATCTTTTACTACCGAATTTCCTGCCAACAGAGCCACTTTGTTATCTTTTAGTTTTTGGATAAAATCTCTAAACTTCTTCTCTCCCATCTTTTGAAAAAGAGCTGAAAAGTGTGTAGAGGTTGTTCCAACATAAGGCATACTCATAGCAACTTTTCCTCTATATTTTGGGTTGGTTAAATCTTCTAATTTTCTAGGGTACTCCTCTTTTTTCATCAGATTTTTATTGACCATAAAAACACGATTTCGTAACCCCACACCATACCAAGTATCTTTTTGGGAGTGGTAGTAATCTTTTTTATAGTGAAGATTCTCTTTTTTATAACTAGCAAACAATCCAACTCTATCAAGTCTAGCCATTCGCATAAACTCTGAATTCCAAAATATATCTGCTCTTGGGTGTTTCCTCTCTGCTAAGAGTCGTTTCTCTAACCCTACAGCTTTTGAGGCTTCTGTATCGTAGAGAACTTTTATATCTATGCCACTGCTTTTTTTAAACTCTTTTATGATTTTTGAGGAAAAAACTTGGTCTATGGAGGTGTAGATGATGAGTTGGTTTTTGGTTTGTTGGTTTGAACACGATGCAAATAGCAATAAGATTAGTAGTTTTTTTAAATTCATTTCACTATCTAACAAGATGCTTTCAAATTTTTATAGATACCTTTTAAAACCATATAGCCTTTTAGTACCAAATGAATATTTTCAATCCTCTCTTCAATATCCAAAGGATACTCATGAGCCAAAGCATTTCTAATCTCTCGTAAGCTATCCCAAGCACCTGCCTCTTTGATAATTTCCAATTTTTCAAGTCGATTTAAAACATCTATCATAGGAACAGAAAAACTGTCTATCTCTTTTAACTCATAGAGAACTTTTTTAAAAAGTTTTGCACCTATTTTATCTTGTAATTTTGAAAAATTAAAAAGAAAACTATTGACTATTCGTGTGTTATTATAATCATCAAAAAACTGCTCATCTATCTCTTGTGCCATCAAATCATCAAAATCTATATCTGCATTAACAAACATCATATCACATAGGCTAAATATCTCTTCTAACTCTTCACTCATAACAGTATTCCCTCTTTCATGGCTACTCTATCTATTAGCCTATTTTTCCCTCTATTAAAAACCACATCTATCTTCTGTTCACCTATCTCTCGTTTGACAGCAACTAGAAACTCTATCTTCTTCTCCATTGCATTTTTAAGATTTGGAACTACCATATATAGGTCAATATCACCACCTTTTTGAGTTTCATCTACTCTACTACCAAAGAGATATATCTCACCTGTTTTAAAAATTTTGAGGAAATATTTTTTTATTATTTTATGTTGTTTTGGTAATAATCGCATAAAGACTCCTTGTTTTTACTTTATTATATCACAGCAAAAGAACTTAAACATGCAAAACTAAGTGTCCAATATTTTACATCCATTTTAACTATGATTTGCCCCTTTTAACAATCCTTATTCAACCTATCATATCGAGCATGGGTTCCAATAAAAATAAAGTTAACTACCTCTTTATGCTCAGATAATAAAATTTTATAACTTTGGGCTGTTTCTATTACAGCAATACTTTTTCGGTGTTTGTCTCGTTTACAACAGATTGAATGATAGTGGAGTTTTATATCTGTTTTGTCTGTAGCATAAAGCTCAATAGTCTCATCAATCTGTTTTTCAGATAAAAGATTTTTTTTTATAAATTTCTTTTTCTGTTTTAAAAACGATTTTTCGTAATTAAACTCCATATTTTCTATCACTTAAGTAAAAGCCTAATTCAACTTGAAGATTTATTAAAAGAGCATACAGACTATCTGCTTTTGAATAGTACTCTTTTTTTAGTTTGTTTGCAGAGGTCATATCTTGCATCTCTTCAAACTCATCAATCAAATCATCTAACTCTAAAATAAAATTCTCAATTTGGGTATCAGATAAATCCATGTGATAATAATATTTTTTCAAATCTTCAAAAAAAGTATAGGTTTGAGAAAGAAGTATGATTTTATTGATAATATCTTTATCTTCTATATTTTTTACAATCTCTTGCTTACTATTTTCTATGTTTTGAATATAGTGTTGGAAATTGATAGTATCATTAGATACCATTAAAAAATCAAGCATAAAACAGACTCCTTTTTTGTTCTCTTTTGTTATTTTAATTATAGCTTTTTTTTCTTAAGTTCTTATTGCCCATACATCACATCTTAGCTCTATAACATATACGAGAAAGACGACTAAATAGACTCATAAACTCTCATATACACTCCCACGCTGGAGCGATGGGAGCGAGTTAAATTTAGATTTAATATTATTAAATTTTAACTATTTTAAACAATTTTATCAAAAATTGTAACTATATGATGAGTTGTTTTTTGGTTTGTTGCTTTGAACAAGGGGTAAATAACAATAAGATTAGTAGTTTTTTTAGATTCATTTAACAAGAGATTCTTTCAAATTTTTATAGATACCCTAGTATCTGCCTCTTTGATAATTTCTAATTTTTCAAGTCGATTCTACTCTGTCTATTAGCCTATTTTTCCCTCTATTCTCATATACACTCCCACGCAGGAGAGACTGTGAAAGAAGCTCATTTTTAAAATTTGATAGTTCTTTCACAGTCTCGGAGCAATGGGAGCGAGTAAAACTAACACTTTTCTTATTTCTTGCTTATAAATAACTTATACTTTTTTAGTATACTTCTTGCATAAAAGAATTTAAGGATAAATAATGAAAAAGTTAACAACAATAAGTTCAGCAATTGTAGCATCACTACTTTTAATAGGTTGTGGTGGAGGAGATAGCTCTTCTTCAACAGCCTCAACAGGAACAGGTTTTTATGTAGATGAAGCGATTCAAGGGGTAGAGTATGTTTGTGGTAGCCAATCAGGACTTACCGATGTAACAGGTAAGTTTATTTTTGAGCAGAATAAAAACTGTACTTTTAAAGTAGGTAATGTTGTTTTAAGAGAAGTAAATGCTTCAACATTACAAAATAATATTACTATTTTTGAAGACAATACAAATACAGCACGTTTCTTACAAACATTAGATAGAGATGGAAATGCAACTAATGGAATTGAAGTTTCATCTTCTGCAAAAAAATTAAATCTTACAACCGTTCCTACTGATGATGCTGTATTGAATGATATACAATCAGATATGAAAGCCAATGATAAAGATTATAGAGGTAGAGTAGTTACTACAGAAGAGACACAAGCTCATTTAAGACAAACACGTATGAATCTTCACGAGAATAATAGACCTACTCAACATGATGCTCTTTCATCTTCAGAGCAGACAAAGGCTTATTTTGGAGATAAAGAAAATAATATGATAGTTGTTGTTGATGTTGAAAATATGAAACTTATAGATAGCATTGCTACAGGACATGAGAAAACCTATGCAGCAGAGGTTATTAAAACAAGAGGAATGGGACACACTGCTAATCCAAAGATGTATATTGATAACCGTGGAAGTAATGCTATTGATGTTTTAGATTCAAAGACCAATACGATTAGCAAAACTATTGATTTAGCTTTTCATCCAAGAAGTATTGATGTAGAAAAAGAGACAGGATTAGTAGCCGTATCAGGAAGTGACAAAGCTATGACAGCTATTATTGATAGTAGTACAGACACAGTGATTGCTACAGTAGGAGAAAATAAGGTTACAGCACCTACAACCAGTGGTCACGCTTATGTATCTAGTGGAACATTGGCTTGTGGTCATCCACATTGGCTTAATAAAGACCATTTTGTATTGATAGATAGACAAAACAGAAAAATTGTTACCTATAAAATTACAAAAAATAGTGATAACACATGGAGTACAACAAAGGTAAATGAGCTTATTACTCCATCTCCTGTTCACAATCTTATTCCACCTGAAATACATGGAATGCACGGTAGAAAAAGAAAACAAGAGAAACATGGTGGACATGAACTTTATGCCTCTACAATATTTTTTGCCACAGCAGAAGGTGCAGAGAATGTATATCCATCTGTCTTAAAGCTTGAGTTTACAGAAGAAGAGGGCTTAAAGATTGTAGATGAACTAAAAATTCAAAAAGAGGGACTTTCAGCAAATATTATGGGTGTTCATCATTTAAACTTTTTGAAAGACCAAAAAACAATCTATGTTGGTTCAGATGAAGGAACACTTTTTGTTGTTGATTATACCTCAACACCTATGAGCATTATAAAAACTGTTCAAGCTGGAAAAGGTGCAGGACACACTGATGAGATGAAACATAATAACATAGCCGTTGTCATCAACCATAAAGATAAATTTATAACTGTAATGAATACTTTGAACCATACTAAAATAGCAGATATTCAAGTAAGTAATATTCCTGATAATGAAGTGGGTGTTGTTCAAACACAATCTCATCCTAAATACCACTTTTCAAAAGATGGTCGATATTTTTATATGTTCTTAACCGAAGAGGGAGAGTTAGTTAAAGTTGATTTAGTAGAAAAAAAGGTAGTTCAACGTTTAAAAATTGGTGGTAAACTAGCAATGGGTTCTTTTGTTGAGAGTAACCATTAAACAACCCATAAGCAAAAATCAAAGCAAAATATAAAAAATAATACTTTGCTAATGTTTTTATGGCATACTTAAAACCAAGGAGTTTTTATGAAAATAGTTTTTTCATTTTTGTGTATGAGTATGCTTCTCTTTTCTCAAAGCATTAATGAACAAATTCATGCTTTAGAAGATGCCACTCCTGAAAAAAGAGTGGAGCTTATGAACCATATTAAAGAACAACTCATTGCTATGAATCATGAAAAACGAATGAAAACCATTCATGCTTTACAAGCAAAATTACAGAGAAAACATGAGAACCATGAACAAAGAGAATCAATCTATTTAGAGCGTGAAGAGCAAAGTGATGAAAGAAGATTAGAAGCTCATGAACGACATGAACAGATGCAAGAAGAGCATCAAAGAGGTTCTAAACTTCATCAAGAATTGCATCAGCATCAAGAACTACATCAACATCAAGAACGCAGAGAATCATCTCATATCAAAAGATATGAACAACATAGGAGGAGATAAGTGTTTAAAAGTATTTTCTTTTTTTTCTCTCTTAATATTTTTCTTTTGGCTTATGTTGATACAGATATGGATGGTGTACCAGATGAGAGTGATAATTGTGCCAATACTCCATTAACTGAGTTGGTAGATTTATCAGGTTGTACCATCAAAAAACTAAAGTCTGACCACCATTTTGATATTCTTTTAGGTCAAAGTTATGCTGATGATGGCGATTCTACTCTATACTCATCCTCTTTAAAACTAAACTACTATTACAAAAAATTCTCAATGCAATTGGCAAGTTCTTACTATGATAGCTCGATAGATTCTACAAATAGCACAGGTCAAAATGATACTTATCTTAATATCTCTTATCTTTTTAATCCTATTAAAAATTTCTACTTAACACTAGGTGGAGGTTTAGTTTTTCCAACTTATAATAATGAAGACAATAAACTTGATTACACAGCATCAATTTATGGTCGTTATAAACTTGATAAATGGTCATTTATGTTGGGTATGGATTATAATACCATTGGCGACATTGATACTACTAACAATTTAGATTATAAAAATAGCTTCTCTTATAATACAGGCTTAGGCTACAGTTGGAATAGTACTTTTTATAGTAGTATAAATTATTATCATTCAGAGAGTATATTTACTAATGTGGATGATTTAGAGACACTATCTGTTAACACTTATTATACAATTGATGAACATTGGTTTTCAAGTCTGAACTATGGTTATGGTTTTTTAGAAACAGGAAAAAGAGAAAGTATAGGGGTAAATCTTGGCTATTATTGGTAATGAAATTAATATTTTACTCATGGAAGATGAGCTTGATTTAGGAGAGACACTTCAAGAGATGCTTGAACTTGAAGGCTATGTTGTTACATGGGTAAAAGATGGAGGAGAAGCATCAGACATTAGCTTTGAAGAAAAATTTGACCTCTATGTTTTTGATATTAATGTACCTGAAATTAATGGATTAGAATTAGTAGAATCTTTACGCCATGCAGAAGACAATACCCCTGTTATTTTTATCTCTGCATTAATTGATTTAGAGACCATGAAAAAAGCTTTTAATATAGGAGCCCAAGATTATATTAAAAAACCATTTTTTCCAGAAGAGTTACTTTTTAGAATTGAAGCAAAATTTAAAAAAAATGAAAAGAGAATTATTTATAAAGATTTAGAGTATAACCCTAAAAGCAAAGTATTAAAAAAGGGTGGAGAGACACTCTTTTTAAGTAACAAACAGCAAATGCTTTTTCATCTTTTTATTACTCAACTTAACAAAACCATAGAACCTTTTACTATTATGGAGTATTGCTCCATAAAATCAATCTCAGCTTTACGCGTAGCCATCAATAAGTTAAAAGCGTCAACAGGCATAGAGATACGCTCTGTTCATGGTAGAGGATACATTGTTGAAATACGTTGAAACAGAATCTTTTACTAAAAGTTTTTTTCTTTTTTTTATCTCAATTGGTACACTTTTAGCTGTTGTTTTTTATTTGAACTATCAAAAGGAGTTACAAAGTTTTGATGAAAAACTTCTTTATAAAATGAATCTCTGTAGTTACTCTTTAGACTGTAAGGAGTTCAAGATAGATTTTGACAGAGAGAAAGGAAAAGTTTGTTATCTTTTATTTAAAGATAACAAAGAAATTTATAGCTTTTATCCTTTACCTGAGGGTTCAGATTCTTGTCTTAAACTCTCTATGACATCAGAAGCCTATCATAATCAGATTCATTATTTGCATAAAGATTTAATAAGGAATGGATTGATTTCTCTTGTTGCTGTATTCTTTCTTTCTGTGCTATTTTCGTTTTATACTCTTTATCCTTTACGTAATGCTTTATTTATAACACGTGAGTTTATTAAAGATATTTTACATGACTTTAATACTCCTATTGCCACAATGAGACTTAATTTGTCATTATTAAAAAAAGAGATAGGAGCAAATAAAAAGATTAGTAGAATCGAACGTAGCATTGAAAATATTTTAGCTTTAGAAGAGAACTTACGAGACTATCTTCACTTTGAAGCTTCCCAAAAAGAGCAGTTTAATCTTTTGGAACTTATAGAAGAGCGTGTGCATATGATAGAACAAAACTATCCAAATCTAAGCTATGAGATAAAAATTGATGAACATATTGAACTTGATACCTTTAAAAAAGATTTTGTGCGTATTGTAGACAATATTATTGTTAATGCCTCTAAGTATAATAAGCCACAAGGTAGTGTTTTAGTTGCTTATGATGTTAAAGGATATAACTTAACTATTAAAGACACAGGCAAGGGAATTAAAAATCCTAAAAAAATATTTAAACGTTTTTACAAAGAGCATGAACGAGGTTTAGGCATTGGATTACATATTGTTAAGAAATTAATTGATGTTTTAGGCATTAAGATAGAAGTCAATACTGTAGTGGAACAGGGGACAACAATTATTTTAAAATTAAAAAAAATTGTTAGTAATAAGTAGCTTATGTCATGACTTTTAATAAACTTATTTTTCATAAATTCACAATTGTAACCCCTAAATTTCCTTTTTGCCCATGAAATGATTGAAGTTTAGGATAAGATTTTAGATAGTCTATAATAACCTTTTTTAAGATACCAGAACCTGTTCCATGAATTATTTCTACACTTGAAAAACCTGCAACCAAGGCATCAGATAAAAATACATCTAGTTTATCAAGGGCTTCATCAGCATAACAGCCAAGAAGCTTAATTGATATTGCTCCTTTTCCTGATTTCTCTACATTTACAGATGTTTTTGGTTTTTTGACTGCTTTTTTCTGAATGCTCTCTATGTAACGCAGTTGAGAAGTTGGTACACGCATTTTTAAACCATCTATCTCTATAGTAGCCTCTTTATTTCTTATGCTTAAGACCTCTCCTCGTTTTGAGCGATACTTTACAGAGTCTCCAACTTGTAAAACATGTTTATTTGGTTGTTCTACTTTTTTTGCATGAGTAGATAACTTTTTATGTCTGTGAGCTTCGTTTAATAGTCTTCTTCCTTCTGTTGACTCTTTTGCTTTCATTGCTTCTAAAGCTCTTTTGGTTGCTGCGTTATATCTGTTTTCTAAAGTGGCTACGGCTTTTCTTTGTTGCTCATTTAATCGCTCTTCTATGTTCTCTAAATCTTCTCTTTTACGCTCAAGTGCTTTTAACTCTTTATCTATTTTTTCTAATTTCAGACGCATCTCACGCTCTAGGGTAGTTGATTTCTCTATAAGCTCATTTAGATTCTCTTTGTCTTCTCCGTAAACCTCTTTGGCTTTTAGCACAATATGTTCAGGAACACCATAACGCTGTGCTGTTTCAAAAGCATAAGACTTTCCAATACTTCCTTGTAAAAAAGTATAGGTTGGCTGTCGTCTCTCTTCATCATATAACGCTGCGATTAGCTCTACATCATCGTCACTACTCATAAGCGAAGCCAAACGTTTGTGGTGGGTTGTAACTATAAATGTTATCCCTTTTCTCTTTAGTTCATCAAGCATAACTCTAAATAGTGATGCTGCTTCATCAGAATCTGTTCCAAGCTCTATCTCATCAACTCCAACAATGGCATTCTCTTTATTAAATAGCTTTGCAAACTCTACCATACGTCCTGCAAAGGTAGAGATGTCATTTTTAACCGATTGAGGGTCATCAATAACAGCTTCTATACTTTTAAAATGACCCACTTCTGTTTTTTCTTCATTACATTTAAATGGCAAAAGATTTTTGGACATATAAACAGCAGAAAGTAACGATTTTAAAAGCATAGTTTTACCACCAGCATTAACCCCAGTTACAAGCATAACAGATTTATCTAAGTTAATATTTACAGGTTTTGGATTCTCTATGGCAGGGTGGCAAAAGCCATCAAGTTTAACTACTTTTTGTTTAGAGGGCAATATAAAGTTATAATCAAAAGTACGAGCAAAAAGTACACGAGCTTGATAGTGGTCAAATTTATCATATTCACGGTTAATATATCTCATAAACAGATAATGTTTATGCATAGTTGCCGAAAAGCTTTGACAATAACGGTAAATAACCTCCTCTTTACGACTTAAAAGGGTTGCCTCTTTCTCTTTTAAGTGAGAGATAGATTGAGGTAGAATATAAAAAAATCCACTAGAACTACGCCCAAGAACCGAGGCTTTTATAACTTTATTAAAACCTCCACGAACCATAAGCGTCTCTTCGCCATTTAAAAAATGCACTTGGGTATCAACCAAATAATCTTTTAGATTAGATGAATGAGCCAAACGATAGAGCTTATCTTTTAGTTCAGATTTATTCTGTTTTAAAGCTCTCTCAATATCATAAAGTTCAGGTTCACGCTCTGGATTAATATTTCCCTCATCAGTAAAATATAAAATAATATTGCTAATATCTTCATGCACTCTAATTTCACGAATCCACTTACCCAAAGGTTCAGGCAAAGAGGAGGCTTTTAGAGCATTAAAGTACTCCACCATAGTCATAAAAGCATAAATATCATCTAAAGATAATACTCCTTGCTTTTTGATTCTATTAAGCTGTTCATCAAGATTAGGAACCTCTTTCATACTTGGAAACTCTACTTTAGAAAGTGCCAAGATATATTTAAAGTGCTGATTAATATCGCCCATCATCTCAATGGATTTATCTCTGGCGTAGAAGTTTTTAAAATTGTTTATAAAGTTATTTAGGTCTAGTTTTTGGGTTATTGTTTTCACGTTTTTCTTTTCAATTTTTTATTTTATTGTCATTTTTTATCTCTCCCATAAAATAAAAGTATCTTCGTACTTTCTTGGAAGTGTTTTTTTTACTAATTCTGCTTCTTTTCGGCTTTGGTATGAACCAATAAGAAGCTTGTAATAGTATATTCTACCAACTTGTTTTTTTATAATTTTTGTTGGATATATTCTTCTTAGTTTTTTTGCTACCAATAAGGCATACTTTTTATTTTTAAAAGCACCAATTTGAATATAAAATCGTTCTTGTTTTTTGTTTAGATTTATATTTTGATAAGCTGAATAGCTTTTATATTCACGGCTTATACCCTTTGAAAAAAGTATAGCACTAAAGACTATTATATAAATAATTATTTTCATTTTTTTCTCACTTTGCTTATATAATTTTTGAATCGTATAATACTAAGTTAAAAGTAAAAAGCACTTTATATAGTT
>FPHM01000155.1_pt1 | contig 31065 bp, 35 predicted proteins | sample 1057441 | NCBI WGS metagenome assembly FPHM01 (sample SAMEA4473311, study PRJEB15554) | hydrothermal vent metagenome | biome: marine basaltic hydrothermal vent biome; feature: marine hydrothermal vent; material: water | place: Pacific Ocean | collected 2011-06-14/2011-07-23 | depth 1155 m | reverse complement strand
CACTTTTATCATCATTTCTAATTATTTTTGATGACCCCATTCCATTGGCTCTTAAATTTGATTCCAACCATTTACTATTTTTTATATCAAAACATTGTCCTAATACATTCATAGCTCTATCTTGAGAAAGCTTCATATTCTTTAGATAACTCTCTTTATGTGTAGAGTTTTGATTCCATGCCGAAGAGGTATGTCCCTCTATTCTAATCTCTCTAATTGAGGATTTAAACCTTTTATCTTCAATCACTTTAATATATCTTGGATAAAAATCTTGTAATATAGTTATAAATTTAACTGTGATTTCTGATTTTCCTTGCTCAAATAAAACCTCAGGAGATTTAAACCGAATAGTATTATCTTCCAAAATCACAGCATTCCACCGCTCTAAATCAAGTTTAAATTCTAAATGCAACTCTTTATTAAGTTTCGCTTGATACTGCTCTTTAGATTGTTTTGATTTGAGCATATAGGCTAATGATATTAGTAAAAAAATCATCATCAATCCTGCCATCATATCTGCAATACTAATCCAACTATCATCTGACTGACTCATAATTTATCCTTTATATTTATTCATAAATTTAATATATTTACTACTTTGAAGTAGGTGTTGATGTCCAGCCTCTTGAGAGTGGCAAGAGATACATAATAATCTAATATTACTTCTACTATTATTTCCAATATCCTTATCTATATGATGTGCTTCTAAGTATCTTTTATCATCTAATAAATGCAACTGACACTCTTCACATCTATAATTAATATTTGATTTATATTTTTTTGCAATTTCAGACCAATTTTCGGAATATGTAACTTGCTGACGAGCCTTATGTTCCTCTATTGTTATTGGAGACTCATATCCATCTTGCTCTTTTTCAAGATAATCTTTTAAATTTCTCATAGTAAACTTTTTTCTTTCTTGCTGTTCGTACATACTTTCACAACGTCTACAAATTCGACTTTCCACTTTTTTTGTTTGATTTATATCTCCAAAAGTAACTGCATAATACCCTCTAGGGTCTCCTGTTAGTCGATATGTTCCAATTTGATTATCTTCTTCCATCTGTTTTAATGCTTCACAACGATAAAGATGAAAAGTAGAAGCTCTTTTTTCTCCTTGATAATATTCTGACCTCTTCGATGCTTTCCAAGCGATTGTTCTCACAACCCCACCATTTTCGGTTGTATAAAGTAGATTAAGATTTGGTTTTGCTATAACAACATTATCAATACTCGCATCAATAGCTTCCGTTTTGAATATTTTTAACATTTTTTCTATACGTTCTTTTCTTTCTATTGCTTCAATCGTAATATTTATGCCAAAAGAAGAAACAACTTTTTTTAATTTTTTAAGCCCTTTATCATACATTCAATACCTCTATTTCAATTTAGCTAATTTATTCATCTCATTTTTAAAAGAGATGGTAAACTCTTGAATAGCTAATACTACTGATTCTGATTCTTTTCCTATCTTTGATAACTCTGTTAAAGAAGATTGTACTACTTGAATAATCTTCCTATTTTCTTCTAATGTGTGAGAAACACCTTGAATCGAAAGAGTAACAGCATTTTTCATATTTTCTATTACTATTCTCATTTCAGAAGAAACAGTACCTAAAGTTTCACTTATAGAAGTTTTTAATGATTCTGAAATTATTGTAGAAGTATTCGTAAGCTCTGTTTTAGAGTGTTCTACCATCGCTAATAATAACCCTTTTGTGTCTGTTACAGAGGTAGTAATTTGAGTTATTGAATTATTAATTAAGAGTTGAGTCTCTTGTATCATCTCTTCAATAAGCTTATAATGTTTTTTCGATGCTTCCGTTAGTGCATCTGTTGATTCTTTTACTGCTTGTGTAGATTGAATTACCATAGATTGAGTTGTTTCCACTTCTGTTCTCAAATCTGTTGATAACTGCTTCATCGATTGAATAGAATCTTGAAGATGCTCTCCTTGAGTACGACTATTTGCAACATTCTCTTTAAATTGAGTATCTAACACTTTAATATCATCTTTATAATTCTCTTGCCATTCAATCATTTTGATAACAGATTTATTTAAAAGTTTAAAATTATCTCCAAATTGTTCTGTCAAATTTGTATTAAAATCTTGAATAACATTCTCTAATGCTTTAATTATCTCTTTATTTGCACCTTCTGCTAGAAAACTAAGCGATTTTTCAAGAGATATTCTAATCTGTTTTACTTCACTTTTTATCACATCAGCCATAAGGTCACTATTACTCGTAAGACGATTGGACATATCACGAATATCTACACCCGTCTGTTTTGTAGATTCATTTGCCTCTCTAATATTTTTACCTATACTTAAAATACCTGAACTTACTTTATCATTAGATGTTTCTATTCGTTCTAAATGTTGTACCATCAATTCAGTATTATTATCAGAAAGATTATCTTGCTCTTTTATTGCATTAACTATCTCTTTTAAAACGGCTATTTCTGAATTACTATTTTTCCCACTCTAATCCCTAAAATTATTGCAAAGAACATACCCTCTACCGAAGTAATAAATGCAATTTTCAATCCATCTAAAAGCAACGGAATACTTTATTCAAGTTCATCTACATTAAAATCTTGAAGTCCCAATAAAATTCCAACAAAAGTACCCATAGCACCCAATGAAACTATTTGAGACTTGAGATTTCTTTCAGTAAATAAATCTAAAATAAATAAGATTATTACTCCTGCTGTAAAAGCGATAATTACTATATGTGCTAGTTCCATTTTTATCCTTTTTTAATTATATAAAAATAATCTTTAAGAAAGTAAACTCTACACCCCTGAAAATATAAAGGGGACAGGCCTTAATGCATCTCTGTGCTACTTCTTTCACAAGCTCCGGAGCTGTGGAACGAGTAAAAAGCCAAGTCTACGAAATAATTAGCATGATGATTTAATCATAAATTATATCTAACTTAAGACTTATTAGCCTTTAAATATTAATTACCACTAAAAGGTAGTATTAAAAGTATTTTAGCTACACTTTCAGTAACTACTTCTAGGTAGAATTTAAAAGAGGATGGATTTATGACTGAGCGTATAACGAAAAGTATGGCGAAAAATATTTATTATGGTGGTGGGATGTTTGCACTATTATTATTTTTGGTACTGACTTTTGATACTATCAAGCAAATACCAGAGCGTTCGAATCAAGGCGATATGAGCGAATCTGTGGTTGCTGGTAAGGCATTGTGGGAGAAGAATAATTGTGTGGGTTGTCATACGATTTTGGGTGAAGGTGCGTATTATGCTCCTGAATTGGGGAATGTATTTCAGCGACGAGGAGCTTCTAATGTAGAAGGTTTCAAGAGTTATATGTTGGGTTGGATGGCATCACAGCCTTTGGCTATTCCTGATAGAAGAAAAATGCCCCAATTTAATTTAAATGAAGATGAGGTGAATTCCCTTTCAGATTTCTTGATTTGGACTTCTAAGATTGATACGAATGACTGGCCACCAACCATTGAAGGATAAAAACTATGAAATATAGCTCACAGATGGTTGCAAAACCATACTTTATTTTTGCACTCATACTCTTAGCAGGGGAGATTTTATTTGGTCTCCTTATGGCTATACAGTATTTATTTGGAGACTTTTTATTTCCTTTGATTCCATTTAATGTTCTAAGAATGGTACATACGAATTTGCTTATTGTCTTAATTTTGTTTGGTTTTATGGGAGCAACTTATTATCTCATTCCAGAAGAAGCAGAGAGAGAGCTTTGGAGTCCGAAACTGGCGATGATTACTTTTTGGGTCTTTGTTGTTGCAGGTGTGGCTACAATTTTGGGCTATTTATTCGTACCTTATGCCCAACTTACAGAACTCACTTTTAACAATCTTTTGCCAACGATGGGACGAGAATTTTTAGAACAGCCTTTGCCTACGAAGCTTGGTATTGTTTTGGTTGTCGTTTCTTATATATTCAACACAGGAATGACTGTGATTAAAGGAAGAAAAACCGTTGTGACTACGGTCTTGTTTACAGGACTTATTTTTATGGCAGTCTTCTTCTTATTGGCATTTTATGTGCCTGAAAATCTTGTTTTAGATAAGTTTTTATGGTGGTTTACTGTACATTTATGGGTAGAAGCCACTTGGGAACTTATTTTGGGTGCGATTTTGGCATTTGTGTTGATTAAAGTGACTGGCGTGGATAGAGAACATATTGATAAATGGCTTTATTTGATTATTGCCATGACCATGATTTCTGGGATTTTGGGTACGGGACATCATTTCTTCTATATTGGTGCGCCTGAATATTGGTTGTGGATTGGGTCTATTGCTTCTGCTGTTGAACCCTTGCCTTTCTTTTTGATGGTACTTTTTGCTTTTTCAATGGCAAAAGACCGAAAAATCCAACATGAAAATGAAATGGCTTTGACTTGGGCAAAAGGTACGGCTGTGATGTCTTTCTTAGGTGCAGGGGTTTGGGGCTTTATGCACACACTCGCACCAGTGAATATGTTTACGCATGGTACACAACTCACAGCAGCCCACGGACATTTGTCTTTTTATGGGGCTTATATTATGATTATTTTTACGATTATTTCTTATGCTATGCCGATTTTACGAGGTCGTCCTTATGGCAATTCTAAAAAAGCACAAGCTTTGGAATTGAAATCGTTTTGGATGATGAATATTGGAATGCTTGGTCTTACCCTTTCGCTTACCACAGCAGGGATTATGCAAATACTTAATCAAAGGGTAGGGACTGAGCTTCTGAGCTTTATGGATTCACAAGCGTCTATTGCTGGAGTTTATACCGTTCGTGCGATGTTTGGTCTTTTGGTCTTTTCTGGTTTACTTGTCTATTTTGCTTCATTTTTTGTCAAAGAAGAGAACAAGGCATAATAATGCTCAAGTATTTTTTGGAGTTTGAAGAAAGTATAGGGAGAAATTGGGATAAATATTTACACAAAAAGGTTCATAAAGTCTATGAATCTGAGCGTATATATTTTGCTGATATTTCCAAATCTCTTAGACTCTTTTACCACCTTTTGGGTGGGGATAAAGCAAAAGAACTTCATGTTACGGATAAACGCTATGTAGAGACTTCACGCAGTTTTTTGGAGAAAATTTCTTTTTTAGGCAAAGATTTTTATTTGGTATGGCAAGATGAAAAGGCCGTATATTTACCCAAGTCTTTTGCCTATTTTCCCAAAAAATCACAGAATGAAATGTTGTATTATTGGCTTATTGCTATGCTGACACAAGTGAATATTACAGCATTTAACATAAAAGAAGAAAATACCAAAGCTTCTTTGTATTTGAGAGAAAAATATCTAGGATTAAAGCTATTTTATGAAGAAGTCCAAGAGTACATCGCCTTTGATGAAGAGAATAGTCATAATCCTTTGTGGGTGTATGCTGATATGCTTTTAGCGAAAAGCCAAAAAAATATGAGCGATGATGAAGAAGAAGTACAAAATAGAGAAAAAGATGAAGAAAAAATAGAAACGCTAGACATGAAAAAACAAAGCAATAGCCTTGATGATAGTAAAGAAAGCGATGGATTTTTGGCATTTTTGCCTGAATCACTTTTGAGTATTATGGAACAAGTGAATGTGGATAGATGCGAAGATGATAGCTTTGATGACAATGCACTCTATCATGCCGAAGACTTAGACGAAATTACACTAGGAAAAAAAGAAGCCAATCTCTCGGCAAGGGTAAAACTGGATTTGGATTTACAGGCTGATATGACGGAGATTTATCCTTTGGGCAAGGGACACCTTATTGATGAATGGGATTATAGGAAAAGTGCCTATTTAATTAATTATGTACGCATCAAACCTCAGATTACGCTTTTTGTTGAGGCACTTCCTTTGCCCAAGAGATTAAAAAGAACAGTGAAAAAAATTCAAGGGGAATTAGATTTACTCTTGTTGGACAGGGTCAAAAACAAGAGACTTCCTTATGGCGATAGATTAAATTTGGATACATGGATAGAATATAAATCTGCTGTGAATAAATCTTTGCATCATCAAAACTTTTATACTTCTTATGAAAAAAAGACCCGTGATATTTCTACGCTTATTTTGGCAGATGTATCGCTTTCTACTGAAGGAGGGATTAGCCAAGATGTGAGGATTATTGATGTGATGAAAGATGGACTCATGGTATTTTCTGAAGCCCTAAAAAAATTAAATGACGCATTTGCTATCTATTCTTTTTCTTCTTTGCAAAATAAAAAAGTGTATTTTGGTATTATCAAGAATTTTAAAGAAGCATATACTGATGAGGTAAGAGGGCATATTGATGCGATGAAACCTTTTTATTATACGCGTTTGGGTGCAGGAATTAGAGAGTCTGCCAAGATTTTGGAAAAGCAAAAAACGAAAAACAAACTTTTGCTCATTATCAGCGATGGTAAACCCAATGACGAAGACCGATATGACGGACGCTATGGCATAGAAGACACGAAGAAAGCCATAGAAGAAGTACGCAAAAAAGGCATGATTCCCTTTTGTATTACCATTGATGTAGATGGACAAGATTATCTTCCTCTGCTTTTTGGTCGCAATGGTTATACACTTCTCCGAGATGCCAAAAAGCTTCCAGAAATACTGCCCAAAATTTATATGAACCTCACAAAGGAATAAGTATGTCAAAAATATATTATTTAGCCCAAGCCAACGAAATTGCACTCTTTGAAGCCTCCGTTTCTATGCATCTTCCCATACTCATCAAAGGACCTACAGGATGTGGAAAGACACGCTTTATTGAATATATGGGCGAAAAACTAGAAAGAGAAGTCAGCACAATTATTTGTCATGATGATTTGTCTGCGAGTGATTTAGTCGGTCGTCACCTCATCAACGAAAATGGTACTTATTGGCAAGATGGACCTTTGACCAAAGCCGTGCGAGAAGGAGGCATTTGTTATCTTGATGAAATCATAGAAGCACGAAAAGATACGACCGTTGTTTTGCACTCTTTGGCTGATTATCGCCGTGTTTTGCCCATAGATGCCACAGGAGAAATCCTAGAAGCCCATGAAGATTTTGTTTTGGTGGTTTCTTATAATCCAAGCTATCAAAATATGCTCAAAGGCATGAAGCCTAGCACCAAACAACGCTTTATTTCCTTAGAATTTCATTACCCAAAAGCTGAGATAGAAAAAAATATACTCATGAAAGAATCAGGTATTTCTGAAAATATCGCAAAGAAACTCGTCTCCATCGCAGGAGATATACGAAACCTCAGCGACACAGACATTCAAGAAGCCGTCTCCACACGCCTTTTGGTCTATGCCTCTAAACTCATTGTCCAAGGATTTGATGAATATGAAGCGTGTATGCACACCATCGTACATTCTCTTAGCGATGAAGAAGAAGTGTTAGAAGTCTTAGAAAAACTAGTGGCATTGTATTTTGTCAAGGTAAAAGATGAGTAAAAAACAAGATTATCCTGCTGGAGATTTTGCTATTTGGATTATTATTTATATAGAATTATTGACTTTTGCTTTGCTTTTTATTGGCTATGCTTTTGCAAGGCGAGAGAATATTAGTATTTTTAATGAATCTCAACTCATGCTCAATCAAACTTCAGGTTTTATGAATACTGTGATTTTAATTACAAGCAGTTATTTTGTGGCAAAAGCTGTAGAAAGTATTAAACAATTTGCCCAAGAAAGCACAAGTGTAGCCAATGAAAAAGCCTCAAGGTGGCTGATAGCGACAATAGTATTTGGGATAATATTTCTAGTTATCAAAAGTATGGAACTCTCTGCTATTTTTTCCGAAGGTATTCATCTAAGTACGAATACCTTTTTTATGTTTTATCTCTTGTTAAGTATTTTTCATTTTATGCATGTGATTTTAGGCTTGATTATTATTTGGAATATCTATAAGCAAACTACGATTTATGCCTATACTTTTGAAAAGCATGAAGGCATGGAAACAGGGGCTTCTTATTGGCATTTACTTGATTTATTATGGATTGTACTCTTTCCATTACTTTATATTATGCACTAAGGATTAGGATGAGATATTCTTTAGAAATCGTTTTTTTAGCACTTGTTTTACTTACAAGTTTTACTTTTTTTCTAGGTAAAATGACAGATATAAATAGCCTTATACTTTTGCTTATTTTACTTACTACTCTCATAAAGGGCTTGTCTATTACTGAAGTATTTATGGGCTTAAATGCTGTTAGAAATAAATATAGGTTAATTCCTATTTTTTGGCTCTTTTTTGTCTTGTTCTCTATTGGCATGGCTTTCTTTCTATAACCCACTATTAACATCTTTTTAGCTAGAATAATCTATTAATTTTGATGTGCGACTAGTGCATACAATGGAGAAATAACAATGGATAAAGCAAAAAGTATATGGATGGATGGGGTAATGACACCTTGGGACGATGCAAAAGTGCATGTCCTTACGCATACGCTACATTATGGAAATGGGGCAATAGAGGGTACGAAAGCGTATAAAACAGTCGATGGACGATGTGCGATATTTAAGCTCAATGAACATACAACGAGACTTTTAAACTCTTCTAAAATGACTCTCATGGATGTACCTTATACGGTAGAAGAACTCAATGATGCACAAGTCAAATTACTTCAAGAAAATGAACTTTTTGATGGAGCATATCTTCGTCCTCTGGTCTATTTGGGTTATGGAGTGATGGGATTGTATCACAAAGATTGTCCCGTACAAGTGAGTATTTCTGCTTGGAAATGGGGTGCGTATTTGGGAGAAGAAGGACTGCGTAAAGGCATTCGTCTCAAAATCTCTTCGATGACCAGAACGCCCAATACTTCAGGTATGGGAAAAGCCAAAGCCGTAGCAAATTATCTCAATTCTCAAATGGCAAAGTTTGAAGCTGTGGAAGCTGGATATGATGAAGCATTGCTTCGTGATGACCAAGGCTATATCGCAGAAGCATCTGGTGCGTGTTTTTTTATGGTGCGTGATGGTAAATTAATTTCTCCTCCTTCTGATAATACTTTAGAGTCTATTACTCAGGCTACAGTCATTGATTTAGCCCACGATATGGGCATTGAAGTCATTCGTCGTCGTATTACGCGTGAAGAAACTTATATTGCCGATGAAGCATTTCTCACAGGTACAGCAGCAGAAGTCACACCCATTCGTGAAATTGATGCAAGAATTATCGGATGTGGTTCTCGTGGAGAGATTACAGAAAAATTACAAACAGCCTATTTTGATGTCGTAGCAGGAAAAAATCCTGCCTATGTACAACACTTAACTTATATAAACTAAGGAACAAAAATGCCAGCAGATATGAACGACTATTTTAAGAAGAAAAAACCAAGTGGTGGTGGAGACAATAAAAAACCCAATACAGGAAATGGCTCTAATGGAGGAAGTACGCCTCAAAATCCTTTAGATGCTTTACCTAAGAATATCCCTTTATGGGCAATTATTTTAGGTGGGATTATTGTAGCATTTATCTTTTTTAAGCCTTATGTGATTATTAATTCTGGTGAAGTAGGGATAAAAATTACCACGGGTAAATTTGAATCAGAACCACTCAACCCTGGGTTTCACCTCTTTTTGCCAGTAATTCAAAAAGTCATTCCCGTCAATACGCGTATTCGTTTGATTACTTATTCCAATGATATGGGTACAGAATTAGGCGATGGATATCGTGGATTAGAAGGTGGACTCAAAAGAAATAAAGCCATTCCTGTACTTGATAAAAGAGGTCTTACGGTCAATATAGATTTGGCCGTTCAATATTCTCTAAGAGCAGAAACTGCACCAAATACCATTGCCGTTTGGGGTGCATCATGGGAAGAAAAAATTATCAATTCTAAAGTAAGAGAAGTGGTGCGTGATATTGTAGGACAATATACAGCAGAAAAATTACCTGAAATGAGAAATGAAATTGCTTCAGCCATTCAGACTAAAGTCAGAGAAAAAGTAGATGCCCTAGACAATCAACCTGTAGTACTTTCTTCTGTAGAACTTAGAAATATTGTGTTACCTTCAAAGATAAAAGAAAAAATCGAACAAGTCCAAGCTGCCAAGCAAGATGTAACGATTGAAGAACAAAAGAAAGAAAAAGCAAAACAAGAAGCACAAAAAGAAGCAGAAATAGCAAAAGGTGTGGCTGAAAGAAACCGTATCGAAGCACAAGGTGAAGCCGATAAAATTCGTATTGAAGCAGAAGAACAAGCCAAAGCAAATAAGCTCATTTCTAATTCTCTCACACCTGCACTTATTCAACTAGAACAAATCAAAGTACAAGGACGATTTAACGATGCCCTTAGAGTGAACAAAGACGCACAAATATTCCTAACCCCTGGTGGTGCAGTACCAAATATTTGGGTAGATGCCAAAGGAAAACAACAACGAATGATGGGACAACAATAATCTATGAAAATAGATTGGGATAAAAACCCTCTCATTCCTGCCATTGCACAAGACTTTGAAAATAACGAAGTCTTGATGTTGGCATATATGAATGAAGAGGCGTATAATCTTACACTCTCTACAGGGTTTGCACATTATTTTAGCCGAAGTAAACAACGCATTTGGAAAAAAGGAGAAAGCTCAAATCACACCCAAGAAGTCAAAGACATACTTCTTGATTGTGATGCAGATACGATTATTCTCAAAATAAAACAAAATGGTGTCGCCTGTCATACAGGTACAAAATCATGTTTTTTTACTTCTGTGATACAAGATAAAGTCATTTTAGAAAAAGAAATAGATACTGATGCACTTTATGGCGTAGTAGATACTTTATATCATACGATTTTGGAACGCAAAAATGCTTCCGATGACGCAAAATCATGGACAAAAAAACTCCTTGATGACAAAGCGTTAATGCTTTCTAAGATTCGTGAAGAAGCCGATGAAGTCTGTGTGGCGATTGACGAAGAAAGTGACGCACAAGTCATTTATGAATCAGCCGATTTACTCTATCATACGCTTGTTGGCTTAGGCTATAGAAATATCTCTCCTGATAGAGTGAAGCAAGAATTAGCGAGAAGATTTGGAATGTCTGGGATTAGTGAGAAAGAATCACGAGGATAAGCTCATGTAGGGGTAGGTCTTGTGCCTACCCTTGAACTTTAAATCATATTATTTTTGTTCTTAATCTCTTGGGTAGGCACAAGACCTACCCCTACGCATCTATACTATTTAACAATCCCCACAACTAGGACTTTCAGCATTCCCACCTGCAAAATATTTTCCATCAAAGGATACAAGAGAATAATTCGTCTCATTTCCTAAAGACTCTTTTAAACCTTCAATAGAGAGGAATCCTAAAGAAGTTGCACCTATTTTTTCTCGTATTTCTTCTACAGTGTAACGCGAAGAGATAAGTTCAGCAGTCGTTGGGGTGTCTATACCGTAGCGACAAGGATATTTAATCTCAGGGGCTGCGATACGCATGTGTACTTCTTTTGCACCAGCTTCGAGTAACATTCTTACGATTTGTTTGGAAGTTGTCCCTCGTACGAGAGAATCATCAATAATGGCGACGCGTTTGCCTTCGATAAGATGTTTAATGGGAGAGAGTTTCATTTTGACTTTAATATCTCTAATGGCTTGTGTTGGCTCAATAAATGTACGCCCTACATAATGATTTCTAACTATTCCCATTTCAAAAGGCACACCCAAGGCTTCGGCATAGCCTCTTGCTGCTGCAACACCAGAGTCTGGCACAGGCAAGACCAAATCTACTTCACAAGGGGTTTCTTTTGCGAGTTTTCTTCCCATTTTGAGTCTGACTTCATAGACATTTTTGCCATCAATATTGGAATCAGGTCTTGCAAAATAGATGTATTCAAAGGCACAAGGATGAAAATCTACATTTTCAAACACCATTTGTGACTGGGGTTCTTTACCTTCTTCAAAAATGAGCATTTCTCCTGCTTTAATATCACGGATAAATTCAGCTCCAGCCAAAGAAAATGCACAGGTCTCAGAGGCTACGATATAACCACCATCTTTGAGTTTTCCAAGGCTGAGAGGACGAATCCCAAAACGGTCACGAATGACAAACATCTTTTTACGGCTTTGAATAGCGAGACAATACGCACCTTCGATTTTAGTAAGCATATCTTTGATACGGTTAACCAAACAATCTTTTTGTGATTTTGCAATGAGATGGATAATATTTTCTGTGTCCATATCAGTTTGGAAAATAGCCCCATTGTCAATGAGTTTATTTCTTACTTCATGTTTATTGATAAGATTACCATTGTGTACCACAGAAATTTCACCGAGTGTATATTTGGCAAAAACAGGTTGGGCATCGCCCACAGATTCGCTTCCTGCTGTAGAATATCTATTATGTCCCACGGCACAAGAGCCTTCTAAGCCATTGAGGGTGTCTTGAGAGAAGACATCTGCGACCATGCCTCGTTTTTTATATACAGAAATCTTTTTACCATTGGCTACAGAAATTCCCGTGGCTTCTTGTCCACGGTGTTGCATGGCAAATAGAGAATAATACGCGATAGTAGAGGCTTTTTTTGCACCAAATACACCAACAATTGCACACATATTATATTCCTAAACAGTCATTGATTGAATAGAGACCATGTTCTTGCGTAACTAACCATTTGGCAGCTCTAATTGCACCTTTTGAGAAAGTCTCACGACTTGTAGCAGTATGATTGAGTTCCAAAAATTCGCCATCGTTATAAAATCCAACTGTATGGCGACCCACAATATCTCCACCACGCAATGCCATGACGGCAATTTCATCTTTGCTTCTTGCTCCGATTTGTCCATCTCTCCCACTCACACGCACAGCATCAAGGTCTAATCCACGCCCTTTGGCTGCAAATTCGCCCAAAGTCAAAGCCGTGCCACTTGGTGCATCAACTTTGTGTTTATGGTGTTGTTCTACAATTTCTATATCAAAATCTTGTAATGTTTTAGATACTTGTTCTACAAGTTGTTTGAGTAAAGCAATACCAGCAGACATATTAGATGCATAAAGCACAGGCATGTGTTCAGAGGCTTCATTCATAAGGTTTTGTTGGTGTACGCTAAAGCCAGTGGTTGCAATGACTAAAGGCCTAGGATTTTTGAGGGCTTCTTCACAAAGCTCTTGTGTGGCTTGTGGAGCAGAAAAATCAATGACGACATCACAATTTTCTAAGAGTATTTTCATAGAATTTGTCACAAGGACATCAGAGGGTAAATCTCTTTTGATTTCCTCAAATACATGAACCACACTCAAAGGCAAGACATCATCATGCAATAAAGCATCAATAAGTAAATTACCTACTCTACCTGTACTTCCTACTATACCAACTTTTGCCATATCATTTCCTAAGATTAATTTGAGCATAATTATACACTTTTTTATCTTTAAAAAAAAGAAGACTTATCTACTCTTAAGCATAAGAAATGTAAAACATTAAAATGACAATAAAAAACCTAATACTAGAAAATCTTTATTGCTCTCTTGATGGAGAATTTTTTGGGTATTATTGTTTCTGAAAGCAAACTTTTACGCAATCAAATAGAAAAAGTAGGGTTTGTGATGCGAAGGTCTCCTTTGTGGATTCGCTTTGGGACTTTTATTAGAACATCGTAATCAATTCGTATTATCAAACTGATAAATTACCCCTTTTTCATACTCAGACACCAAAACATCAAAACACCCTGCTATCTCTTTCATAGTTTCTATATTTGGCTCGATATAAATCTTGTTTTTACGCTTTGTCATCGTAATAATTTTCGCATCTTTTAACTCTTTGAGATGCCTAGAAATTGTAGGTAAAGCAAAATCAAAATGTTCAGCAATACTCGTTACACAAGTAGCCTGAGCGATAATATCATCTTTTGGTTGCTTATCATCAATAGAACAAGCATACCCTCCTGTAAAAATATTTTTAAAAATTTTAAATCGTGTTTCATTGCCCAAAGCTTTAAAAATTTTTATCTTATCTTCCATATTTAACATTAGATAGCCTTTATTTATTTGAATAATTATAGCTAAAATATATTATTTAGCAATTTAGACAATTAACTTTTATTTAAGCCTTTTTCTTATACACTTTTAATCTAGCCCATCAAAAAAGGAAAAATGTGAAAAAAATTCAACGGTTAATACTCTTAAGTCTTTTTGTACTTAATGCCAATGCCCAAGAGCTTACAAAAGACAATGTCAACTTTACTATTAGGCAAATTCCTATACCTGCTGTTAAAGCATTTTACATAGGGAGAGGTTTTAGTGTAGAGCAAATTCAGCCTTATGCCGATACTTGTGTCTATACCACTACGCTTAGAAATGACAAAACAGATGAAGAGATACACTATCTTCGTGAGAATTGGTATGCCAGTATTGATAAAAAGAAGCATTCCATCAAAACAAATGATTACTGGAAAAAACAATTTGAAAAAAGTAAAATAACCCCAGCACAATGGATAGCCTTTAGACTCTCACAAATGCCTGAAGAACAGGTTTATGCTGCTAATGGTGGTTGGAATCAGGGAATTTTCTCCGTTAATGTGCCTCATGGCTCAACATTTGACCTAAGCATAGTTTGGGATGAAAAAGGAAAACAAAATGAACTTACTCTACAAGGTGTCAGCTGTGAAAAATAATCTACTTAAAGCCTTACTCATCTTAGGATTGTTTACGACCCTAACACTTCAAGCAAAACCAAAACTCATGACATCGTTAACGCCTTTAAAAGTAGCCATTGATGCCCCAAAACTCTATTTGGAAGATGATGACGAAGAGATGGTTGACATAAAACAATTTAAAGGCAAAGTAACTATTGTCAATTTTTGGGCAACATGGTGTCCACCTTGTACCCGTGAAATGGGTTCACTTGACAATCTTTACCGAACCTACAAAGACAAAGGTCTTGTGCTTCTTGCTGTAAATGTGGGTGAAACTTCCGATGCTGTATTTGACTTTGCCAGTCTCATGACACCAGAGTTAATCACCCCAATTCTTTATGATAAAGACTCAAAAGCAATGGAAGCATGGGGTGCGATAGGATTACCAAGTACCTATGTCATAAACAAAAAAGGTAAAATCGTTTATAAAGCAGTCGGTGGACGAGATTTTAATGATGAAAAGATTAGCAAAGTAATAGAAGCATTGCTTAATGAGTAAAAAGGATTTTTAAATGTCAGACAATCAACAAATTATAAACCTATATACTGAATTAGCCCAAAACCCAAACCAAGATTTTGGTTGGGATAAGGGCTTAGAAAATGCAAAAGCACATGGGTACAAAGAAGCATGGATAGATGCACTTGCTCCTAAAATTTGGGATTATTGTGCAGCTGTGGGAAATCCTTTTAATGATGCAGAGATAAAAAATGGCGATTGTGTTGTTGATTTGGGTTGTGGTGCAGGGGTTGATGTATTGGTGGCAAGGCTTTTTGTAGGAGAGAAAGGTAAAGTTTTTGGTGTAGATATTACTCCTAAAATGGTAGAGATTGCTTCAACCCATAGCAAAGAGGCAGGATATTCAAATATTGAAATATTGGAGAGTAGTTTTGATGATATTGCACTAGCAGATGAGAGCGTAGATGTTGTCATTTCAAATGGTGCTATCAATTTAACCTCTTGTAAAGAGTCTGTATTTGCAGAGATTTATCGTATTTTAAAACCAAATGGAAAGATATATTTTGCCGATATGATAGATATTTCTGAACCATCTTGTTGTAGTATCGAACAGACCTCTTGTTGTGATACTTCAATGCAAGAGGATTGGGCAAATTGTGTAGCAGGAACAATGAGAAAAGATGAACTGATTTCGCTCATTGCTAAAGCAGGATTTAAAGAGGTAATTTGTACAGGGGAGACACACTACACAACAGCTGATACAACACGAGGGGCTACTTTTAAAGCGACCAAAGTTCCTAGTGATGAAAAAAGAGAAGAGCATTGGGAAAGCCTCTTTAATCGTGTAGATTATACGCAAGTTTTATGGCATCAAAAAAGTCCAAAAGAATCTCTATCGTTTATTCAAAAATATACTTCTTTAAATGCAAATATCTTAGATGTAGGTTGTGGGGCTTCTTTTTTAGCAGATAATTTGCTAAAAGAGGGGTATAAAAACATAACGCTTCTTGATACTTCTAAAACATCACTTGATATTGTAGAAGATAGAATCAAAAGTGATTCAATAGCGTTTATATGTGAGGATGTTTTAAATTTTAAGACCAATAAAAAGTTTGATATTTGGCATGATAGAGCCGTATTTCATTTTTTATTGACTCAAAAAGAGCGAGAATCTTATTTTGAAGTTTTAAAGAAAAGCTTGAAGCAAAATGGCATTGCTATTATTAGTACTTTTGCCACACATGGAGACATCAGTTGTGCAGGGTTAGACACCGTACAGTATGACAAAGAGAAGATGTTTCAAGAGCTACCTTTGGGTCTAACGCTTGTGGAATCTAATGAATTTTTACACTATACCCCAAAGAATACTACTCAAAAGTATATTTCCTTTGTTATTGAAAACTTATTTAAAAATTAAAAGCAGTGATAAATACTTTTAATGATTAGGGTACAAAAATCTTCATACCTTTGTCTATATCGTTACGCATATGAGCCATATTGTTAATATCTGATGTTACGCACTTTGTATAAAAATACTCTATTATCTACAATTTTAGGGTAGGCACAAGACCTACCCCTTGTGGTTTCCCTTGAATTGAGATAAAAATATATTTTGCGTAACATCAGTTAATATTTTTCATATTATTGCTCATAAGGTCTATTTTTTGACTAATATTGCCCCTTTCAGAAGATATGCTATCTACGCTCTTTGCCATAGAGCCAACATATCCAACCATATCATACATCATTTTTGCAAAAATAGCATCAAGATAGCACCTCCTAGACCTGCTAAGAGAATCAGTTTATTAGTCTATTTTTGTGTTTGTGTTGTTTCTATTTATGATAACTCCTGAATATATGAAATAACTTGTAAAGCAGAGATAGAGCCATCTCCTGCTGCTGATACGACTTGTTTTGGGGCTTCTATGCGTATGTCTCCTGCACAGAATAGCCCTTTTAGAGAGGTTTTCATGCTCAAATCTACGATGACTTGTCCTCTGTCGTTCATGTCACAGATGAAGTTTCTTTTTTTGTCTTTGAGTACGCCATTATTGACATTATGTCCTACAAATACGAAGAGTCCAGAGTTTTTCATATCGGTAACTTCATTGGTTTTGGTATTTTTAATTTTTACGCCATCAAGTCCCATTGCTCCACCATAGGCTTCTTCTATGACGCTGTCTGTGATGAGATGTATGTTTTCTTTTCTGATGGCACGGTCTAGTGTTGGAGGTGCTGCACGAAATTCATCTCTACGGTGGACGACATAAACATCTGAACAGATATTGGAGAGAAAGAATGCTTCTTCTAGGGCTGTGTCTCCTCCTCCTAATACAGTGACGGGTTTATTTTTATAAAAAAATCCATCACAAGTGGCACAAGTACTTACACCTCTTCCGAAAAATGTGTCTTCGCCATTAAATCCTGCTCGTTTTGGGGTAGAACCTGTAGCTACTATGACAGTAAGTGCTTCTTGTACTTCTCCACCTTCTAGGGTAATAGTGAAGTGTTCGCCTATTTTTTCTACGGATGCTACTTTTTTCATCTCGTGTTTGAGTCCAAAATTAAAACATTGTTTTTGCCATGTATCCATGAAATCTAAACCCGTTTTACTGGCATCAAAAAACCCAGGGTAATTTTCTATTTCGCTACTTTTGGTAATTTGTCCACCAGGTATTCCCATTTCAAAAAGAGTGACATTTTGAAGTCCTCCACGCGTGGTATAAAGTCCTGCTGTAAGTCCTGCTGGACCTCCACCGATAATGGCACAATCTAACATAGTTATCCTTTTGATATTTTAGATAATTATACTATATGAATGCTTGGGATAGTAAATAAAAAGAGAGAAGAAGACTATAGAGTAAAATAATTTACTCTATAGGGATAGAAAGAAGATTTAGGCAAGAAGTCCATTGAGTTTCTCAGCGAATGCATCTTTAGAAGCCGCACCAATGATTTGGTCAACCACTTCACCATCTTTGAAAAATAAAATAGCTGGGATAGAACGAATACCATATTTTACTGCGATTTCTTGTTGCTCATCTGTGTTTACTTTACAGATATTTGCTTTACCATCAAAGTCTTCTGCTAGTTCTTCGATTACTGGAGCAATCATTCTACAAGGTCCACACCATGGAGCCCAGAAATCTACGAGTGATACGCCTTCACCAACGGTTGCATCAAAGTTCTCTTGTGTCAAATTAATATATTCTGCCATATTTAATTCCTTATTGTATAAATTTTCAAGAGTATAGCGTAATTTGATTATAAGAATATTTTTAAAACTTATATTTTTTATAATATCTATAGGAATTTTATGAATTGTGTATTATTCGCTTAAATGTAATTGTCTTTCAGGAAAATTTGCCGAACGCTTACCTATAATGCTCTTTGTCGCCAAGCCTTTGACCGTATAGACAAAGGATATTTTGGCTGTATTACTCGTGTTTTTATTCGCCCGATGTAGTAAAGAAGCATGAAAAAGTACCACATCTCCTTTATCTAACTTTAGAGATATTTTTTTGGAAATAAGCTTTTTATTGGGTAAATATTCTTTTTTGAAATAATCTTTTTCATCAAAACATTCTTTGTTAAAAGTCTCTTTATGGCTTTGTGGAATAAATTCTAATGCACCATTTTGGGATGTTTCTTTGCCCAATGCCAACCACACAGAGACTAAATTATTGTCAGAATAATGCCAATAGCGTATGTCTTGATGCCATGAGGTGGCTTGACTACTTTGAGGCATTTTATTCATAATAGAATTGTGATGTGCTGTGATAAGTACGACCTCATCTTCTAAAACTTGCTTTAAAATAGGACGAATTTTTGTATTTTCCATCCATGCTTTAAAAAGACTATCTCTTTCATAGACTTGGCGTAATCGGCGTATATTTTGTATGTCTTTACTATGGCTTTGATAGTCTGTCACAGCACTTCTATAGTCTTTATCTCGACTGCTATAACCACTTTCTGTTTCTAGTGGTTCTATGGCATTGTGTAGTGCTTCTTTGGCTTTATTCAAAATGGCTTTACATTCTTTTGTCTCTACAAATTGACGCAAAACAATAAAGCCATTGTCTTTAAAGTCTTGAAGTTCTTGCTTGGTTAATTTCATCGTTTTTATCTCTTATAGCGTGATATTTTCTATAAATTCTACTTCATCATCACGAACGAGTAGGGCATCAATACAAAAGGCTTGGTCAAGATTTTTTATTTTCATATAATATTGAGAAGATTTAATCACTTTTCTTAATTTAGCAGGAGTTAGATTATAGCTAGGTTCAAAACTTCCTTGTCCACCTTTGACTTCCACAAAATGTATGACTTCATCTTTTTGGGCAATAATATCAATTTCTCCTAGTTTTCGTGCAAAATAATTGCGTTCTATAATACGAAAGCCTTCTTCTTCCAAAAATGCCACAGCGAGGCTTTCGGCTTTGTCTCCAAAAATTTTGGGAAGTATTCTCATGCTTTTACCTAATATTCTTTAAATTGTTCTAGCCAAAGTTTGTCTTCTTCGCTAAGTGTATGCACACGGCTGAGAAGTGTTGCTTTCATACTTTTAAGGTCTTCTAGTTCTAGGTAGGCTAATAAATCAGGATTTATAGTTGCTTCGTCTCTACCATAGGCAATAAGTGTCTCAATTTCGCTAAGTAGGGTCTCTTTTTCATTTTTCATTTGATATACTACCTAAAAATGAATAAAAGGTGTGAGATATGTTAGAAATAGGAACACAGACCCCAGACTTTTGTCTGCCAAATCAAGATGAAGAAGAAATATGTTTTAGAGATGTAAAGGGTAAATGGGTCATTTTATATTTTTATCCCAAAGACAATACCCCAGGATGTACGACACAAGCCTGTGATTTTACAGAAGCCGAAGCAGACTTTAGAGATTTAGATGCTGTAATTTTGGGTGTGAGTCCAGATTCTCCTAAAAAGCATAGAAACTTTATAGAGAAAAAAGATTTAAAAATTACACTCCTAGCAGATGAAGACAAAGAACTCTGTCATCTCTTTGGTATTTGGCAACTCAAAAAGTTTATGGGTAAAGAATATATGAGCGTGGTTCGTTCTACTTTTATTATTAACCCCGAAGGAGAAATCGTGGCTACTTGGACAAAAGTACGCGTAAAAAACCATGTGGCTGAGGTCAAAGAAAAATTAGAATCGTTAAAAGTATAAAAATTTATAAGCCTCTTAACTAGGATGCGTTATACTTAAATTATATATTTTAATATAAGGATAAGATAATGCTTTCTCTCATAAAAGCTTTTAAAGCTTCTGTTATATTTGTATTTTTAATACTTAGCCCATTGTCAGCCTCTAAAGTTGTTTTAATTTCTTATGGTAATTTGCTTATTCCTATTATGCTTTCAGATACACCTCCTGTGATTCCAGCACCTACAAAGATTGTTATCACAAAACCTCAACTTCAAACAACCATGCCTAGCGAAACCTATGAAAATGCAATGACTATAGAGATAAAAGGTCAAGCTAATATGAAAGTCTATGTTAATGGCACTTATTATGGGGTTTTAGATGCTTCTGGACTTTTGAATGTATCTTTAAATCTTTCAGGAGTTAATGGAGTTAAAACATTTACTATTGTGCTTAAAGATAATGCAGGAAATACTAGTGAAGGATTGAATATTTCTATTACAAAAAAAACTGATCCTAAATTTTCTATTGCTTATAAAGGATTATCTTTTTATCATGAAGATATACTTACAGAATCTTATGTTTTAAAGCCTTTGAGTGATAGTACTTTTAATACTTTGACTGGAAATACAAAAGAACTTATAGCAAATAAACTACTTGGTACATTGTTTTTTTCTTATTCTTATGAAAAGTTGAAAGAAAAACTAGCTTCAGGTGTATTTATTCAAAATCTTGTAAATGATATGCAAGGAGAACGCACGGATAAAGTGTGGTTAGAGTCTACTATTTTGGACAATGAAAAGTTTAGACAACGCCCCAATAATGAGCAAGAAGCCATTAATATTTTGGTAAGATTTTATGCTATGGATGATTTGGATAGTTATTATTTTGAAAATTGGATGGCATATATTTTGACACAGACGATTATGTTTTCTCCTGCTTATGAACTAGAATCTAGCCATGCTCCTAATATTTCTAGGGTCTATAATCGTTTTGTGCGTATGATAGGCGATGCTCATGGCTTAAGATATACGACTTATATGCACATGATGAGCGATGACAATTGGAGACGCTTTAGAAGCCCTGAGGACAATGGCAGAGAGATGTTAGAAATTTTTGCTTTGGATATGAATGATGCTCATGTGCCTATTGTGGGCAAAGCTTTACAAAATTGGAAACTAGACCCCAATAATGACACTTTAGTCATTGGACTGAATGAAAATAGAGAAGCTTTAAGCCTTTTTAATACAACAATTTATTCTGGAGAAGATTTTTACCGTGAGCTTTCCAAATCTGATGTGTTGATTTCAAGTGTGACCAAACGCTTAGTTACATTTTTCTTTCCGACACGAACGCTTCAAAAACAAGCAGAAATTAGCCAAGCTATTGTACAAAGTAATCCTGAAACATGGAAGGATATACTTTTGCAAATTATACTTTCAGAAGAATATTTATTGCATACACAAAGACCAAAGAGTGTGGAAGAACTCTTTTTTGCTACAGCAAAAAAAATAGATTTTAAGCACAATGATTATACTTTTCATCAGTTTAAACGCCAATTAGAAGAAATGCATCAAGCGACGATGAAATATAAATTAGGAAAAAGTACGCGTGTCCCACTAGATACACTTTCTTTTGCAAATTATCATAAATATATGAGAGAACAAGTATTTTTAAGAGTACATGATCCACTTTTTGAAGAGCTTTATAATGCATGGCAAAGACGAGGGTGGAATCCAAACTTTATAGACAATACACATTTTACTTTGAATAACAGTGATGAAGAAAGCAGTCTTATGTCTTTGATACAGTATGTATTTCATGTGATGTTAAGTAGAGATGCTAGAGCAGACGAGTTAGCATTTTTTAAAGGACATATGATGATTACTTCAAATAATGTACTAAGTGTACGGAATATTTTTAATATTTTAAGAGACTATTCAAGTGACCTTGAAAGGCAAGAAGAACTTAGAGAGTCAGCCAAGAAAAATGTGACTATACTCGTTTTAGATTATCTTTCTAGGCTGAAAGAAATGTACACATTTAGAAAGGTAGATTAATATGAAAAGAAGAAATTTTATGAAGCTTTCATTAGCATTAGGAGGAGCAGTTTTATTGCCTACTTGGACATATTCTAAAGTACTGAATCTTGCAAATATTCAATTTTCGTCTGCTATTTATAATGCAAATCAAGCCCAAACGATAGTTATTTTTCAATATGGTGGAGCGAGTCAGCTTTGTGGAAATCTTACAAACTATGATAGTTTTAGCCCTCTTTCTCAAAGTCATTATGAAGATTATTTTGGGACAATTACGCAAACGACCAATCATTGTTGGGCAGAAGCAGGAGGTACAGAGATAGAAAGTTTAATCGCTAGTGGAGATATGACCCTTTTTCGTTCTTGTTATTCTGTGGTTCGTGAAGAAAGTAAGAATAAAGCCCATGCCTCTTGCATAGAACAAAATCAAAAAGGTTCTTTTGACGATGATAGTGGAGGAATATTAAATAATTTAGCACAAATACTTGAAGCCAATGGTTTAGTGAGTGAATCTAGTCTTATGCCTTTTATTACTTTGGAGGGAGAATCTAGTCTCTATATAGATGGGAATATTCCAAGCCATACTTATCTAAAACCTGTGGCTTTAGATGAAAACCTAAATAACCCTTATAGAAGAAACGCTAGAGATTCGCGATACTATACAGAAGAAGAACAAGATATTCCCAATTATTATGACCCAGAAAATGGATTTGATGCACCTTTACATACTACGATGGATGCTTTGGCTCAGAATAATAATATTTTAGGAAAAATAACCGATGCCTTTGCTAAACGCCCTTTGTTGGATACTTTTATTCAAGGTTTGGCTTCTATAAGTACGCCTAATTTGGGTGCTAATGCCTATGCTACTGAGAATATTTTTGCGAAACAAGTAGAAACAGCTGTTAATATACTTGCCAATAATAGTGATACAAAAGTGATTAGTATTAGTACGGCTAGTTTAGGAAGTTGGGACGACCATAATAAAGCAGAAGAATATGTCACACGCTCTAAAAGCCTTTTTTCTACACTTCAATCAGCGATGACACATATCAAAGCTTTAGGTAAAGAACAGAGGATAAATATCATGGTTTTTGGAGATTTTGGCAGAAATACCAATCTCAATGCTTCTCAAGGTTGGGACCATGGCAATCTACAAAATTTTTATGTCTTGGGAGGGCATGGATATTTTAACCATAAAGGTATTGTAGGCGAAACGGTTTTAGGAGAAACACAAAGTAATAATAGATTATATTTATATCCCAAAAATAATACTTATACTTTTGAACCTTTTTCTATTGCCTCAACACTTTATAAAATTTATGGCATAAACAATCCAGAAGTATTAACGAATAATAATCCAGAAGTTTCTATGCTTTTTACTTAAGGTCGTTCATAATCTACGACTTTAGAATATTCTATGACCGTTTTTATAAAATTAACCACTTTAATATGCTCTGGGTGTATGGCATAGGCATCTAAGCCTTCTTTGCCCTCAAATACAGTAATAATGCTCATATCCATCGCTCTATCTTCTTTTGCAAAGTTTAATCCTACATCAATGCTTCTGAGGCTTGGGACTGCTCCCATGAGGTTTTCTAAGCTTTGTTTGGCTTGAATCATATTGGCTTTTTTGTTTTCTTCTTTAAATTTAAATGTCACAATATGTATAGTCATTTTTTAATCCTAGAGTAAATTTTTGAGATTATAACCAAATTATGCTAGAATGCGAAAAAATTATTCCTATATAAAGGTAGAGAAATGAGCGACATGGACTATTATGAAGTATTAAAAGTAAGTAAAAGTGCTTCGGCTAGTGAACTGAAAAAAGCTTATCGTAAACTTGCGATGAAGTATCACCCTGATAGAAACCCTGATGACAAAGAAGCAGAAGAGAATTTTAAGATAGTCAACGAAGCCTATCAAGTACTCTCAGATGAAGAGAAAAGAAGTATTTACGACCGTTATGGAAAAGCAGGATTAGACGGTCAAGGTGGAGGAAGCCGTGGTGGCTTTGGTGGTGGCAATGCTGAGGATATTATGGATATGTTTAATTCTATGTTCTCTGGTGGAGGAGGAGGTTTCGGAGGCTTTGGTGGAGGGCGACAACAATCTCGCCGTGACCCTAGCCAAAAATATGCCCTAGATTTTGAAATAGAATATCAACTAGAATTTCATGAAGCAGTCTTTGGTTGTGAAAAAACCATAGACATCACTTATAAAACAGCGTGTAGCCCTTGTAAAGGTACAGGAGCAAAAGATGCTAAACTAGATACTTGTAAGACTTGTGGTGGGCAAGGACAAGTGCTTATGCGTCAAGGACCTATGCAGTTTGCTCAAACTTGTCCTAAATGTCAAGGTGAAGGGAAGAGTGCGAAAGTCGCTTGTGGTGCTTGTAGAGGAAATGGCTATGAAGAAAAAGACGATAGCGTTAAAATTAACATCCCAGCAGGGGTAGATACGGGTAATCGTCTTCGTGCTCAAGGCTATGGAAACAAAAGTAAAAATGGACAAAGAGGAGATTTATATCTCACTTTTAGGGTAGAAGAAGATGCTCATTTTGTGCGTAATGGCAATGATATTTATATTGAAGTGCCAGTATTCTTTACCCAAGCCATTTTAGGAGAGACGATTTCTATTCCTGCACTTGATGGCGAATTAGAACTAGAACTTGACCAAAGTACCAAAGATAAAATGCACTTTGTCTTTAATGATGAGGGTGTAGCAGATGTACAAACAGGACGCAAAGGTCGTTTAATCGCACAAGTACAAATGATATTACCTAAGAAAATCAATGAGGAACAAAAAGCACTTTTAGAAAAATTACAAGAAAGTTATGGCGTAGAGAGTAGCCCTCACAAATCTACCTTTGACTCGGCATTTGACAAGATAAAATCTTGGCTAAAAAACTAAGATTTTACTTTTTGTTTTAAAATGATTTTCGTGGATGAAGGTGCTATATCGCCTTTGTCTATTTGAGGATTATAAGCGATGACATAAATTTCATCATCTTCTTTTAGATAATTATTTTCTCCAAAATCCAAATACGCCGTTGCACCAATAGAAATGAGTGCTTGTTTGGGATATTGAGCATCTTTGAGATCTTGGGCAATATTTTCTAAAGGTCCAAAATCTTCTTGGCTGTTCATTTTGTCTATGAGCCAAATTTCTAACTTTTTATAAAAATAAGAATAGCCTAATAAAGGTGCATCTTCGCCATAAGGATAGAGTATGCCCTCTCTCTTGACAAAAGAACAAAGATGATAATCGTCCATCAGTCCACCTCTTTCAAACTTATCAATGGCTATCCACTTATCGCCTAAACCTTTAGAATCTTTTCCCCATGATTTCTTTTCGGAGATTTTCTTTGCACCTTCTTTTCTAATCGTACAATCATTAAAAGTACTAAAGCACTTGGCATTGAGTTCTGAGACTTCATGAGCGTTATTATAGACAATATCAAAGAGTATAACAATTTCAGGTTCTACTTGTGTATTGGCTTGATAAGGAGGGAGTGTAATCGTATCGCTAATAGGATACAGACCTAAAAAGGTCTTTGAGTGGGGAAGATAAAAAGGAAAAATACCTTTTGGGGCATTTTGTTCTTTTGTGATGACGCTCTCAAAATCTTTGAGTTCTCCAGCTTGTTCTAAATGATGGGCAAAATTCCCTGCCACACCTAAACCAATACTATTTTTTAAGTCCATAAAGCTTATCCTAAATTTCTTAGTTTCCTGCTACAGCATCTTTGATTGTTTTACCCATTTTAAACTTTGGTGCTGTATGTGCTACTTTAGTATAAGTGGCATCTTTTCCTGGAATTTTACCTGATTTCTCTGCTACTTCTATTGTAGAGAATGTTCCAAAACCTATCAATGTTATACTGTCTTTGGCTACAAGCGTTTCTGTAATAGATTCTGTAAATGCTTTGATTGCTTTTTCTGCTGTTGCTTTATTTTCAAATCCACCGTTTTTTTGTACCAATTCTATAAAATCAGATTTTGTCATTCTAATTCCTTCAATGTTAAGATAGGCTCATTATATCACAAAAAGGGATTAAAAATAGGTTAAAAATCTTGAAAATAAAGGATAAAAAAGCTAAATTCATCTTATGGAGGATATACTTTAAAGAAATAAAGTACTAAGGATAAGAATGCATTGTGAAATTTGTTGGACACGAAATGATTATTTTAAAGATGCAAAAAGAAAAAGCATCTATTATATTTGCTATTATTGTCAATTTATCTCTAAAGACCCCAAAGTGTATCCCAATTTTGAGACACAAGAAACACGCTATAATCTTCATCAAAACAAGGAAGACGATGTGGGCTATCAAGCGTATTTTCAAAAATTCTTAGATTTTACTTTGCCTTTACTCAAAGAAGAGATTCAAGACGCTTTAGATTTTGGTTGTGGAAGGACTTCTCTTTTGGCTCAAATGTTAGAGAAAAAAAATATCACTTGTGATTATTATGACCCTATTTATCATCCAAATATACTTCAAGACAATAAATGCTATGACCTTATTGTTTCAACAGAAGTCTTTGAACATTTACACAAACCCAAAGAAGTCTTTGCTTCTTTAGTAGGAAAACTCAATCCCAAAGGATACTTAGCTATTCAAACAGCCTTTCATCCTAATGATAATGAGAAATTTAAGACATGGTATTATCCCCAAGATTCTACGCATATTGTTTTTTTCACGCCAAAGACTTTTGAAGTATTAAGTAAGATGTATGGATGTAAAGTGATAAAAGATAATGATAAAAATATGATTGTTATACAAAAGATATAAAGAAGGTGGTGCACCAGAGAGGATTTGAACCTCCACGCCGCGAAGCACAAGCCCCTCAAGCCTGCGTGTCTACCGTTCCACCACTGGTGCATTTAATAAACTTAAAGGCTTATCAAACCATAATTCTATGAGGATTTAGAGTGATATTATACCACTCTAAACTTGTTTATTCTTTAAGACTATCCAAGAAATGGGTTAGCATAAAGAGCAATAAGAGCAATAACAAGTGTATAAATAACTTGTGCTTCAACTACTGAATAGGCTTTAATCATAGATTCACCATCTGCTTCACCAGCAAACGCAACAGCACCAAGTGCTAAGAAAAGTAAGAAAAATTTGTTCATTTTATATCCTTTGTAATGTTATATATTTTAAGTCTGTTCGGATAGCGTAAACAATTTCTAAGAATTGCCAACCCACACATAAATGCAATAGATTTCCCTACTAAATACTTTTATAACGATGGAATTATAGCGAAAATATTTTAAATTTTGATTGAAATATGCTATACTTTTATTATTAAATAAGCTAAGGTAAAAAATGAAATTTATAAAAATGATAATAGTGATTTTTATATCAGGTTTAGCGATATATATTTTACCTCCTCTCTATTTTTATTTGGAGAAAAACCCTGAAAATTTTTATAGTATCATTGATAAATCTGATCGGATTGTTATTACTTATAAAAATATAGATAAAGAAATACTATATGAGTCTCAAAACATAGAAGAGATACAATCTTTTAAAAGTGTACTTCATTTTGATAAACAAGTTGAATTCTTTTTACCTTCATGTAGAGGGAAAGTAGGTATTAGTTTTTATTCTAAAGATAAACGCCTTGTTCGTATGGCTTATTTAAGTAATAGTCATGTACGCATTAATGGAATCAGAGAGTTAGGTTATATAGGAATTAAACATAATGATTTATTAGAAGAATGGTTTAGTGACCGTAATATTACAATGTTTAAAAAGTAATAACAATGGGTAAAATACCCATTGCAATAATTTAAATATATTTTAAAGAAGCATTTTATGAGTGTCTAGGCTAAAAAATCCAAAGTAGCCAATTCTACTTTTTTACCTTTTTGTTCCATTACAACAACAGTAATATCATCACCTTCTTTGTAGCGTTCAGAGAGATTATTCACGCGTTCTTTGGCTACTTTTGAGATATGCAAGAGTGCATCAAAACCATCAGGCATTTCTACAAAAAGTCCAAAATCTACAATGCGTTTTATTTTTCCATGATATTCTTGACCTACTTTATATTCTAGCTTTTTCTTTACAGGTGTGGAGGCAATGCTTTCTATGTGGGCTTTTGCTTCTGCGACTTTACTTTTGTCTCCACCTGAAAGCTTTACACCACCTTTGTCTCTGTCCAAATCCACAGACACTTCAAATCTTTCGATGATTTCACGGATAGTACTTCCTGCTTTACCGATAATATCTACAATTTTGGAAGGGTGAACTAAGAAATGTTCTGTACTTGGTAGGGCTTCACTTCTTTCTATCTCTGTAACTGCTTTTTCCATGAGAGAAAGTATATGGTTTTTACCTTCTGTGGCTTGTTTGAGGGCAATTTTGAGAATAGCTAAATCAATACCTCCTAGTTTAATATCCATTTGCAAGGCTGTTGTACCATTTGCTGTTCCTGCAATTTTGAAATCCATATCTCCATCATGGTCTTCAAGTCCCATAATATCTGAAAGTACGGCGTATTTTTCTCCATCAGTGACTAAGCCCATTGCAATTCCTGCAACCAAATCAGTTGTAGCAATTTCCGATGCACGAAGTGCCAAAGAACCCCCACAAATTGTTGCCATAGAAGAAGAACCATTGGATTCTAAAATCTCTGAAACCATACGAATAGACCCATCATAGCCTAGTGGAATCGTTGGTTCAATGGCTCTTTTTCCTAAGTTTCCATGTCCCAATTCTCTACGCCCAGGTGCACCGATAAATTTGGCTTCTCCCACAGAATAGCCAGGGAAATTGTAATGTACCATAAATCTTTCAGAAAGAGAATTTTTCTCTGTAATGAGTTCGTACATTTGTGAATCTTTTTTGTCTCCAAGTGTGACGGTAACGAGGGCTTGGGTTTGACCTCTTGTGAACAAACAAGAACCATGCACAGAAGGTAAAATATTGGTTTCGATGTCAATAGGGCGAACTTCATCTAAGGCTCGTCCATCGGCACGGGTATTTGTATCTAATATCATCGCACGAACCACGGTTTTTTTGTAGCGTTCTAAGACTTTGGCTATTAAGGCTTTATCTGCTTCTTGACCTTTGTCTTCTAAGGCTTGAATAATAGTATTTCGTATCTTTTTGAGTTCTGATGACCGTTCTGATTTTGCCATGTGAGCGATAGCTTGTGCTACTTCTGTGGGATAATCATTTTCTATCATTGTATAGAGTGTATCATCTACTTTATCTTCTGCTAATGTCAAATCAAGTGGTTTATGAATATGTTCTAGGAAGTTTATATCAAACGCTATAGTAGATTGTTCTATGGCTTCTCCTGCTTTAGCAATGACTGCTATTAAATCATCTTCTTCAAGGGCATTAGGTCTTTGAACATCGTCTTCTTGGCTAGAAAGTGTACGCATTTCTATCATGACAATATCTTTGCCCGAACCTACGACCAAAAGGTCTAATTCACTTTTACTTTGTTCTTTGAGTGTAGGATTGATAAGAATTTTATCGCCTATTTTTCCCATTCTCACAGCTGAGATATTTTGTGTGACAGGAATATCAGAGACAAATAAAGCCGCATTGGCAGCATGAAGCCCTGCGACTTGCATATCAACATTAGCATCAGAACTTACAACCATCACGGTAATCGTGATATTATAATAAAATCCATCAGGAAAAAGAGGACGCAAAGAACGGTCAATAATACGAGAAGTTAAAGTCTCAAAATCCCCAGGTTTACCTTCTCTTTTGATAAACCCTCCAGGGATTTTGGCTGCTGCATAGGCTTTTTCTATGTATTGTACAGTTAAGGGTAAAAAATCTTCTTCAACAGGCTTTTCATCAATGGCAACGGCTGCAATAAGTACAGCATTTCCTTGTTTGTACATTACAGCACCAGAGGCTTGTTTGGCTACTTTGTTAAAAATATATTTTTCATCTAAGTTATTACCGTTTATTTCTACGATTTGTTCTTGTTTCATGGGACTTTTTCCTTGTTTTATTTAATCTCTTGGGCTTGGATAATACTTAATATTTCATCAAAATTTAAAGGTTTAAAGTTTTGATAATAATATTCTATGGCAATATAATCTTGAATTTTATGTGGACAAAATACACCATCACAAATAAGCAAGAGCTTATCGTAAACACTTTTATCCAGTACTGGTGTTGCGATATAGATATTTTTTGCACCTCTTGCAATGACAGATTTCAGTGCTACCATCATTGTTAGTCCTGTCTCCACACATTCATCAACTAAGACAATATATTTTCCTTCTAAAGAAAGTAAATCTTTACCTTGACGATATTTATAGACATAAGACAAAACTTCTTCTTCATATTTTCTTTGGGCTTCACTATAAATATAGTCTTCATTAATATCAAAGACATCAATAAGTGCTTTATGCATAACGACCTCTTCTGTTTCAGAAATTATAGCAATTGCAACTTCTGGATTATTAGGAGCTAAAATAGATGCTGTGAGTAAAATATCCATTTGTGCATTTAATTTTTTCGTCATTTTATCTGCAAGATAGACAGCACCTTCACTCACAGCAATGAAAATAGTCTCCTTTTGGCTTAGGAGATTGAGAGGTAGCGTGTCAATTAGTTGTTGAGAAGCATCTTCTTTATCTTGGAAATAGTGATTAAGGTTTAAATCTTTGGACATAGTCTACTCCTGAAAACTGCTTGGATATTTCTTCATTATCAAAAGTATAGCGAAAATTTTCTATATACTCTATCAGTATATGATAGGCATGATTCAGTGCTTCCATTTTCTTAGCTGAACCTCCTTTATCAGGATGGTATTTTTTTGCT
>FPHM01000075.1_pt1 | contig 31170 bp, 35 predicted proteins | sample 1057441 | NCBI WGS metagenome assembly FPHM01 (sample SAMEA4473311, study PRJEB15554) | hydrothermal vent metagenome | biome: marine basaltic hydrothermal vent biome; feature: marine hydrothermal vent; material: water | place: Pacific Ocean | collected 2011-06-14/2011-07-23 | depth 1155 m | reverse complement strand
ATAGAGGAATTAAATTTTTCCTCACTCCAAAATTGTATTTGGGAGTGCATAGTCTAAATAAGTATGCTAAAATATGTATTCCCAAACATAGTTTGGGAACAAGTAAATAATCAAAATTAAAACCACCATCTTACTCTACAATCAATGCTAAAATATTTTTTTGTACTTCTCGCATTGCTTCATTTTCTATCTTGCAAATAAAGCTTACATCTCGTGCCAAAAAATCCAAACTTTTAATTTGGTCAGATAAGATAACACCTTGAATCGCTAAACCTTTAGTCAAAGCTACTTCAAAAGGATAGCCTTTTATCTTAGAGGTAATAGGTAAACAGATACATAAAGAGGTCTTTTCATTATAGATTTTAGGAGAAATAACTAGAGCTGGTCTTTTGCCTCTTTGTTCATGTCCTGCTTGTGGCGTAAAATTTATCCATACAACATCGCCTCTATTTGGAATATAGCTACCACTCTTCATTGCCAACCTTGTTAGCTGTATCTATCTCTTTATGTAAGTTTTTACTATTTATCTTAGATACTAAAGACTCTAAATACTGTTCTTTTTTAGGCTTAATAGTCAATATACCCTCATGAACATCTAGCTCGAGAAGAGAATTATTTTCTATATGCAGTGTCTGTGTAATATCTTTGGGTAAGCGTAGGGCAAGAGAATTACCCCATTTTTTCAATGCAACAGTCATCATCAATCCTTTCATGTATAAACATAATGATACTATCATATTTTTATTTTGTCAAGGTATATGCTTGTTTGCATAAGAAGTATGCTAAAATATGTATTCCCAAACATAGTTTGGGAACAAGTAAATAAAATACGCTATAATACCCTCAATATATCACGGAAAATATCAAGGAGTCTAAAATGATAGCCTACGCATCCCATGAACTTATTCCCTCGTCTGAATTTGCTAAGAAATTTGGTGCTTATTTGGCACAGATTAAAAATTCTTCAGTAGAAAAATTAGCCATTTTAAAAAATAATAAAGTTGAAGCTGTACTTGTGTCTAAATATGAATATGAAAAAATGAAAGAAGCTTTGGCTTTTTTAGAACATCAAGAGATATATACACTCATAAAAGAAAGAACTTCAAAGCCCTATAAAACACTTTCTCATAAAGAGATGTTAAAGGCATTTGATATAGATGAGAATGACTTAAAAGAATAAAATATGTATGACATTATTTATCATGAAGAAGTAGAGAAAGATATAAAATCTTTAGATAAGAATATTGCTATTCAAGTTTTTAAGAAAATAGAAAAAATTGCTCAAAACCCTATATTGGGAGATGAATTGGGAAATAAAGCGAATCTAAATTTAAAAGGTTTTAGAAAAGTCTATGTAGATAATAAAAAAGTAAGAATTGTGTATCAAATTATAGATGATAAAATTGAAATATTTATTATTGCTATAGGAAAAAGAGATGATATGGAGGTCTATAAAAAGGCTTCTCATCGCTTAAAGGATTAATCTATGAAAAAACGCATCATCACTTCTCTTCTCTTACTCTTTATTTCTCTAGCTATAGTATGGCTCTTTTTACCAAAAATCACGCCTTATTACAGCCAACTCACACAAACACGCATAGGACTAAATGAAGATTTACAACCACAAGCACAAAAAGAAGCCCATTTTGTAGGTTCTAATAAATGTAAAGAATGCCATGAAGAAGAACATCATAATTGGAAGAATTCTTTACATTCTAAGATGATACAAGACATCAAAAAAGACCCCTCAGCAGTGACGGCTGATTTTTCTCTCTTACCTAAAGATGCCGATTTTACCCTCAAAGAAGCTGTGTATAGTATTGGTTCAAAGTTTAAACAACGCTATATGATACCTGCGATAATAAATGGAGAAGAAGACTTTAGGTTGGGGAATTATCAATGGAATGAGCAGACGCAAAAATGGCAAGGGTTTAAGCCTTATAAATATTGGTATTCCGATGCTTTTCCTCATGATAATAAAGCATTTCCTACTTCTAAGGCTTGTGATGGGTGTCATTTTACGGGATATATGTCCACGGGCAAACGCGTTGAAGCGTCTATTTCTTGTGAGTCTTGTCATGGTGCAGGAAGTTTGCATAGCCAAAACCCTGAAAGTCTAATGTATAAAGCTTCACTCTCCGACCCTGTTCGTAGCAATGAAGTCTGTTTGCAATGTCACATGAGAAATAGAGATATGCGTTTGAGTGATAAGAATATGACGGTAAAAAATTTGTGGATGGATGCCAAAGATTATCCCTCAGGCTATGAAGCAGGAAAGCCTCTCATAGACTATAAACTCCCTGCTCCTTTTACGCATGGCAAAGAAAGCAAAGAATTTTGGGCAAATGGCTCTGCGAAGAAAAATCGTACCCAAGGCAATGAATATGTACAGGATGCCATGTATGCCCATGGGATTACTTGTATTAATTGTCATAATCCACACAAACTTACCAATACAGCCCAAAAACCTGAAGGCAATGATGCCTGTATGAAATGTCATTCTATGGGTTCAGTCATTGGTCCTCATCAAGCAACCTTAGAACAACATACCAATCACAAAGCAGATTCAAAAGGCTCACAATGTATAGAATGTCACATGCCCAAAACGGCAAAACATACGGGAAAGTCACCTCTAACTGTGCGTTCACATCGTTTTAAGTTTACTTATCCATCAGAGACGAAGTTTTATAAAATGCCACCTGAGACGAATGCTTGTTATAGCTGTCATGAGGATAAAAGCCTAGACTCTTTACAAAAGAATTTAAAAGAATGGGGAAAAGTGGGTTGGGAAGTGAAACGCTAAATAGCTAAATGATTGGAAATTTAATTCCAATCAAAATAAGTCTTACAAGTATTGAGTTCGTTATAAGTATAAGTCTCTTCACCTGCTTTGGTTTCAATAATAATATTACTATTACTAGCCTCTTTTAGCATACCTTTTACTTTATCGCCATTGGTAATTTTAAGTTTTACTTTTTCACCTAGGGCATTTTTAAAATGTAAAGGTTTGACAAGTTTTCTTTCAATCCCTGGGGACGAAACTTCTAGTCTATAGGCTTGGCTCATTGGAGGGTGTACATCTAAAAAGGGTGAGAGTTCATGGGAAATAGAAGCACATAAATCAAGTTTTACGCCTCCTACTTTTGTAATAAGAATACGAAAAATGCTTTCATCAAATTCTGTAACTATTTCTGTATCATAAAGAAATGCACCATTGGCTTCAATAATTTTGGCTATTTGTGTTTCTAAATTCATCTTACTTTTCCTCTTCGCTAGGTTTATTACGACCTTCTATCTGTTTAAAAAGGTCTTCTATGCGAGAGACAGTTTCTAGTTGATGGTCAAATTCAAAAGTAAAGATAGGGGCTTTGAACCAGCCCTCACTTTGCTTACAGTGATTTTGAAGATAAGCTCCGACTTTACGCAATTGTCTAAGGGCTTCATTTTGTTCCTTCTCATTCAAGAAAGAAGTATCAAGATAGACTTTCGCATTGGAACGCCCTCTTGAACAGACTACATCTGTGACCGTTAAAGTACGAATGCGTTCATCAGCCAAACCAGAAAAAGCTTCGGGTAAAAGCTCTTTGAGAATAGACTCAACTCTATGTCTTTTTATCTCTTCTGCTGTCATCTTAAAGTGTCACTTGTTCTTCAACATCTTTATAAGTTTCAATGACATCGCCCTCTTTAATATCATTGAAGTTTTCAATCATGATACCACATTCATAACCATTTTTCACTTCTCTCGCATCTTCGTTGAATCGTTTGAGTGAAGAGATTTTAGATTCGTAAACCACAATACCATCACGAATAAGTCTTGCTTTTGCATTTCTAAGTATTGAACCATCAGAAACTTTACATCCTGCAATTGTTCCTACTTTACCAACCACAAATGTCTCTCTTACATCGGCTTGACCTGTGACTTCTTCAGAAATCACTGGACTCATCATACCACCAAGAAGGGCTTTGACTTCATCTAACAAGTCATAAATCACAGAATAAGTACGAATTTCAATACCCAATTCTTTGGATTTTTTCTTCACAGCACCCGTTGGACGGACATTAAATCCAAGAACCACAGCATGTTCAGAAGCATCGGCTAGAGTAAGGTCACTCTCAGTCACTCCACCCACACCTTCGTGAATAATATTGACTTTGACTTCTTCATTTCTCAGCTTCTCTAAAGAACCTTTAATGGCTTCAAGAGAACCTTGAACATCGGCTTTGATAATAATAGGAAGAGACTTAAGCTGACCTTCGGCAATAAGTGCTGATAAATCATCAAGCGTTGCTTTCGTAGATTTAGAAAGTACTTTTGCTCTATCATATTCAGCTCTTTTTCCTGCGAGTTCTCTTACTTCTTTGTCTGTATCCATGACCACAAGTGAATCTCCTGCACGAGGCACTTCACTCAGTCCCACAATCGCAGCAGGGGTACTTGGTCCAATTTCTTTGACATTCTTACCATCGTCTAAACGAATGGCTTTAATACGCCCATAAGTTTGTCCGACAATCACATTATCCCCAACTCTAAGCGTACCATTTTGGATAATCACATTGGCTACTGGTCCAAAACCTTTTTCTAAAGACGCTTCAACCACCACGGCTTTAGCAGACTTAGAAGCATTGGCTTTAAGCTCCATGACCTCGGCTGTAACAAGAATAGTTTCTAATAAACTATCAATTCCCATACCAGAATGAGCAGACACAGGCACAAATTCATATTCTCCACCCCAATCAGTAGATAAGACACCCATTTCTGAAAGTTGAGATTTTACATTGTCAGGGTTTGCTGATTCTTTGTCCATTTTATTAATGGCAACAATCATCGGAACACCTGCTGCTTTGGTATGTGCAATGGCTTCTTTAGTTTGAGGCATGACACCATCATCAGCAGCCACAACAATAATCACAATATCCGTAGCCTGAGCGCCACGCGCTCTCATTTCTGTAAAGGCTGCATGACCTGGAGTATCCACAAAAGTAATTTTTTTGCCATTTTTTTCCACTTGGTACGCACCCACATGTTGTGTAATACCACCAGCTTCTTTATCTGCTACTTTAGAAAGACGAATCTTGTCTAGTAGTGAAGTTTTACCATGGTCAACATGTCCCATAATCGTAATTACAGGAGGTCTTTCTGTGGCATCGGCATCTTCTTCTACTTCGTATTCATCAACCACAGCCAATTCATCCAATGGATTAATCGTTGTGACTTCTACTTCAAATTCTTCTGCAAGAATTTCAATTTCATCTTTAGAAAGGAAATCATTTTTGGTTACCATCATACCTAATAAGAAGAGTACACCAATAACATCACTCATTGAACGATTTACTTTCTCAGCAAATTCATAGACTCTTACATTCTCAGGAATCTCAATCGCCGTTACTACAGCTGTATTTTCTTCTCTCATATATTTTTTACGCTTACCACCACGCTTCAAAGAACGGCGTTGCTGAGGACGGAAAGGTTGTCGACCCTTCACAGGACCTCCATTTTTTGCCTCACGCTTTTTCATTTCTTCTTTTCGTTTTTGCTCTTGTTTCATCATGTCTTCATAGATATTTTTGTCTGAGAAATCCAAAAGTACAACTTCTTCTCCACCAAAACCACTGTCAATATCCACAGACATAGAATCATGATTGAAGATATCCATCTTCTTACCACTTTCTTTTGCATGGGCAATTTTCTTAGGTTTCTTTTTACCCACAAAAGGCTCATAAGTAGCAGAACCAAAAGAAATTTTTCTCCCTGCTCTTATAGGAATAGGCTTGGCTTTTCGTACAATTTTAATTCCACCACGAGAAAGCACTCTTCGTACAGGTTTTTTCTCACCCTCTTCGACTTTTTCTTCTGTTTTTTTACTTACAACAGAAATACCTCTACGCTTTTTGGCTTCTTTAATAATAGGTGTGGCTTCTGTTTTAGATACTTTTTCAGTCTCAACTACTCTCTTTTTCTCACCAATTTTAGCTATTTTCTTATCGCTATCAGCAAAAAGACTTTCTCTTTTTGCTTCTATTTCTTCTTTCGTTGGTAAAGGTTTTGCTTTTACTATGGGTTCAGCAACTATTTTTGCTTTTACTTTGACTTCTACAGCCTTTACTTCTACAGCTTTAGTAGAAACAATTCTGATTTTATCAATCTTTTTCTTTACCATTCTAATACCTGATTTCACAAGAGGTTTCTTAAAATTCTTTGGTAATTTACCTGAAATTGCATACTCTACAAGAACCCCAGCATCTTCTACACTAATAGTACTACTACCTGCTTTTACATTAAAGCCCAATTTCTTGGCTTTTTCTAGTAACTCGGCATTTGAAAGACTAGCTTCTGCTGCTATGTCTTGGATTTTAACTTTATCCATTCTTGATTAACTCCTTAATTTAAATGCGACCCATCGCTTGTACTAATTCAACTTATCAAAAGATGTCAATACTTTAGAAAAGCCTTCTTCATCTTGTTTAAAACGCTTCACTAAAGCTCTGACTTTTTTTTGATTTTTGCTACACAGAGTACAGAGATAAAGACTTCTACCCACTCCATCAAATACGACAAGCGTGTTTTCTGATAACTTTAACCTTAGCAAGGTATTTTGAGGATACCGACTGCGACAAGAGATGCACATTCTGATGGGCTGTGATTTTTTCATGCGTATTATACCTAAAAAGAGATTAAGCCTATAGCTTAATGTTTTGTAATGACACCATTGTTGTCTAAAGCCAAAGTAAAAACCCGAAATTGAGGAAAACGCTTCTGTAAAGCACTTGCCATTTTCTCGGCATCTTTTTCATAGACAAGGTTAAAAAAGGTTGAACCTGAACCTGATAAAGTCGACATTAATGCACCATGCTTTAAAGCCAATTTTTGTACATCAAAGAGTTCAGGTATCATTTTCATCCGTCTTGCTTGATGTAGTTTATCTTTGGCTGCAATACGCAATAAATCCCATGACTCAGACATAAAAAGTGCCGTAAGATAAGAGGAATGAGACAAGGAATAAATCGCTTCTTCTTTTCTATACATCTTAGGCAAAATAGTACGCGATTTTGCCGTAGAAATCGTACGATTTGGCACAACAACCACCGCTCTCAAATATTCTGGCATACGCCTTTTTTTACTATATACTCTATCGCCCTCAACACAAGCCACATTAAATCCACCCATTACAGCAGGTGTAATATTATCAGGGTGAGGTTCATAACGCAATGCTAAGTTTAAAATATCTCGTTTATTATATTTTTTTCCTGCTAAAGTATAAGCAGAACACAAAGCTGCGACGATAACGGCAGAAGAAGAACCCAAACCTCTTGAAATAGGAATACGGTTATGAAACTCAAACCTAAAGTTATCCTCTCTCTTGGTTAATCTTTTATAGGTTTCATTAAAAATACCTAAAAAAAGTGTATTTTTTTTAATTTTAGGATTATCACTTCCCTCACCATGTGTAGAAAGACTCAAAAATTTTGAAGGCTTAATAATAATTTCATTTCTCAAATCAACAGCCAAACCCAGCGTATCAAATCCAGGACCAAGGTTAGCAGAAGTTGCAGGTACACTTACAAACATTTATATTATTCCATTTTACACAGCAGGTAGCATATATTCAGGTGTGGACTCTTTATCAAGTACCAGATTAGAAATACTCTGAGGCAAAACAAAAGATGCTTTCTCAGGCTGTTCATATTTTTTCGTCATTATAGTCTCTTTTTCCTTGAAAAAATAGAGATTACCTATAGCTTTAATAGGCTTTCCAGCATTAAAGGCAAATCCACTACAACCATAACAAGGTATATCTCTTGTAATTTCAATGGTTTTGAGCATAATATAAGTCAATTTAATCGCCATATAAGAACCAGGTCCTCGTGTATATACAATACGATTTATTTCATATTTCCCTAAAATTTGCATAATAAGAAGTAATAATATTTCAGATGTTTTGGCTTCGCTACTTTCTTTATGTATAAGTATATCCTCTTTATAGACACCCAAAAGCAAAGGAGAAGAAAGAGAAATAATAACGAGAGTCAAAGGTTTAGGCAAAAGATTTGGCAAAATGTCGACTTTCTAATGCTTCTACGGCTACACAAATATACGCTTCAGGAGAAGCCAATAATTTTTTAGTTAATTGATAATTAAGGTCATGGCTTCCTGCAAAAGATTCATATTTACCCAAAATATTATAACCAGATACCATCATATCACCCATAGCATCTAAGACTTTATGCCGTGCAAATTCATTTTCAAAGCGTAAGCCTTCTGGGTTTAATACTTTATGGTCATCTAGTCCAATGGCATTTTGAAGTGTTGCACCTAAAGCCAGATTACGGCTTTGAAGGTATTGAATATCTTTGGCAAAACCAAAAGTCCTAGCCCTTGCTATCTCTTCTACAAAATTCTTTGTAGAAAAGTCTAAAAATGCTTCTTGTTTTCCAATTACAGGATGCTTAAAATCAATTTTAAAATCAAAAACAGCATGTGCATGAGGCAGAAGTCTTACAAATTTATCCCCTTCTCTTACTTCTATCGTTTTGCTAATAGAAAGCACTTTTTTGGGTGCATCTTGCTCTTTTATCCCTGCTTCGTCAAGTAAAAGACAAAAAGAAATCGCAGAACCATCCATAATAGGCATTTCATTATCATTGACAATCACACGCATATTGTCAATACCATAAGCATACACAGCAGATAAAAAATGTTCTATAGTCGATATAAAACCTTTGTCTGTACCAATAACAGTTGCCATATCTGTTCTTACCACAGCATCGGGAGAAAGAGGAATACTCAATGCCAAATCTTCACGATAAAAAACAATACCAGCATTTACGCCTAAAGGCTCTAAACGAAGCTTAATCGGTTTGCCTTTGTGTAAGCCTATACCAACGATTTCAAGCGATTTCTTTATCGTTCGTTGTTGCATAGTTTCTCCCTTTTTGCTATTTATTGGCAATATTATAGCATACTAGTCTAAATTAATTCCCTAGGATAATCTTATCAGCCTCTTTAAAGATATTGTCAATATTTTTACGAATCCAACTCTTATCAAACCATTCCACGGGTCTGACTTCAATCCCTTGTACCAAAAGTCCAAAATGTAAATGGTCTCCTAATGCCAAGCCTGAAACACCTGTTTTTGCAATAGTATCTCCTGCTTTTACCTCATCTCCATCATTCACTGAAACTTGAGAACAATGACCATAAAGACTATACAAGCCTAAACCATGGTCAATCATTGGCATATTTCCATAAATACCATTGTCTCCAGAAAACACCACTTTTCCTGCATTTGATGTCTTAATAGAGGCCATTTTCGTACTGGCTAAATCATAGCCTACATGATAAGAATGAGAAATAACATTGTCTTTGGTCTTATAATAATAATGTCTTTCATCCCCATAACTTGCCACCCTTTGACCATTCCGTAAAGGATAAAATTTATTAATTTTCCAAGTATCTAGTATCTCTGTAGAAACTTTTCCAGCAAAAGTATGAATAAGGTTCTCATTTTCTAAACGCATTTTTTCATTAATCGCTTTTAATCTCTCTAGCTTGTCATCAATACCTGCATATTCAGGATTTGCTGATGCTAAATCTGTAATTTTTCCATCAATGAAATGGTCTTTGGCATGTATCCATGACACACGGTAAGAATGCTTTTTCACATAATAAGGAATATCCACCACACGGGTATTTCCTGCGATATCAGAAACCATAATATTCGCTACAAATTCATCATTATTAAAAGGCCAAGCAATTAAAGCAGCATAAAACCCTTTTTCTTTATAGGGTTGTGCTTTAAATTCTAAACCACCTGCTTTCACATAGATTCTATCTAAATGTTCATCTTCTGCTTGAAAAACTACCAAGGCAGCACCACCTTGTGTAATACTATAAGAATGGGATAAAATATTTACATTAGGTCTTTTATAGTCCAAGATAATATCAATATATTTTTCTGTAGAATTTCCTTGTAAAAAATTCCATAAACTATTATCAGTCACGACTACATGAAGCTTTATATTTTTATCCAAATAAGCATTCCCCACGACAATACTCTTTGTACCATCATTTAAAGTCAATGTGAAATTTTTCAAACTTACATTATCTTGAAGCGTAATCTTCAAAGGCTTCACTTTATTCCAAAATAGACTCTGAGGATTCTCAATCGTAGGTACTTGTCTTTCAAACTCTTCTGCTGTATATACATATCCTGCACCTGCTATTACTAGCAAAATGAAGAAAGAAATTAACATCTTTGACCCATTATTTTTTCTCTTATACGCCATCTAACATTCCTAATTCTTTAATCTTATTTAATACTTTAACTATTGTCTCTTCTAAAAAACATTTATCTAAAGTAAATCCACCTGCCACTTTATGTCCACCACCATCAAAAGCCATAGCCAAAGGACTAATATCTATACTTTTACTTCGTAAAGAAACGCGTACCCCATCTTCTAGTTCTATGACACATATTGCAATTTCTACCGTACTTAAAGTATTTCCATAATCGACTATACCATCCATATCAAGCATAGTTGCACCCGAAGCACTCTGTTCTTCTTTAGTCACAGACAACACAGCCACTCTTGCTTCATGATATAAAACCAATGAGGACAAAGCTCTTGCCAAAATACGCACCGATGCCAAAGAACGCCTTTGTTTAAGATGAGAAGCCACTTTATCAGACACTCGTAGTAAAACACCTCGTATCAGAAAGCAATGCCGTATAAAAGCATTCTGCTGTGTCTTTACTTATCTCATAAATACTATCAAATATTCTATACGCCACTTGTGAAGCCGAAGCATCTAAAACACCTACAACATTAAGACTTCCATAATTCGTATTACTCAAATGATGGTCAATATTGATAATATCTCGCCCACTCACATCAAATCCCAATCTATCAATACTTCCACAATCACAAGCAATAATCAAACTATCATCATAATCTATTTGATGTTTTATCTTTTTATAAGAGGGAAGAAAATCTAAATAATGAGGAAGTGCATTTGAAGCATTTACCACCTCAACGCGTTTAAATTTATTTTCTTTTAATAAAGTATAAATACCTAAAGCTGTACCAATACTATCTGCATCAGGATTGATATGAGATAGAATAGTAATGGCTTTGGCACTTTCTATTTTCTCTTTAACTATTAAAGCTGTACTTTTTATATTCATCATGCGAAACTATAACCTAATTGCATTAACAGATGCTTACACACTTTCCACTTTCATAGACAAATCAATCCACTGTACTTGGTGTATAATTGCCCCTGAACTTATCGCATCTACACCCGTTTTTGCAATCTCTTCAATGGTTTCTAAGGTCACATTTCCACTGGCTTCAAGTAAAATATGAGCATAATGACTATTACGAAAATCAACAACTTCACGCGTCATCTCCAAGCTCATATTGTCACACATCACAATATCAGCCCCTGCTTTCATGGCTTTTCTTACCATTGCCATATCTTCACATTCTATTTCTACTTTAGAAGTAAAAGGGATTTTTTGACGCACTTCAATCATAAAAGAACCCAAATCATCAATCGTTTGTAAATGCGTATCTTTGAGCATAAGACAATCATCCAAACCCATACGATGGTTAATTCCTCCCCCACAACGCACAGCATATTTCTCAAACTCTCTTAAAAGTGGTCTCGTTTTTCTCGTATCCAAGAGTTTAACCCCTGTATGTTTAATCGCCTCCACATACGAAGCCGTAAGCGTAGCAATAGAAGAAGCATGAAGCACAATATCCAAAATAGACCGTTCCAAAGAGAGAATAGTCTTAGAATCTCCAGACACAAAAAGCAATTTCTCTCCCTTTTTAAAAGCATGACCATCTTCACTCTGCCATGCTAAGTCCAAACCATACATTTTCGCAAAAACTTCTATATATTCTCGCCCTGCAAAAATGCCATCACTCTTTGCCAAAATATAGGCACGAATAGGTTTAGATACAGAAATACGAGAAAACAAATCCCCTCTTCCCACATCTTCTTTGACCATGGCTTGTAAAAATTCTTCTTTTAGCATTAAGTAATCGCCAACATGCGTTCTAAAGCTTCATTCGCATATTTTCGTATTTCTGGCTCAATAAAAATCTCATTCATAGGCTTATTGTCTTCTATTGATTTTAGCGTATGATACAAGTCTTCCAAAGTCGTTTCGTTCATGGTCGGACATTCTGGTTTGGTTGAAGAAAGTACATAGGTATTGCCTTTTCTCATACGATTGACCAAATTATATTCCGTACCAATCGCCACTTTTTGTGCTGGGTCAAGTGCATTGACATACTTAATAAGTTGAGAAGTAGAACCCGAAAAATCTGATGCCAACACCACAGCAGGGTCACATTCAGGATGTACGGCAATTTTAATATCAGGGAATTTCTCACGGTAAAATGCTATATCATCTACGCTAAAGAGTTGATGAACAGAACAAAAACCATTAAAACAAATAATATCTGCTTCTTTTGGGTCACATTCTTTGCCATCTACTTCTACACCAATCACACAAGACTTCAAGCCCATTTGAATCGCAAAATTTTGCCCCAAACATCTATCAGGTACAAATAAAATCTTTTTGCCCGTCTCTAAACCTTTTTCTATAATCTTAAAAGCATTAGAAGAAGTACAGACATAACCACCCATTTCTCCCACTTTGGCTTTGACCGAAGCATCAGAATTGATATAAGTAATAGGCAAAATATCTTCTCTTGCTATGCCCCTCTCTACCATATATTGCACAGATTCTTCAAAATAGCTTCCGTCCATCATTCTAGCCATAGCACAACAAGCAATCTTTGGCATAAGAACGCGTTTATTGGGTTCAATGACTTTCACCGATTGCCCCATAAATCCCACACCACAAAAAACTACCCATTCCTTATCACTGGCTTGACAACGCCTTGCGAGTTCTAGGCTATCTCCTGTAATATCAGCCATCTCAAAAACCTCATCACGCTGGTAATAATGTGCCACAATCGTCACATCTAAACTTTCTTTCATTCTATTTATTTCAGATTTAAAATCTATCATACATCATTCCTTTATGCTTTTCTTGTTTTGGATTTTAGCTAAATTTGGCTAATAGATTTCAAGCTAAAATCCCTTTATGCAATAATACTATCAATAATCCCTAATATTTGATTTACTGTCTTTTGATTGGCTTTTTCAATAAATTTTATTTTTCGTGATTTATAATCAATGGATTTCATTTGTTCTGTCATGATAAAACCTGTAATATTTTCACTTTCACAAGCAATATGAAAAGGCATATTTCTATTGGTATTCGTAATAGGACAAGCAAAACATAAACCTATATACTGATTAAAGGTCTTATTGCTAATAACAATGGCAGGTCTTCTACCTTTTTGTTCATGACCACTTTGAGGGTCAAAGTTTAGGGCAACAATATCTCCTTGTGCAGGAATATATTTTACCATTCTTCTAAGCCTATTTTACGCTCAAATTCTTCATGAGCCTTATACTCTTTGGGTAATTGTTTCACTAAATCATGAATATCATATTTTGGTCTTTCTTCTTTAATTGCTTCTAATATGATTTTGTTATCTTTAATAAAAATAGTCATTTTATCCCCAATAGAAAGCTGTAATTCTTTCATAATATTTTTGGGGAAGCGTAAACCTTGAGAATTTCCCCAAGTTGAGAGAGTAGCTGTCATGATATAATCCTTTAAAATGTATATCCTAAGTATATCATAAATATGAAGATATGGCTAGTTTCTCTTAATGATATAAGAGTTTAACCAAATTCCGATAAAATTACAGTACTAAAATTTAAACTAATGGATAAACACATGGACTTACTTAGCAATCAAAATATACTACTTTATTTAACAGCCTATCTTCTTTCGGGTATTCCTTTTGGGTATTTACTTGCCAAACAATTCGCAGGAGTAGATATTAAAGCCTCAGGTTCGGGGAATATTGGGGCTACGAATGTCTTGCGTGTGGTCAAAGAAACCAATGCAGACCTTGCGAAAAAGCTCGGAGCGATTACACTCTTTTTGGATGCGATGAAAGGTGTAGTGGTTATTTTGATTGCTATGATGCTTGATGTGCCTGAAACTGTGCTTTGGACGATTGCAGTCTTAGCTGTCATGGGGCATTGTTTTTCTCCATTTTTGGCTTTTGAAGGTGGCAAAGGTGTGGCTACTGGTTTTGGTGTGTTACTTGTGATGATGCCACTTCCTGCGATAATTGCTATTGTGATTTGGTTTGGAGCAGTTAAAGGGCTTAAAATTTCATCTCTTTCATCTCTTGTTGCACTTCTTGCTTTTATTATTGCTTCTTATGTCCTCTATCCCGAAGTCGCAGGAATTGGTTCTCATGCACCGATTTGGGTGATTGCACTGATTATTACTTATAAGCATACGCCAAATATCGTAAGACTATTTAACAAAGAAGAAGCCAAAGTATAAATGACTATTCATATAGAATCTTTAAATTTTAAAACAATTATTGGTTTATTGGATTTTGAACGCATCACAGCTCAATCTATTAGTATTGAGTTAGAAATTGTTTATGACTATGAAGAGAAACACTTTATTAATTATGCTGAGGTTGCTTTGCTTGTAGAAGAAAACATCAAAAAAGAGCAATATTATCTTTTGGAAGAGGCTCTTTTGTCTCTCAAAACTTTACTTTCTACTCTCTATCCTCAGATGATTCAACTCTTCATCAAAATTTCTAAACCTGATATTCTTGATAATTGCAAAGTAGGTTTAAGTAAAACTTGGGATTTTTAAGGTTTGACAAATTTTATGCTTTTTTTATGCTATAATATTAAACAAATCTTAAGAGTTCAAAGGTTATATCATGAGAATATTAATTATAGAAGAGGATGCAGAGTTGGGAAAAACTCTCTCAAAAACATTAATAGAAGAAGCATATCAAGTAGATATTTCAGAAAATATTCCTGATGCTCAATATTATCTTGATATAAGAAACTATGACCTTGTATTATTAGATTGGCCTCTTCAAACAGAAAATATCAATATTATTTCTACTGTAAAAAAAGATGACTACAAAACTTCTGTCATCGTTTTATCTGAACGCCTAGACAAAGAAAGTGAAATTGAAGCCCTCAAAGGGGGTGCAGATGATTTTATTCGAAAGCCTATAGACCATGATATTTTACTCGTACGCATTGAAGCAAAATTGCGTTTTGGTGTGTCTAACATTATTGAAATAGATGAACTCATTATTAATCCAGAAGAAGAAAAGATTATCTATCAAGGCGAAGAAATAGAACTCAAAGGAAAACCTTTTGAAGTCTTAACACATCTAGCCATGCACAAAGACCAAATCGTCTCCAAAGAACAACTCCTAGATGCCATTTGGGAAGAACCTGAACTGGTTACGCCTAATGTCATAGAAGTGGCGATTAATCAAATTCGTCAAAAGATGGATAAGCCTTTAGGAATTACGACTATAGAAACCGTAAGACGGCGTGGATATAGATTTTGTTTTCCAAAGATACTGAACTAATGCAAGAGATAATACTTAAAAAAGTAGCCATCGTTGGTCGCCCTAATGTAGGGAAAAGTTCTTTATTTAACCGTTTAGCTAGACAAAGAGATGCTATTACTTCTGATATGTCTGGAACAACAAGAGATGTTAAAAAGCGAATCGTCACTATTTCACAGAACCGTGATTTTGAAGTCCTTGATACGGGTGGGATTGATTATTCTTCTGAGCTTTTTACTAAAGTGGCTGAATTTTCTCTTCGTGCAGCTGAGGAAGCTGATATTATTTTGTATATGGTCGATGGTAAAACCATTCCAGATGCAGAAGACAAAGAGCTTTTTTACAAACTTCAAGACATGAATAAACCTTTGGCTTTAGTAGTCAATAAAATTGACAATGACAAAGAAGAAGAACGCTATTGGGACTTTTTGGAGTTTGGAGCAGAGGCTACTTTTCCTATGTCTGTAAGTCACAACCGTTATTTCAATGATTTTTATGCATGGCTTGAAGAGCATATTCCTGCACCTATTGAAGAAGAATTAGTCATTACAGAAGATACAGAAATTGACCCTTTTGCTGAAATTGTAAAAGAAATCAATAAAGTTGATGTTGTGGAAGTAGATAATGAAATTCGTGTGGCGATTATTGGTCGTGTGAATACAGGGAAATCTTCTTTGCTCAATGCACTTTTGGGTGAAGAGCGTTCTGTGGTATCCGATGTCGCAGGAACAACGATTGACCCTATTGATGAAATGATAGAACACCGTGAGCATAAAGTGACTTTTATTGATACAGCAGGGATTCGTAAGCGTTCTAAAATTGTGGGTATTGAAAAATATGCCCTTACGCGTACGACTGAAATGCTCAAAAAAGCTAATTTAGTTTTACTTATTTTAGACTCTACACAACAAATATCAGAACTTGATGAGAGAGTAGAAGTGGTTGATGATGTGCGTGATGAATTGCGTTTTTTACATTATGCACCTTTTATTACTATTTCTGCCAAAACAGGTTTGAGAGTGAACAAAATTCTTGACCAAATTGTGGATATTTATGGACGCTACAGCAGACGATTAAGCACTTCTGATATTAATGATACGCTTAGAATGGCGATTAGAAGACATCATGTGCCTTCACATAATGGTGCTGTAGTCAATATTAAATTTGCCACACAATATGAAACAAAACCTCCTAAAATTGCTTTGATTACCAATAGACCAGAATATTTACACTTCTCTTATATTAGATATTTAGCAAACTTTTTTAGAGATAAATATGATTTTTCAGGTGTGCCACTGGATATTGTCGCAAGAAAACGAGGACAAAGAGTAGATGAAAGTGACGAAATTTAATGCTTTCGTGATATAATTTCTCCAAATTATATCAGGAGTCATTATGCGTGTACTAACAGGAATTCAAGCCTCGGGAAAACTTCATATAGGAAACTATTTTGGAGCGATGAAACCCATGATAGCACTTCAAGAAGAACATGAACTTTTTACTTTTATTGCCAACTACCATTCACTTACAAGCTCAAAAGATGCCCAAACACTCAAACAATACACGATTGACGCAGCTGTAGATTATCTCTCTTTAGGTATTAATCCTGAAAAGACCACTTTTTGGATACAAAGTGATGTGCCTGAAGTACTCGAACTCTATTGGATACTTTCTAAATTTACCCCTATGGGACTGCTTGAACGCGCACACTCTTATAAAGATAAAGTCGCTAAAGGCATTCCTGCTAACCATGCTTTATTCTCTTATCCTGTTTTGATGGCTGCTGATATTCTTATGCTTGATACGCAAATTGTACCTGTAGGAAAAGACCAAATACAACATGTAGAAATGACGCGAGATATTGCTACAAAATTCAACAATGAATACGGCGAGATTTTTACACTCCCTCAACATAAAGTAGAAGCAGAAGTCGCCACTATCACTGGTATTGATGGGCAAAAAATGTCTAAATCTTATAACAATGCCATTGACCTTTTTATGGATGAAAAGCCTTTGCAAAAAAGATGTAATAAAATTATTTCTTCTTCTACACCTCTTGGAGAAGCCCTAAAATGGGAAGATGATGCGATTTATAATCTCTCTGCTCTCTTTTTGGATTCTGAACAAAAATTAGAACTACAAGAACGCTATCAAAGTGGCTTGGAGGGCTACGGACATTTTAAAAAATATCTCAAAGAACTGATTTGGGAAGAATTAGCAGAAGCCAGAGAAAAAAGAGAATATTATCTCTCTCATCAAGATGAAGTCAAAGATATTTTGGCAATGGGAGCAAAAAAGTCTTCTGCTATTGCCAAAGAAAAAATGGCAAAAGTGAGAGAAGCGATTGGACTATAAGTCCAAGGCATCAATTGCTAAACCTACTTCTTCAAGATTCTTTTCTTTTTCTACTTTTTTTGCTTTTCCTGTATTATCTTCTTTGGAAGCACTATCTGAATACTTTTCAATATTTTGCGTATAAGCATTTTTGGAGCTGTCATCAATAGTATCTCCTAGAATATCATCGCTTAATTCAGATTGAATACGAACTATATTTATATCATTTTCTTTTCTAGCATCGACATTCACTTCTGTATCATTTCCATAGCCTTCAAGTGTATTCAAATAACTTTTTCTCTTGACTGTATTTTTCATGCTTGTGTTTTGTTCAGTCTTTAATACTTCAAAAGTATTTTCATCTTCAATCAAATTGAATTGTACAATAAAAAATACAATGGCAATCATTAACAAAACCACAAGTAAAAGTGCTACATTTTCTATCAAATTTTTCATTGCTTATTCCTATTTTTTTATTTTATTTGCAACCGTCGTAAATCCTAAAATTTTCCACATTTGAAAACCCCCACGATAATAAAACATCTTCTCAGCAGGATAACCTACATCTAAAAATTTCTGAATAAACTCTGAAGATTTATCACACCATAAACCATTACAATAAAATACTAAATCTAATACATTATCCGTAATTAATCTGCCCTCTTTATTTCTCTTTGCACCAAAAATTTTAAGTATTTTATTTAATTTTGCTTTATTGTCTTTTACCCTTGCTGGAATATTTACAGCTGAAGGAATTGAGCCTTTTTTATACATTGCTTTAGGGCGTAAATCTACAAGTAAACCTAATTTTTTATTCACTTTATTTTGCATAAAATGTATGACTTCTACTTCAGCAATGGTTTGAATATCTTTGTGTATTTCAATAGGTTGAATAAATTTCTTGGGTCTATAAACTTTTGCATATTCCCCTGTAATTTTATGCTTTGTATCTTGTATTCTATGTACTTTAACTGCTTTACCTTTATGATAGACATAGATATAAGCTATATCAGGTGTAATTTTTACTCGGTCATATTTTCCTGCAAACACAGTTGTCATCAGCATCAAAATAAGTATTAAAAACTTCATCTTTTCCCCTTGGGTACAATCGTTGTTAGCCCTAACAATTGCCAAGATTGCATACCACCACGATAATACTTCATCTTGGATTTAGGATAGCCTAAAGCAATCAACGCATTTATCGCTGTAGGAGATTGACCACACCATGCACCATTACAATAAAAGAGTATATTTTTGGCTTTTCGAAAACTCCATTGACCATTTTTCAATTTTTTAGCCCCAAACAATTTGAGGGCTTTATCGCGTTTAGCACTATCCTTTAAAAATATCTTAAAAGGTTTATTTATCGCTAAAGGTATTGCCGATTTTCTAAACCAATTGGCTAATCGTGCATCAATAAAAATGCCCTTCTTCTTGGAAAGAAAATCTAAAACCTCTAATTCTCCAAAAGTTTCCACTTCTTTATCCACAGAAAAAGGCTCAATAAAAAAAGGAGGCGAAGGTCGTGAAGTCAATGCAAAAGTATTAGAAAGATAGGTATCAGCTTTTTGTGAGCGTTGAATTTTATATTTCTTTCCATTTCCCTCAACTTTAACAAAAGGTACACCCTCAGTAATCTCTACAATATTAGCAGAAAATAGCACAGTACTAAAATAAATAATACTATAAAATATTTTTATTTTCATTAAAAAGTCCTTATAGACACAATATAAAAGATATTATCATATTCTACCTTTCATTTTAACTTATTTTATAAAATAATAATTCCTTGCATATCTATATCATCTCCTAAAATCCTTTTTAATAATCTCGTATTCATTTTTCCTGTTCGTTCAATATAAATACGCAATTTTCCTTCATTCTTATGTGATTTTTTTGTCTCTAAAATATGCATGAGATGTTTAGCAATAGCATCACTACTATCTATAATAAATATATCTTTACCCATAATATTCATAATAATATGCTCTATCAGAGGATAATGTGTACAACCCAAAACAATAGTATCTACATGATTTTTTTGCATAGGAAGAAGCCATTTTTCAAGCATATTTTTAGTATTTTCACTATAGATATGCCCTTTTTCTATCTCTTGAACCAAACCATGACAAGCTTGTGGGAAAAAGGTTACAGATATATTTTGAGAAAGTGTCTGCACTAAGCTTTCATACTTTTTACCTTTGAGCGTCGCAGGGGTGGCTAAAACACCAATTTTACCTGTTTTGCTTTGTCTAAGCGCAGGTTTTAAGGCAGGTTCTGTACCCATAATAATAAGCTTTGGATAGATTTTTCTCAGCGTTTCAATAGCAAAAGAAGTGGCTGTATTACACGCTAATATAAGTACTTCTATCTTATAAGTAGAAAGAAAATATTCTGTAATTTTAAGAGAATATTCTAAAATTTGTTTAGGGGTTTTTTCGCCATAAGGTGCATTTTTTGTATCAGCAAGATAATAAAGATTTGCACCTTTGAGTACTTTTTGTAAGGCTTGAACAACAGTCAAGCCTCCCAAACCAGAATCAAATACAGCAATATTCATTGTCTATAACTATGCACCCTCATTCATAATTGCCAAAAATTCTTCATTGGATTTGGTCTTTTTCATTTTAGAGAATAAAAATTTAAGACCTTCAACTTCTTCCATATTTTGCATGGCATTTCTCAATGCCCAAACTTTTTGAAGTGTTTCAGGTTTTACCATGAGTTCTTCTTTACGCGTTCCTGATTTTGTCACATCAATAGCAGGATAAATACGGCGTTCTGAAACATGACGGCTAAGCACAACTTCAGAGTTTCCTGTACCTTTAAATTCTTCAAAAATCACAGAGTCCATTTTAGAACCTGTATCAATCAACGCAGTAGCTACAATCGTCAAAGAGCCACCATGTTCTATATTTCTCGCAGCTCCAAAAAATCGCTTTGGTTTGTGTAAAGCATTGGCATCTACCCCACCAGAAAGCACTTTTCCAGAACTAGGAGTCACCGTATTATACGCACGAGCCAATCGTGTAATAGAATCCAATAAAATAACCACATCTCTACCCATTTCTACGCGTCTCTTGGCTTTTTCTATAACCATTTCTGCCGTTCTCACATGGTTTTGAGCAGGCATATCAAAAGTAGAAGCATAGACTTCGCCTTTGACTGATCTTTGCATATCTGTGACTTCTTCAGGTCTTTCATCTACAAGCAATACCATCAAAGAAGCATCAGGATTATTATAAGTCACACCATGAGCCAATTCTTTAAGCAATTCTGTTTTACCCGTTTTTGGAGGAGCAACGATTAAGGCTCTTTGCCCTTTTCCAATAGGAGAAAATAAATCCAATACACGCCCTGTCATTCTACTTGCATTGTATTCAAGTTTGAGTTGTTCAGTAGCATATAAAGGGGTAAGATTTTCAAACAATGGACGCTGTTTTGATTTCTCAGGAGCAAGATAATTAATGGCTTCAATTTTGAGTAAAGCATAATATTTTTCTTGGTCTTTGGGTGCACGGACTTGACCTGTGACAATATCCCCATTTCTAAGGGCAAAGCGTTTGACTTGTGTACCTGAGACATAAGTATCATTAGAAGAATTCGCTACATTTCCATCAATAGAACGCAAGAATCCATAACCATCATTCATGATTTCCAAAATGCCAGTATAGAGAATAAAGCCACCTTGGCTTACTTGTGCTTTTAGGATTTCAAAAATTAAATCTTTTCTCTGAAATTCATTAGGGTTTTCAACTTTCGTTTTTTTCGCTATTTCGACAAGTTCTGAAAGGGGGAGTTGTTGTAAGTCTTCAATTTTATGCCCTTTTACGGGTACATGTGTTCGGTTTTTTCTATTAGCAGTATTGCCATTAGAAGATTTTTTGTTATCGCTCATATTTCCTCTTGATAGGGTTAAATTGTTGTGTAGAATATTGTAGTATTTGCCATTATATTGCTTTTTAGCTGAAAAGTCAAAGCACTAAGACATTTTATTCTTTTTAGCTAAAATAAAACTCCCTAAAGTCATACAATAAAGGCACTCTCTTGGAAGAAAAAAATTGTACCCACTGTAATCTCGTGTTCTCAGAAACACTCTTAATCAAAGAAGACAATCACTACTTTTGCTGTAAAGGCTGTCAAGGAGTCTATCATCTCTTGCATGATGAGGGCTTGGACACTTTTTATGATAAACTGCAAGACAATACGCTCAACCCCATCAAAGAAATAGATGAAAATATAGAAAAGTTTGACCTAGAAGGCTTTAAAAAGAAATATATTCGTATCAATGCCGATGGGCTTCATGAAATCAACCTCATCATTGAGGGTATTCATTGTTCTGCTTGTGTGTGGCTCAATGAAAAGGTCTTGCACAAACAAGAGGGGATACTAGAAGCATCTATTAATTACTCAACAAATAAAGCCAAAATTACTTGGGACAATGAAGCAATAAAACTTTCCCAAATCATAGAAAGTATTCGTGCTATTGGCTACAACGCCTATGCCTATGACCCCAAACTTCAAGAAGAAAGAGCCTCTAGCACACGAAAAACCTATTATATGCGTATTTTGGTGGCTGTCTTTGGAGCGATGAATATTATGTGGTTGGCTGTGGCTCATTATGCAGGATATTTTTCAGGCATGGAACAATCCTTCAAGAATATTCTCAATGTGGCTCAATTTGTTTTAGAGGGGCATATTATGGCTATAAAAATAATATCGTCAATATGGATACGCTCGTGGCTTCGGGTGCTTTGTCTGCCTATATCTACTCTATTTATGCCATGATAAGCCAACGAGGAGAAGTGTATTTTGATTCTGTGGTGATGATTATTACCTTTGTGCTTGTAGGAAAATACCTAGAAATCCTTAGCAAAAAACACGCCGTAGATACGCTTGATAGCCTCATGGGAAATACCCCAACAGAAGTGACGATTATTCAAGACAAAGGTAAAGCTCTCATTGGCGTAGAAGAAGTCAAAATCCATGACATCATCGAACTCAAATCTGGCGAAAAAGTCGTCATTGATGGCGTAGTTAGTCAAGGGTCTGCTTCTTTTGATGAAAGTTCTCTCACTGGAGAAAATATTCCCCTCTACAAAAAAGAAGGCGATACTATCCTTAGTGGTTCAATTTGCTTAGATTCTCACTTACATTATAAAGCCACCAAAACCCTCGCTACTTCTATGCTCTCTTCTATAGTCTCCTTGCTAGAAACTTCTCTCAGCAAAAAACCACGCATAGAACAACTTGCCAACAGACTCTCAGGCTATTTTTCTAGTACCATCTTGGTCTTGGCTTTGCTTACTTTTATAGGCTGGTATTTTTATAGCCATAGTTTTGAGACAGCTTTAATTGTAGGAATTTCGGTCATTGTCATTGCTTGTCCTTGTGCTTTGGGCTTGGCTACACCGATGGCAACACTCGTAGGCATTAGCATGGCAATCAAAAAAGGCATACTCTTCAAAGAAGCTTCCTTTTTGGAAACCATGGCAGGAACAACAATCCTAGCCCTAGACAAAACAGGCACAATCACGCAAGGAAAACCCTCCGTTGTCCATGCGTCACTCAAAAAAAACTTTGACCCCTCTATGCTTCATGCCTTAGTCTCCACTTCCAACCACCCTATTTCCAAAGGCATTCAACACTATCTTGAAGAAAAATATACACTCTCTTCAAACCTTTGTTTAGAACATATCAAAAGCATAGAAGCCAAAGGATTAGAAGCCACTTATCAAGGCAAAACCCTCAAAGGTGGCAATGCCTCTTTTATGCAAACCCAAAAAGACTCAGAACATTCTCTCTTTTTCTTTTCTATAGACGGAGAAATCTTAGCCCAATTTGAACTTAGCGATACCATAAGAGAAGGCACAAAAGAAGCCATACAAAATATCAAAGCCTTAGGTATTGAAGTCTATATGCTCACAGGAGACCACGAACAATCTGCCAAAAAAGTAGGAGCAGAAGTCGGTATCACAAACATACACGCCCAACTCCTCCCCCAAGACAAAGCCAAATTTATTGAAGATTTTCACGCCCAAGGGCAAAAAGTCGTCATGGTAGGCGACGGAATCAACGATGCCATCGCCCTAGCCTCTGCCGATATTGCCATGAGCATGGGAAAAGGAGCAGACATTGCCATCTCTGTGAGCGATGTAGTCTTATTAGAAGAAGACCCCCAACATATTTATGAAGCCCTAAAACTCTCCAAACGCACCTTTCGTACCGTCAAAGAAAACCTAGCATTTTCACTACTCTACAACCTCATCACCATTCCCCTAGCCATCTTAGGTTTCGTAACCCCCCTATTCGCAGCACTTTCTATGAGTTTGAGTTCTCTTGTGGTTGTGGGGAATTCTTTGTGGATGAGGGGGAAGAAGTGATAAAAAATAGTTGTAGGGTCGGTTTACCGACCAATAATTACAATAAATGGTCGGTAAACCGACCCTACAACAGATAATGTAATTTTACTTGTTCCCAAAGTATGTTTGGGGAACACATATTTTAGCATATTTATTGTGACTATGCACTTCCAAATACAATTTGGGAGCGAGGAAACTATTTTTAAACCCCAATCTGAAAATACTCAAATCCAATCTCATTCATCCGTTCTTTGTTAAATTGGTTTCTTCCGTCAAAGAAAATAGGGGTTTTGAGTAGTTTTTTGATTTCGTCAAAGTCTGGGCTTCTGAATTCTTGCCATTCTGTGACGAGTATGAGTGCGTCGGCATCTTTGAGAGTTTCGTATTTACTGTCGGCATAACTTACAGAACTATTGTCTTTGAGATAATGGTTTTGGGCTTCTTCTTTGGCTTTTGGGTCGTAGGCTACGATTTTTGCCCCTCGTTTTGTAAGTTCAGAGATGATGGTAATAGAAGAAGCTTCTCTCATGTCATCGGTTTCTGGTTTGAAGGCTAAACCCCAAATTGCAAAGGTTTTGTCTTTTAAGTTTTCTCCGAAATAGGCGATGACTTTGTTACTCATGACTTTCTTTTGTGCATAATTAACAGCTTCAACGGCATCTAATATCTTAGGCGTATATCCAAAGTCTTTGGCTGTTTTGGCTAAGGCTTGTACATCTTTTGGGAAACAACTTCCACCATAGCCACAACCAGGATAGATGAAGCTATACCCAATACGAGAATCTGAGCCAATACCATTTCGTACTTGATTGACATCTGCTCCCACGCGTTCGCAGATATTGGCGATTTCATTCATAAAAGAAATTTTGGTGGCTAACATGGCATTGGCTGTGTATTTTGTCATCTCAGCACTTTTAATATCCATAGCAATAAATCTATCACGCGTTTTCATAAAAGGTGCATAGAGTTCGTGCATAAAGTCGGCAATCGCTGCACCTTCTTTGAGGAATTCAGGATTACTTACGACATCAAATTTAAAATCTACAGCACGAATATCAAGGGCTTTTTGAATCGTATCGCGTACTTTGTCAGCAGTGCCAACAGGTACGGTAGATTTATCTACGATGATGAGATAGTCTTCCATAGATTCGCCAATGGTTTTGGCAACACTTAATACATATTGTAAATCAGCAGAACCATCTTGACCCATAGGCGTACCCACGGCGATGAAAGCAATCTTGGATTTTGCTATGGCTTCTTTGGCATGGGTGGTGAAGCTGAGTGTGCCTGATTTATAATTATCAATGACCATTTCTTCTAGCCCAGGTTCATAAATAGGGATAATGCCTTCTTCGAGTTTTTGAATTTTATTGCTATCAATATCTACACAAGTGACAGTATTTCCCATTTGTGCAAAACACGCACCACTTACCAACCCTACATAACCTGTACCAATGACGGATATTTTCATATTTTTACTTCCTTAATTTTATTTTCTATCATAAATGTTGAGAGATAGAGGAGTATATCAACGACGATATTAATTAGCCGTACCAAGAGTATGGAGAAAATGACAATTTCTGATGAGATAGCAATATTCAAGTAACTCACCAGTGCAATAAATGCTCCTTCTCTCACACCCAAACCACCCGATGCCCCAGGGGTTACAAAACCAATGAGCCAAGAGAGGCTATAGATAGCCACACAGAGAAAAAAGAGAGAAGAAGAAAAACTTTCGCTTTGATAGGCTACAATAATAGCCAAAAGTATGCCTTGAAGAGCCACGGATAGAGCCAAATAGAGGTTCATAAATAACTTTTTAGAAAGAGGAAAAGTCTTGTAAAGTAAGAAGAGTAAAACAAAAGAAACAAGACTAGAAAGCCCCAAAAGTATTAAGTTGATGAGAGAAACTTCTTGAGAAATAAAGGCAAAAATACTAGTAATAAAGACTGTACCAGTGAGCAGTAAAAAAGAAAAAAGTAAAGAAATTTTTGCCATTTGTGTTTGACTGATACCGATTTTAGAGGCTAAAGCTTGTCTTCCTATGAAGTGAAAGATATTCCCAGGGAGGTATTTGGCAATTTCTGTTTTGGAGAAATAATAATAAGAAGTGAGATAGTTTAAAGGTGCTGAAGCATAGTGCCCTAGCATTTGATACCATGCGTAAATACCAATAATCATGGCAAGAATATTAAGTATGATAAGAAGAGGAAGTATATCTATAAAGAGTATAAACTGCTGAGAAAAAGAAGAGAGTGTATATTCTTGTGAGAGCGTATAAAAAACAAAAAGAAGACCTAAAATTCCAAGGAGTTTTCCAAAGGAATAGACGAGGGTTTTTAGTTTTTCTTTTGGCATGACTCTCTTTACACTTTTTCTTTAATCTCTTCAAGAAGCTTTCTATTGACTGAGAGTAAATCAGCAATAAAAGCAATAAGGGCTGTTTGGAAACCCATACCCATGAGGACTCCTGCTAAAATTACAGATTGTGTATGTCCTTCTCCATCGCCTGTAAACATGAAGTAAAGGTAGCGTAATCCAAGAATAAACCCTAAAGTAAAAAGTACCCCTGCGATGGTCATGAAAAATTGAAAAGGTTTATAAACCACAGAAATACGCACAATAGTCACGACAGATTTTTTAATATAATTAGGAATACTAGAAAGCAGTTTTGAAGGTCTTAAATCAGGATTAGTACGAATAGGTACAGAAGTAATTGCCATATTCTTTTGTCCTGCTTGAATAATTGTCTCTAAAGTATAGGTATAATTATTATAGACATTGAGTTGTTTTGCACACTCTTTACTCATAGCACGAAAACCACTTGGAGCATCTGGAATATCTGTTTTACTGGCTTTTCTTACGACCCATGAACCTAGTTTTTGAAGAAACTTCTTTGTAGATGAGAAGTGTTCAGTATCTTCAATGGGTCTTGCACCAATGACATAATCAGACTTTCCATCAATAATGGACTGGGTTAGTTTAGGAATATCTTTAGCTTCATATTGGTTGTCTGCATCAGTATTCACGATGACATCAGCACCTTGGGCAAGACATTCTTTCAGTCCTGCCATAAAACCTTTGGCTAAACCTTGGTTTTTCTTGAAGTTTACAATATGGTCAACACCACATTCTTTGGCAACTTTGACGGTGTCATCAACACTTCCATCATTGATAATTAGCCATTCAACGCTATCAAAGCCTTCAACCTCACGAGGTAATGCCTTAAGAGAGATGGCTAAAGTATCGGCTTCGTTATAACAAGGTATTTGGATAATAAGTTTCATGAATTAGTGCCTTATTGGTAGTATTGTAAAAAATAAAAAAAGTCAGAATAGAGTGCATGAATACAGATGGCAATAATAAAAATATTAAAGATAAAGTATGCTTTAAAGCGTTCTACAAATAATGATGCCATTATAGCAAAGGAAAACATAAAAGGCAATAAATAACGAGGTTGTAAGCCACCTAAATATCCTGCATTGATATGGGTTTTATAAGAGAAAAAATATTGAATAATCAGTACAGAAAAGAGTGCTAAAAGACTGAGTTTCCCAATAATTCCAAAGGTTTTATATTGTTTTGGACAAGGAATAAAAAGAGATATAATAGCAATACTATGCAATAGGACAAGCCCTAAAACTCCAGACCACTGTGCATGACCAAAAGAATGATGAGAATGAATACCAAACCATCCACCTTGAATATAATGTAGCATTCGTTCAGCCCATTGTGCATGGTTTAGGTTTTGTCTGTATTGTTCTTCTACAAAAAATCCTGATTTGAAATAGGCTTCTGGATTCGTTAGGTTATAAGTGGGAATAAGACCATGGTAATTTAAGACAATAGAGATTTGATAATAGAGTATAGGGACTAAAAAAAGGACTAAAAGTAAAAATTGTTTTTTCGTGATTTGAATCCATTGATGCGTATAAAACATACGAAAAAGAAAGAAGATGATGGCAAAAAAGAGTAAAAGTGCTGAAGTTAATTTGGCAAAATAGGCAAGAAACCCTCCAAAACCAAGAAGAACATAGGTCAAAGTATGATAATTTTCTTCTATAAGGCGTTTAATTGCAATGATAGCAAGTATTGCTCCTAGCATTCCTAAAGTATCATTGGTAATACTTCCACCAAGATAACTATGCATGGGAATGGCTGTAATAATAGAAAGATAAACAAAATGTCCTAGATTACTCAAAGAGGCTGAAAACCCAAGATAGAGAATGAGTAAAACAGTGATAAAATACAGAAGCATACTCAGCGTTCTATATTTTTCTATATTTTCATTTGAAGAAATATTTTTATCTGTGACTAAAGAAAGTATTTTATAATACAGTGGTGGGTGGCTTAGATAATGTGGCATATTTTCAAATTGAGGGACGATGTCATTTTTATCTTGTACATAAGTTATATATTTGAGATGCATAGTTTCATCGGGGGGATAACCAAAACGAATATTATCTTTATAATAGACTGTTTTAAAGAGAATAAAGGCAAAAAATAGACTATAAAGTATAAGTTTAGTAGTAACAGATTCAGACATTTTTTGATGACGATAGAGATAAAATAAATACGCTAAAATCATGAGAATAATAAAAGAGATTAAAAGTGTAATTAAAGGAAGTATATAACTCTTAGGTTCTACTTCTACTTTAAAATCAATATTTAATTGAGGGTCATTTCCTAAAGTTGAAAATTGAATGCTATGTATATCTTTTTTAAAACCTTCAATTTGATGATGTTCAGTAATTTGTGTAAGTGGAATAGTGTAGCGTAATATTTTGAACCAATTTGTACGGATAATTTGAATATTTTCTATACGAATATCTTTAATTTTTTTCGTTGTAGGGTCAAAACGCATAGTTGTAATAGTATTAATATCTGGAATTTCAAAAGAATAGCTAGTGTTTTGAATATCTATTGGCGTTCTTGAATTATGTTCACTTAGGCCTTGGTTTACCCCTGAGAAATAAATCTTTGGATTGAGCGTATAGCCTTGGGCTGTAGACATATTGACGGTCATGATAATCCCATTTTGCTTATAAAGTAGTGAAATAAAAATGGCAATAAATATAAAAAATGCTAAGAAACTATAGCTAAGTTTTGAGAGTGTTATCTTTGACATAGGCTAAAGTCCTCTTTATCATGTGTGAGATTTTGATTATAATAAGGGTCACCATGTGTTAGTATATGTTTATGTCTTGCAAAAAGTGCATCTTTTTCTGTTTGGAATCGTGCGATTTTTTTAGCTGTATTGTCTTCTCCACGAGAAAGAGATTCGTGATGATAGGCTTGTGCATACGGTGTAAAGATATTTAAGTAGCCTTTTTCTCTTACGCGTAAATTAAAATCAACATCGTTATAACCAACTTTAAACTCCACGGCATTCATACCGTCTATTTCTTGATAAATAGACTTTTTTATCATCAAACACGCAGCTGTAACGGACGAAAGATTTTGAATAATATTGAGCCTATTAAAATATCCAGCATGGTCTCGTGGGAATTCTCTATGCGAATGGGCTGCGTAGCCTCCAAGTCCTATGATAATTCCTGCGTGTTGCACGGTTTCATTGGGATAATAAAGCTTTGCACCTACACAACCCACATCGTCTCTTTGAGAAAATTCTAACATAGATTCCATCCAATCTCTATCTATAATTTCTATGTCATTATTTAAAAGCAAAATATGCTCACCTTTGGCATAAGTATTGACGGCATGATTATTAATATCTGCATAATTAAATTCTGTATTGTATTCATAAAAAGACACTCTAGCATCTTGGGCTTCCAAAGAAAGCATCATGTCAAAAGTGGCTCTTTCTTCACTGTTGTTTGAAATACCAATAATCTCATAGTTTTGATAGCTAGATTTCTCTAAAACAGAAGTAATAGACATTTCTAAAAGTTCAGGTCTATCTTTAAAAGGAATAATAATACTCACAAGTGGTGTATTTTTAATTTTATATTTAATTCTAAAATAATGATTTAAATTCGCATAAAAAACTTCGCCTTGAATATTTCTTCTTTTGAGTGTGGCTTCAAGGACTTTTTTACCTCTTTCAATGGCTTCTGGTTTGGCTTGGCTATTAGACGCTGTAGAAGTCTCTAGCATTCTCCAATGGTAAAGGACTTTTTGAATATGATGAGTTTTTTGGCTTTTTTCTGTAAGTCTTAAAAATAAGTCATAATCTTGTGAGCCATCAAATTCAGCATTAAAATGACCTACTTCATCAAGTAAAGATTTTTTGAAACAAGTAAAATGCGTAATATAATTATGAGACAAGAGTAAATCAGGAGAAAAATCAGGCTTAAAATGAGGATTGACACAAATCCCTGCTGTGGTCATGAAATCTTCATCACTATAAATAAAATCAGCCTTTTTTTCATTGATAACTTTGACCATTTCATATAAAGCATCGGCTGTGAGTTCATCATCATTATCAAGTAAAGAAATATATTCTCCACTTGCCAAACTCAAGGCTTTGTTAGATGCTGCAGAGATATTCATATTCTTTTCTAAAAAAGTGACTTTTATTCTTTTATTTTTTATTTTTTTGAGATATGTAATGAGTTCTTTATTTGTACTCTTATCATCAGCAATACAAAGTTCCCAATTTCCATACACATTATATACAGGCATGATAATAGAAAGTAGAGGTTGATTTTTAAAGGCTTGTATTTCATTTTGAATGGCTTCATTGAGTAGAGGTTCTTGATAAGTATAAGTGATTTTCACTTTATCACAAGAGAGTATATCTTCTTCTTTTGGCAGAGGATACTCTTTTATATCAATACTTTTAAGAGGCTCTTTATTAAAAAGGCTAAGAAGTTTTTGGGGAATAAGTTTACGAATTTTATTTTTAAGCCTTAAAGTATCTGTAAGAGAAAAGAGGAAATTAATTTGTTTATCTCGAAGAGAAATTGCTGTTTGTAAGCTTTTAACAAAAGTATCATAGCGTTTAATT
>FPHM01000072.1_pt1 | contig 33728 bp, 28 predicted proteins | sample 1057441 | NCBI WGS metagenome assembly FPHM01 (sample SAMEA4473311, study PRJEB15554) | hydrothermal vent metagenome | biome: marine basaltic hydrothermal vent biome; feature: marine hydrothermal vent; material: water | place: Pacific Ocean | collected 2011-06-14/2011-07-23 | depth 1155 m | reverse complement strand
ATCAAACTTGGAGAGTAAAGGGGTAATCTCACGCGAAAAATCTAAAACCACAGGACCTCTGATAGCATTTTTAGAAAAGATTAAATCGCCAATGGCTGAGAGCTTTTTGTATTTTTTGAGATTTACTTTCATGGTCACTTTGCCTAAAGTATCGGCTCTACAATCAGATACCCAAGTTTCTTTGACTTTGAGTGGCATCATAGCAGGAAAAATCTCTGTGACTTTGTGTCCCACGGATTCTGCCATGCCATAGCCATCGCCTTCAGCACCCAAGACGGGATAACCCATACCACCAGAAGCAATAATCACAGAAGGTGCATAAAAAGTCTCTTTTTCTGTGCTTACACCTATGATGTTTTCTCCATCATGCTCTAGGCTTTGTACTTTGGCTTTGCACTCTACTTGAATATTTTTCTCATACATTTCGTCTTGTAGAGCTTGAAGAATAGTAGAAGCATCATGGGTCGTAGGAAAGACTCTATAGCCATCAGGTGCATGGCTTTTTACGCCCATATTTTGAAAAAAGTCTCTTAAGTTTTGGCTATCTAATGCTTCAAGTGCAGGAGACATAAAGCGTCCATCTCGCCCAAAACGAGCCATGAAGTCTTCCTTAGAAAGTGTATTGGTAAGATTACATCGTCCTCCACCCGTGGCTTTGAGTTTTGTGCCTATTTTGGAAAGTTTTTCAAGAAGAAGCACAGATTTACCCTGAGCAGAGGCTGTGATACTTGCCATCATTCCAGCAGCTCCAGCACCGACAACAATGACTTGATAAGAAGAGGTTTTATTCATGAGATATTATAGGCTAATATGCTATATTTTTACTTGAAAACCCTAAGCCTAAAGAGAGATTGAATGACTTTTAAAACCCAAACCATGCAAGAAATACTAAGAATATTACAAAGTCTTAGAAAAAGCCATACACAAATAGCGTTTTATATTTTTAATCCTGATTTAGCAGAAGGCTATGCAGGAACAAAAGTTGTCTATGAAAAAGAGGATTATATCTATAGAGGCTATAAAACATGGGTAGATTTGGCTGAATTGTTAAAGTGTAAAATCCTCACACCTCAACAAGAAAAACCCCCTTTGATTCGTCTTACTTTTGTGCCTCTCAAAGAGACTTCTTTTCATAAAGAAAGTAAACATGATGAGAAATACGGCATAGATTCTCAATTTTCAAAAATTTATAAAATGGAAGAACCAGCTTTCTTATATTATTATGAACAGGCACTTGAAAATATTCATATTTCTCAAAGAAAAAGCGTATTGAATTTGGGAATAAATAGAGGAGATGAATTTCAAGTCATTCAAAATATTTTAGAAAAAAAAATCTATGAAGCTATAAAATTTGTAGGTATTGACCATTCAAAAACTGCTATTGCCTATGCCAAGAGTATTTTTAAAACAAAGAATATGCACTTTTATAGCCATGATATAAATGACTTAAATACTTTAAACCTAAAAAAGTTTGATGTATGTATTAGTATTGGTACTTTACAAAGTCCCAGTATAGATTTTAAGCCTTTTTTTATGTCTTTAATACAAAACTATTTAGACAATAAAAACAGTGCTATAATATTAGGATTCCCCAATAGCAGATGGCAAGGGGGCGAAATGCTTTATGGAGCAAAAGTGCCTCATTATGCTATGTCTGAAATGGGTTTAGTCTTAAGTGATATACTTTTTTGTAAAAAATATTTACAACAAAAAAAGTACCGTGTCACGATTACAGGAAAAAGCTATTTATTTTTAACAGCAACTAAAATTAATATCTAAAACTTTAATCCATACTATGAATAAAGTTATTATAGATTTCTTCTAAGTCATGGTCTTTTTCTTTGATACAAGCTTGTTTATCTTCAGGCAAAGCACCTTCTAAAACTTCTATGCGTTTGATGAGGTAAGCAAATATTTCTTTGTTAATATCTGGGATTTTATTATGGCTTAAAGGATTTTTATCATAACCTCTTTTAATCACATGAGCAGGAATTCCCACAGCTGTAGAATGCTTGGGTACATTTTTAACCACCACAGAATTTGCACCCACTTTAGAGTGGCTTCCTATAGTAATATTACCCAAAATCTTTGCACCAGCACCAATGACGACATGGTCTTCTAGCGTAGGATGTCGTTTGCCTTTGCTTGTACTCACGCCTCCAAGGGTCACTTGCTGATAAATGAGGACATCATTTCCAATAATCACAGTTTCTCCAATAACCACACCCACACCATGGTCAATAAAGACTCTACGACCTATTTGTGCCGCAGGATGTATGTCAATCACGGTAAGAAATTGTCCAATAGCAGAAATAAAACGAGGAAGAAATCGTAAGCCCCATTTATATAAAACATGGGCAAAACGATGAAAAAACAATGCCCACAAACCAGGGTAGTTGAAAAATAATTCAAAAGAAGAATGTAGGGCAGGGTCGTTTTTTTTGACATTGGTAAAATCTTCTTTAATTAGAGAAAATACATTCATAGGGGCTTTATCCTTTTTTTATGTTTTCATTATAGGCTTGAATGGTTTTAAGATAGCTATTTTCGCTTAAATAAAGGTCAAGCTTTTCTAAAATGATAATTTTTTCTTTTGTATGTGTATGCTTTGAGCTATTTATATACTTTATAAGTGTATTTTTTATATCTTGAACTTTATACTCTAAATCGTTAAGCACATGCATAATATTCTCTGCTTCTATCATATTTTGAATATGATAATTTCCTGCTTTATCAAAAGTAATACTTGCTTCTGTAGGGTGAGTAAATAAATTGTGTTTCATGCCTAAAACTTCTTGATACGCACCTGTGAGAAAAAAGCCTAAAAAATATTCTTCTTTATCTATCTCAATATCATGAAGATAAAGAGGGGCATTGGTATTAAAGCCTATTTCACCATCACTGTCACAAGTAATATCCCAAATACTAGCAGGGTTTGTGGCTTGAATGTCTAGTTTATTTAAAGGCACTATAGGAAAATGTTGTTTTAATCCCCAAAAATCAGGCATAGAGGCAAAAATAGAAAAATTGATAAGGTATTTTTCTTGAATGCGTCCTTGAAGTTTTTTAAGTTCATGTATGCCTTGAGATTTGAGTAAAATAATGGCTTTTTTAATAATGAGGTTCACTAAGATTTCTGTATTAGAACGGTCTTCTAAGTCAATATATCCCAAATCAAAAAGTGTAAAAAGGCTTTCTAAATGGTCAAGGGCATCATGGAGATATTCACGCGCATATTCACGCGACATTGAAGTATATAAATCATAGAGTTCTGTGACTAGAGGAGGATTTTTTGTTTTAAGTCTAAGACTTTTTTCATGATATTCTTGAGAAAAAAGTTCTAAAACAGGAGCAATAAGTACAGAATGTGATGCCGAAATATAGCGTCCTGATTCTGTAAATATATCAGGCTCATCTATGCCTTTACTTTTGGCAATATCTTGCATGAGATAGACCACATCATTGGCAAACTCTTTTAAAGAATAATTGCGTTCTTGCTTGTGTGCATATTGGCTATATTCTACAGCAAGACCTCCACCAATATTAATTGCACCCAAAGATCCTGCACCACGCTTTTTGAGTTCGGCATAAATATTTCCTGCTTCTCTGAGGGCTTTTTTGAGAGGAGCAATATCACTCATCTGAGAACCAATATGAAAATGAATCATCCAAAAATAAGCTAAGAGCTTATGCTTTTCTAAGCGTTCATAGGCTTCAAGAAGTTCTGTAGAAGTCAGACCAAATTTAGAGCCATATCCAGCACTTTTTGCCCATGTACCCACTCCTGCACTATGTAAGCGAATACGCATACCAATTTTGGGGCATAAAGCTATATCACTATAAAGATTAAATTCTTCATAGACTTCTATAATCGTTTTAAGTTCTCCTATGCCTTCAATAGTTACAGTAATATTATGTCCCATTTTGACAGCAATAAAACATAGAGAAATCATTTCTTTGTCTTTAAAACCATTGACGGTGATAGCTTTACCCAAAGGCGTATAAGTCATTGCCAAAATAAGCTCTGCTTTACTTCCTGCTTCTAAACCATAATCATAATCATAGTCTTTGGCAACAGACATCAAAGAAGAAAGAAAAGAAGAAAATTGATTGACTTTGAGTGGAAACACTGCTTGAAACTTACCCGTATAAGAAAAAGTCTCTCTAGCCTTTTCAAAAGAAGAAAAGAGTGTGGAGAGTTGTTTTTCTATGAGATGAGGAAAACGAAGTAAAAGAGGACCAGTATGTCCTTTTTGGCGTATTTCTTTGGTAAGTTGTAATAAAGAGGGAGAAGAGCCATAGTTGATATGAATTTTATCTTCTTGAATAATAAAATTATTATCAGCCCAAATCTCTAAACCAAATTGTTTTATCAAAGCCTTTATTCTTCAATGTAATTTTTAAGTTTACGCCCCACTTTAGGATGTTTGAGTTTTTTAATCGCAGAAGATTCTATTTGTCTTACTCTTTCTCTTGTAACGGAGAGTTCTTTTCCTATTTCTTCTAGTGTTCTATCACTTTCATCTGTAAGCAATCCAAAACGCATACGAATCACGGCTTTCTCTCGCTCATTGAGTTGGTCTAAAACCTCATCAATTTGATTGTTGAGGTCATCTTTTAGGACAGCATCTGTTGGGCTTAGTGTGGTTTTGTCTTCGATAAAGTCTCCAAATCTTCCATCGTCTTCATCTCCTACAGGGGTTTCAAGAGAGACAGGTTCTTTGGTAATTTTAATCACATTCTTCACTTTATCCACAGACAGTCCTACTTCTTTAGCAATGGTATCCAAATCAGGTTCTTTACCCGTTTCTTGTAAATGTTTTCTAATAATTTTATTAATACGGTTAATCGTCTCAATCATGTGAATAGGAATACGAATCGTTCGTGCTTGGTCGGCAATGGCACGAGAAATAGCTTGACGAATCCACCAAGTGGCATAGGTAGAAAACTTATAGCCTTTTTCATATTCAAACTTATCCACAGCTTTCATTAAGCCGATATTTCCTTCTTGAATAAGGTCAAGAAATGGTAAGCCACGGTTCGTATATCTTTTGGCAATAGACACCACCAAACGAAGGTTTGATTTTGCCATACGGGTTTTGGCTATTTCTGATTTTGTCTTTCCTTGGCGAATTTGTCCTAAAATATCTTGAAGCTTTTCTTCATCTAAATCAAATCCACCCTCAGAGGCTTCTCTGGTTTCAAAAAGTTTTTTAATCTCCACATAAGTACTCACCATCGTCGTTTCAGGTACAGAATCAATAATATCCTCTTTATCCATATTGATAATATTACCCAATATCTTTTGATGATTGTCTTTGAGCATATCATTAAACAATGGCAATTTATATTCTAGTCTTTTGAGTTCTTTATCAAAAGAATCATCTGAAGTCAAGGCTGTTTCCATGGCTTTGACAAGTTCATTAATGAGTTTAGAAGTAGGTCCTAAGTTTAAAAGTGCATTTTTAAGCACTTCTTTTTTAAATGCCACTTTAAGATTTTCATGTAAACGCGTAATGCCATCTTCTTCTGTTTCCAAAAGTATTTCCACATCTTCACGGATTTTCATCCAATCTTTTTTGGCTTTTTCCAGTTGTTTAAAACTGTCCATGACTTGCTTTACTCTTTTATTGTCTTTTGGAGCTTTACTTTCTTGGGTATCATTGCTGCTATCCTCATCGCTAGAAGCTTTTTCATCTTCAAAACTCTTAAACAGTTCTTTTACCCGTCTTTCACGGTTAAGTAAAGGTTGTTTATAGTTAATAATATAACCAATAAGATAAGGTACAGAACATATTGCATCAATAATAATATCTTCACCCTCTTCAATACGCATAGAAAGATCCACTTCTTCTTCTTTGGTAAGCAAAGGGATTTTTCCCATTTCACGAAGATACATACGCACAGGAGAATCCGAACGACTCCATTCTAAAAGTTCTTTTTCTTTATGTAAGTCAAATTCATCTTCATCTTGACCATTGAGGCGTTTTTCTCGTGCTTCTTCTCTTCTTTTAGCTTCTTTTTCAATAAGATATTTCGCATAATCAGAAGCAGAAATTACTGTGGTTTTAGAATTTGTTGCCAGTTTATAAATTTTTCTTACTTGAGCCAAAGTGGCTTGTTTATTTAGTTCTTTTGCAATATTTTCTAAAGTCACAACCTCAATTTTTTTCTTATTTGTAAAAAGTGCTTCAATATTCTTCATACTGTCTTTTGTTGCCATACATATCCTTAGGAAAGTGTGAGGAGAAAGCCTCAGGTTTATTTAAGGTGGATTATACCCAAAAATTATTATATTTTGTCAATAAAATGTAATAATTCTAAGTTTTTTAAGTTCTTACGATATAATTATATAAATTTTTTAATTTCAAGGATAGAATGTGCAAGGTAAAGTTTGGAAGTTTGGAGATAATATCGATACAGATCTTATCATCGCCGCAAGATATCTCAATACATCAAATGCAGAGGAATTAGCAAAACATGTGATGGAAGATGCTGACCCAACATTTGTATCGAAAATGAGCGTGGGAGATATTATTGTCGCAGGTGAAAATTTTGGTTGTGGCTCTAGCCGTGAACACGCACCTATCGCACTAAAATCAGCAGGAATATCTGCGATTATTGCTCCAACATTTGCAAGAATTTTTTATCGCAATGCTTTTAATATGGGTTTAGCGATTTTTGAAGTCCCTGAAGCCATAGAAATAGATGAAGGCGATACTATCAGGGTGGATATGGACGCAGGAGAAGTAATTAATATTTCTCAATCAAAAACCTATACATTCTCTCCTATTCCAGAATTTATGCAAGAATTGGTAGATGCAGGTGGCTTAATTGCTTTTGCAAAAGAAGAAATAGCAAACAAAAAGGGATAAAGATGAGTAGAAGTTATAAAATTGCAGTGATTAAAGGCGATGGTATTGGTCCTGAAATTATTGATGAAGCCATTAAAGTATTAGATGCTATTTCTGTGCAAGAGGGTTTTGTGCTTAAATATGAAGAACTTCTTCTAGGTGGTGTAGCCATTGATGAAACAGGTGTGCCTTTACCTGATGCCACAATTCAAGGAGTCAAAAAATGTGACGCTGTACTTTTTGGTGCAATTGGTGGACCAAAATGGGACAATCTTGAAAGACATTTACGCCCAGAATCAGGACTTTTAGGCATTCGTAAAGCTATGGGTACTTTTGCAAATCTTAGACCTGCTATGGTGTATGATGAACTGATTAATGCTTCTAGTTTAAAACCTGAAGTGATTAAAGGTGTGGATATTATGGTTGTAAGAGAGCTTACGGGTGGTATTTATTTTGGACAACCAAGAGAATTACACGCAGACAAAGCCTTTAATACCATGATTTATACCAGAGAAGAAGTGCTTCGTATTGCTGTGGTGGCTTTTGATATTGCCATGCAAAGAGACAAGAGGATTTGTTCTGTGGACAAAGCCAATGTCTTAGAAGTATCTCAATTTTGGAGAGAGATTGTAGAAGAAGTGTCTAAAGATTATCCCGAAGTAGAGCTTACGCATATGTATGTGGACAATGCAGCCATGCAACTTATTCGTGAACCTAAGCAATTTGATGTGATTTTGACAGGAAATATCTTTGGAGATATTCTCTCCGATGCTGCATCTATGCTTTCTGGGTCTATTGGGCTTTTACCAAGTGCCAGTACAGGAAAAGGTGTAGGACTCTATGAGCCAATTCATGGTTCTGCTCCTGATATTGCAGGTCAAGGCATAGCAAATCCTTTGGCGACTATTTCTTCGGCTTCTATGATGTTGCGTTATGCCTTAGGTGAAGATGCAGGAGCAGATAGAATAGACAATGCTATTCGAAAATCTCTCAAACAAGGCTATAGAACAGGTGATTTAGGCGATTTTGATGCTGTAGAAATTGTTTCTTGTTCGGAAATGGGTGATATTGTTGCAAAGTATGCCAGTAAATAAATACAATTAGAATTAGAATCCAAAGAAAGATTAGATACAATAAAGTCTACTCTTTCAAAGGAATACTTATGAAAAATACTCTATGGCTTTTGCTATTTTTACTCCCAATACTCTTATTTTCTAAGACAACTAACACTTCTCCTAATGCTATACACAGTATAGAAAGCAGAGAGACAAAAAACAAAGTAGGACTTTGTGCTGTTTTAAAAGACTATTTTTATATAGAGGAAACTTCAGAAATAAAGTTTGAACACTATATAAAAATTATTCCAAAACATCATTTTACTGTGGACTATCACTATAAAAGACTCTGTGTCAATGGTCTTAAACCCAATACAAAGTATCAAGTTTCTTTTCATAAAAACTTACCTTTAAGTCAAAAAAATTTAGATAAAAATTATCTATTTGAAAAAAAGACAGGCAATTATGAACCTAGTATTTCTTTTCCAGAGAAAGGCTATATTCTACCCACAAAAGGAGAGATAAGTATTCCTATTCAAAGTATGAATGTACATACACTTTCTTTGTCTTTGTACAAAATTAACGATAGAAACCTTATAGAGCAAATTAATGACTATGGATTGCTTCGTAGTATAGATAAATATGATTATCAGGATATAGAAAATGAAACAGGTGTGCATTTGTGGACAAAAAAGATAAGTCTTTATGATAATACCTTTAATGTAAAAAAACTCACAGCCATTCCTATGGAAGAATACTTAGGAAAAAGAGAAGCAGGGGTGTATATTCTTCATGCGAATATGTTAAATAAAAAGGGTGAAGAACTTTATAGATATAATCAAGCCATGCAATGGTTTATGATTTCTGATATTGGTATCTATACACTTAAGTCTGATAAAGGATTGCATGTTTTTACCAAAAGTCTTTCTTCTGCAAAAGCATATAATAAAGTAAAACTTGAACTTATTTCTAAAAGCAATGAAATATTAGATACACAAACAAGTAAAGACGGCGAAGCTTTTTTTCCTGCTACATTTTTGAATGGCAAGAAAGGACTTCAAGCTAAAGCAATTTATGCCTATGGAGAAAACAATGATTTTAGTATTTTAGACCTTTCTAAACCTGCCCATGATTTAAGCGATAGAGGGGTTAAAGGAAGAGAGACTAGAGGAGAGAATGATGCTTTTATTTATAGTAATAGAGATATATTTAGACCTTCAGAACGCATGACTTTTCATGCCTTGATTCGAGGAGAGTTAGGCAATGCTAAGGCTGATTTAGCTGTCTCTGCTAAAATATTTGATGCACGAGGGGAAGAAGTGTATACGAAACTTTTACACTCTGATAATGCTGGACATATTTCTGGGTTTATAGATATTCCCTCTTCTGCTGTGATGGGTAAATGGAGAATTGCACTCTACACAGGCAAAGAAAAAGCCATTGGAAGTTATAGTTTCTTAGTAGAAGACTTTGTACCACCTAAAATTAAAACCATTATCCTCGATGAAAGCCCTCAGAATATAGCCATTCAAAGTAAATACCTTAACGATGAGGTTTTTCCTCATGCTAGTGTAGAAGTCAATACAGTCATTCATAAGGCAAAAAACTTTTCATCTGAATATAAAGACTATAGTTTTGGAGATATTGAAGCAAGTTTTCGAAATAAATCCTTAGATATCTTAAGCTATGAAACCGATGCAGAAGGAAAAGTAAATATTCCTTTTGAGATTAAAAAGACATATAATACTTCTTTTCCTCTTTCTGCTTTTATCGATATTGTAGTCAGTGAACTTGGAGGTCGTCCTGTACATAAATATATTGAAAAAGTGTTTGATAACCGTGATAACTATATCGGTATCAAAGCCCTTTTTGATAATGACGCTGTAGATATGGAGGCAAAGCCTAGCTTTAAAGTTGTCTATTTTGACAAAAGAAAACTTTCCAAAAAATCTTTGTTTTACGAAATTATAGAAGAAGAAAGAAGTTGGCAATGGCGTTGGGCTGACAGCTCAGAGGGTTGGGAATATTATAAAACCTATAGTGACCATGCTGTGATTACTTCTGGTACTTTAGAAAGTCTAGACTCTGAACCTTCTCTTTTGACGCTAGATAGTTTGGATTGGGGAAGCTATAGATTAAAAATATACGATGATAAAAACACTTTAAGTACCTATAGATTTTCTTCTGGTTATGAAGAAAGTGATAGTAAATCTTCTCCTGACCGTTTGCCTTTTGCCATAAACAAGCAATCTTATACAGTAGGCAATACTTTAAGGGTAAATATTAAAAGTAAATTTACAGGTCCTATTTTATTTTCTATTGCCAATAATAATATCATAGAAAGTAAAACGGTTCATGCCATTGCAGGTAAATCCCTAGAAGTTTCTTTTGAAGTAAAAGATTCATGGGGAAGTTCTGCCTATGTTTTGGCAACAGCATTTAGAGCAGAGAGTCAAAAACTAGGTGCAAACCGTGCGATTGGTCTTGTGCCATTGCAAATTGTACATCCTGAAAAAATCATAGACCTAAGTCTTTCTCATATAGCTAAAACCAGTTCTAATAGTCAATTATCTATTCAAGTCAAAGCCAAAAAGATGACCTCATCTCCTACTTATATTACTTTGGCACTAGTAGATGAAGGCGTACTTAATCTTACAGACTATACACTGCCTAATCCTATGGAATACTTTTTTGGACAACAAAAACTGGGTATAGAAATTCGGGATATTTATGCTTATCTCATAGAAGCAAAAGGTACACATGCCAAGTTTAATGTAGGTGCAGGAGATGATTTGCCCAGTACGAAAGAAAAAGCCGTTACGAATAAAAGAAAAGTCGTAGCACTTTTTAGCAAAGTGCTTCAATTTGAAGAAAATTCTACGAATACAACATTAGATATAAACATGAGTATTCCTGATTATCAAGGAGCATTAAAAGTCATGGCAATTGCATGGAGTCAAGATGCATTAGGAAATGCACAAAGTAGGGTGATTGTTCAAGATCCTATTTCTATAGAATATTATATGCCTTCTTTTCTTGCTGTTGGAGATATAGCCCAAACACGCCTAAGTATTCATATAGACAAAGCTGTAGCAGAGGGGACTTATCAGGTAAATCTTCGAACCAAAGGAGGTATATTACTTTCTCCTCATAGTTTTGAGATAGAAGTAGATGAAAAGCATCGTCACTTTAGCAAAGACATCAAAATGTCTGGAGAAAGTGTTGAAGAGGGAAGTATTTCTATAGAAGTTTCGCAACATTCTAAAATTTTACAAGCAAAAACTTTTGAAATTGCTTTACGCACAGCCTATCCTAGTACTTATGTACGGGAAATAAAAAGACTAGAAAAAGATGCCAAACTTGACCCCTCAAGCATGAAATATCTTCTTTTTTGGGAAAATATACACAAGGCTTCTTTGAGTATTTCAAATAAAATACTTTTACCTAAAAAATCTCTAAAAGAAGAACTCATAGACTATAAAGGAAGATGTGCCGAACAAACAACAAGTCGTGCCATGCCTTGGCTCTTTGCAAAGAAAAGAGACAATACACAAGACGAGATTATTAAAAGTGCAATTACACGATTACTTACTTATCAAAATATTTCAGGTGGTTTTGGTTTGTGGCAAGGCTATCGCGTCGATTTATGGCTTAGTGCCTATGTCTTGGACTTTTTGACTAGAGCAAAAAAAGCAGGATATGCTATACCCGAATATAATCTAAAAAAAGGACTAGACTATTTAGAAAACAATCTTGATAAATGGTCAAAAAGAAGAATTGTACAAGAAGCCAATATCTATGCACTCTATGTACTCACAAGAGCAGGACGAGTCTTTGTGTCTGAACTAAAGCATTATAATACAAATACAACAAAGCTTTCTTCATTGGCATTGGGACATCTAGCAGGAGCATTTGCCACTATAGATGAAAATACTTTAGCCAAAAAGCTGTTTCATAAAGCAAAAAAATCTTTAAACAATAAAAGTTATTATGGAAACTATGGAGGAAAATTAAGAAACTATGCTTCACTTATTGCTTTAATAGAAGAATCTAAACTTGATAAAAATTGGAAAAGTCTCTTTGCTGATTTGGCATTGTCTCTTTCTAAAATTCAATACTTTAGTACTCAAGAACTCAGTACACTTTTGCGTGTGGCATATTTGATGGATGAAAATACAAAGACACCTAGCCCTTTAAAGCTTTTGGTCAATGGAGAAATACAAAGGCATACACAAGACTATAGTCAAGCAAGTCCAACACTTTCTACTTTAGATGCTGTGACAAATAAAAGTGCTACAGCAGTATGGTACGATATGAGTTTTAGGGGAACAGCCAGTCCAAATTATTATGAGAATACAGATAATAATGGATTTTCTCTTGAAAAAAATATTTATACTTTAGAAGGCAAAAAAGTAGACCTAGAAAATATTCTACAAAATCAAAGGCTTGTCATCGTTATTTCGGGAAAAATAGAACATTATCAAATAGAAAACCCCTTGATTACAGACTATATTCCTTCAGGATTTGAATTGGATAATCCTCATTTAAGTGGTATTAATTTTATAGAGACTTTAGAATGGATACCCACACCTACGACATTAATTCATGAGTCTTATCGTATAGATAGATATGAAGCTGTCCTAGAAGCCAATCAAGAATCAAACAATAGCTTTATTATCGCCTATATGGTTCGTGCTGTAAGTCGTGGAGAATTTACTTTAGCCCCTAGTAAAATAGAAGATATGTATCAAGGTCAATATAGAGCTTTAAGTCCTATTGAAAGTAAAAAAGTAAAAATACTAAAGAAAGAAGATATAAAAGTTCAAGAAGTCAAAAAGATAAGTATACTCGATACTTTACTTAAGGAAGACTATGCATTTTTGAATACAAAATATTTACATGATTTAAAAAAGTATTCTATTCTTGAAGTGAATGTACTTCGTAATGCCATATTTGCACAAGGAGGCTTAAACTATGAAAATACCAATCCTATGCTTCATGAACGCTTTTCTGCTTATGCTTGGTATACAGCAAAAAGTGAAGATTCTGCCAAAGTCTATCAAAGCCTCTCTAAAATTTCTATTGCCAATATTCAAAGTCTTCTTAAAGAAGAAAAACAGCGTGGAGGGGGTTTGGTCTTAGCCGATTATTACCGTGTAAATACCCTTGTGATGACAGAAGCACTTTTGGCTAAATATAGTAAAAGAGATTTAAAAATCTTACGGAATAGTCTTTTTGCTAGATATGGACGAAAATTTAAAGAAGAAAGTCTCACAAAGATATTTTCTTTTATGCCTTGGTATAGACCTAGTGATATTACAGTAAGTGAAATTTTTGACGAACTTATGAGTGAAAGAGAAAAAAATACGATATTATTAATGATAAAACTCGCAAAACAGCTTTAGCTTTAAAAGTTTAGAAAGTTTAGTATGAAGAAATTAAAACAAGTACTCATTGTTTTAGCTTTGGTTTTTTTATTCTTTTATTTAGTTTTTCTTATTTTGGACAAAAGCTATCCTATAGATATAGAAACAAAGATACTTGAAGATACTTCTCCTGTATTGTTGTTTTCTAATATGCATTGGGCTTATGTGAAAACAAATAAAGAAGATAAATGGCGTTTGCCTCTTACTTTATCCCAAATAGACCCTTCTTTTATTCAACTTTTACTGTCTTATGAAGACCATAGATTTTATAGTCATTATGGTGTAGACCCTTTGGCAATGTTTCGTGCTTTGGGACAATGGTTGAGGTTTGGACATATTGTTTCTGGTGGCTCAACGATTACCATGCAACTGGCGAAACTCTTACACCCACGCCCTCGTACCTTGAGTGCAAAACTCATAGAAATGTTTCGTGCTGTACAATTAGAGCAATATTATAGCAAAGATAAAATACTAGAAGCCTATCTTACTCTTGCTCCTTATGGTGGAAATATAGAAGGGATTATGGCTTCAAGTTTACGATATTTTAACAAAAAACCTTATGCCCTAGATGCAAGTCAAATGGCATTACTCGTCGCCTTACCACAATCTCCTGAACGCAATCGTCCTGATAGAAATGCAAAGCAAAGTACAAAATCCAGAGATAAAATCTTGGGCTATGCTTTGCATAAAAATATTATTAGTGCCTATGAATATGAAGAAGCTTTAAAAGTCAAAGTCCCCAAAAGTCTTTATCCTATGCCACGCCATAGTGGACATATTGCACAAAAGCATTTAAAGACAGATAAACTCAAAACAACGCTGAATGAAAACCTACAAATACAATTAGAAAAATGGGCATTAAGCAAAGAAAGAGAACTCGCCAAAGAAAGCACTTTGGCTGTATTGGTCATTCGTAACAAAGATGCCTCAGTCCAAGCCTATTTAGGCTCTCACGATAGATTCAGCCCAAGGGTTTCTGGCTATGTGGATATGATAACAGCCATTCGTTCTCCAGCCTCAACACTCAAACCTTTTATTTATACCCAAGGGTTTGAAGCATATATCATTCATCCTCATAGTATTATATTGGATGAAAAAACACGATTTGGAGATTATATCCCTCATAATTTTTCAGAAGAATATACAGGCGAAGTAAGCATTGACTATGCCTTGCAACATTCTTTAAATATTCCTGCTGTAAAGGTATTAGAGCGTATAGGTGTGCATCCTTTTGTCAATCATATCAATACTTATCTCTTGGGAAAACTTTTTATCCCCAAAAACAAAGCCACTTTACCCATTGCCTTGGGAGGATTAGGACTTTCTATGTGGAAGCTTAGCCAACTTTATGTGGCTTTAGCCAATGAGGGGCAATCCAGACCTTTGCATTATCTCAAAAAAAATAAAAAAAATACGCTCACAAGACTCTATAGCAAAGCGTCCTCACAAATGACGACGAATATCTTACGACAAATACAAGCTCCCAAAGGATTTACCGATAGAAAACAACACATTGCCTATAAAACAGGAACAAGTTATGGATACAGAGATGCATGGACTCTTGCCTATAGCAAAGAATATACAGTAGCTATATGGGTTGGAAAACCTAGCAATGCCATACAAATACAACGCACAGGAAGTAATACCTCAGCACCTTTAGCATTTGAAGTATTCTCCTATATAGAAGCCTTGCTTTATCCTAAACATTGGACAGATTCAGCATATACAAAAAATACTGTACCTTTGTCTTTAAAATACTTTGATAAAAATAAAAAAGAAACAGAAAAAAAGTTTGCTTTTGTATTTCCACAAAAAAACAGCCGTTTTATAAGTGCAGGGTGCAAGGATGCCATCATAGAAATACTCTTAAAAGAAGGAAATCCTCCTTACTATTGGTATATAGACAATGAACTAAAAGACTACAACTATCAAGAAGAAAGTCTCTATCTCCCCTTTAAACATGGAGGACATAGTATTCAAGTCATAGACAGTGTAGGAGCTATCATTACTAGAGAGTTTTGGGTGGATAAGCCATTTAAATGTAAAGGAAGTAGAAATGATACATAGTTTTATAGTTTATCACAGTTATAAAATTTCAGGTTATTGTGATGAAGTAAAATGTATTGGATTATTCTCATCTAAGAAAAGTGCAGAAGAAGCAATTAAGAAGTTAAAAAATGATAAAGGTTTTATCAAACATAAAAAAGGTTTTTACATGAAAAAGTTTCTTCTTGATGAAAAGTATAGAAAAAAATATTTGAAGTATCTTAAATCAAAAAATACGACTAAAAAAAGACTTTATCTTTTAGAATACGACATAGAATGTTTAGATAATAATATTATTGGTATATTTTCAAGTAAAAAAAGAGCAAATACAGCTTTTAGAAGATTACAAAAAAAGAAAGATGTACTTTTACAGCCATCTTTAGTCAATCAAATATATTGGGAAGGTGGTTTTTTTACATGCTCTTAATTCTATACTATAATTATTTTAAAGGACACTTCTTATGATTAAAAAATTTCTTATTATCCTACTCCTCACTCTTATATTTATTGTTTCCATTATTCTTGTACCTTATTTTGTAGCTACTTATCAATATGAAAAATTAATAACCGTAGATACTTTAACAAAAGATAAAGTTGAAGCAGTTTTATTTTTATATTATTCTAAAGAAATACCTATTGAAGAATCATTATGGGGGTCTGCTACAAATACAAAACTTAAAAAAGATGAATATTGTTTCCAATATCTAATCTTAGGCTTAGAACCTATAGATATTGTTTATAACAAAGATGATAAAGTAATGCATACTTTTTCATCTTATGAGTAAAGTTTCCTAAAACCCCTCTTTAAATATGTCTTGTGCTTGTATCATATCTTTGTCTCCTCGTCCAGAGAGGTTGACTAAGATGGTTTTACCTTGAATGTCTTCTTTCTTCATCTTTTTTAAATACGCAATCGCATGAGAGCTTTCAAATGCTGGGATGATGCCTTCTGTTTGGCTTAGCCATACAAATGCTTTCATAGCTTCGTCGTCTGTGATGTGGTCGTAAGTGACGATGTTGGAATCTTTCAAAAAGGCGTGTTCTGGACCTATTCCTGGGTAATCTAGTCCTGCTGAGATGCTGTGGGCTTCTTGGATTTGTCCGTCTTCGTCTTGGAGTAGATAGGAGAGTTGTCCATGTAAAACTCCTGCACTTCCTTTTGCTAAAGAACAGCCATGTTTGCCATCTAAACCTTCACCACCTGCTTCTATGCCTATACATTCTACGCTTTCGTCTTGCAAGAAATGGTTGAAAATACCTATGGCATTTGAGCCACCACCAATACAAGCGATGACTTTATCAGGCAAACAGTTTTCTACGATGTTGAGCTGTGCTTTGGCTTCCCAACCAATGATGGATTGAATATCACGCACCATCATAGGGTAGGGGTGAGGTCCTGCGACTGTGCCTATGAGATAATAGGTATCTCTTGCATTGGTTACCCAATGTCTTATGGCATCATTCATGGCATCTTTGAGTGTTCTGCTTCCACTCTCTACAGCATGGACTTTTGCACCCAAAAGCTTCATTCTAAAGACATTGAGTTCTTGCCTTGCCACATCTTTTGCACCCATGAAGACTTCACATTCCAAACCAAAAAGAGCAGCAACGGTGGCAGTGGCTACGCCATGTTGTCCTGCTCCTGTTTCTGCGATGATTTTCTTTTTGCCTAAGCGTTTGGCTAAAACTGCTTGGGCTACACAATGGTTAATCTTATGTGCACCTGTATGATTTAAGTCTTCTCTTTTGAGATAAATTTTTGCATCCAGTTCTTTAGAAATATTTTCGGCAAAATAAAGAGAAGAAGGGCGACCCACATAGTTTTTATAATAATAATCCACCTCAGCCCAAAAGTCTTTATCAAAACGCACAGCTTCATAATCAAGGCGAAGTTGTTCTAAGGTTGGCATCAGGGTTTCAGGAACGAAACGCCCACCAAAATTGACTTTACTATTTTCATCGCCAAAATGTCCACAATCATCTGGGTCATGAGGGCTAGGTCTTGGTATATATATTTCTTTGCTTAAATCCATTGTTTATTTAGTACTTTCACTGTCAACTTTTGTTTCTTTTTTTGTTTTAACATCTTCTTTTTTATCTTCTGGAACTTCATTCTCATGAATATGTTGGTCATTGAGTTTTTGAATCAGTGTTTTCCCCTCATCAATAATATCTTGAAGCTTTGTTTTTGTTACTTTATGCCAATCAGCTCCACCAGCACCAAAGAAGAGTTTCCACCATGTAGTATTATGTGTAATGGCTTTAGAAATAGCAATGTCTTTTTCTTTCCATTTAGAAGCTAGACTTTTGGCAAAATAAGTACGGGCTTTACTATGGGTTACCATCATAATGACTGCCAATGCACCTGCTGTCATCATTGTTGTTGTAGAACTTGCTAAAAGTGTTTGGGAAATACCAAAAGAAGAGTCTGCCCATGCACCTGCACCTGCGAGTAGGGCTAAGACGGATACATCTGTAATAATTACGCGTTTCCACCAGCCCTTAAGCACTTTTTGAAGGAGAGGGATTTTTTTGTCTTGTATGTCTTTGGCAAAATCTTCTAATGATTTAATAATTCTATAGGCTCTTTCTATACGCACTTGTTCCATGCGTTCAAGAATTTTTCCTAAATCCACATCTTTTTTGTCTTTAAGGCGTTTGGCTAAAGCTTCATCTTCTATTTCATTTGAAGCATTTTCATTATAGATAGTATAGAAGTTCCCAGAGATAAGCCCTTCATTGGCTAAAGCCCTTTGCCATGAAGAAATTACATCTTCTAGGTTATTGTCTTTGGCTGAGGTATCTATTTGATTGAGAATATAAAGAATTTTATTAGAATCTTTATGTCCTATAGTCGTTTGTACCAAATGCTTAAGCGTATCTCTCATCGCACCAGGTTCTGGATGTCTTGCATCAAAGAAGACTAAGACCAAATCAGACATTTCTACAATATGTTTGGTAATACGCAAGACAGAATCTCTTTGGCTATCTGCATCAAAACCAGGGGAGTCTATAATAATACGCCCTTTTATTTTTTCTGATTTTACAGTTTTGAGTTGTAAATAGGTATTGACACGGTCACCATTGTCTGGGTCAACTTTATTGACTTCAGCACTAATATTATAAAAAGGAAAACGAGGATCAGCATCTAAAGCCAATCCTGGAAGTGTGGTAGGCTTTTCATTGTTACCATAGCTTAATACGGTAAATTTATCATCTACAGCTTGGTTACCACTTTGTTGAATATTTGCACCCATATAATGATTTATAAAAGTCGATTTTCCTGCTGAGAATGTACCCAAAAGAGAAATCATAGGCCACCATGAAATATGGTTGGTATAGGTTTCTGAAGTTTCAATAAGACCAATGCTGTGACCTAAATTGTCTAATGCTTCATAGCTAGAAATCACATCTAATAAGACAGGGTTTTCATCGGAGAGGTACTCTTTAAGTTTAGTGTATCGTTTTTCTGGCATCATGGGTATATCCTTAAAGCTTAAATTTAAATAATTGAATATTTATTGTACCTTAATCTATTTTAATAAGGTTCTTTTATCGCCTATTTTATAAGTATTTTTAGTTGAGTGTTTATTTTAATCATAATTTGCTATAATGCAAATTATAATTAAAAAACATAAAGCATCTTAAAGGAATGTTAAATGATAAAAAAATTCACTAATCTTATCTCTAAGTATAAGAAAAAAATTCGCAGATTTTCCATGCCTGTGGCTATGTTGCTTGTAAGCTCTACAGCACAAGCATCTGCTTGTTCTAAGTTGGCAAAAATTGCTGGAATAGGACAAAGTAATCTTAAAGTGATTGTAGATAAGTTGGTAAAGATAGAAACAACGACAGGAGGATATACAGTAAAAAATCCTCGGTCTGGTGCTTATGGTAAATATCAAATATTGCCAAGTACAGCAAAATTCTATGCCAAGAAACTCAAAATCCCTAAATATCTATGGAAAAAGCCTTATAACCAAGACAAAATCTTTAGAGCAATTATGAAAGACAATATTAAAAGTTTAAAAAGAAATGGACATAGAATTTCAGCATTTTCTCTTTATGCTACACATCAACAAGGAGCAGGGGGATTTAATAGTATTATGAAGAATAAAAAAATGACCCGTTCTTTAGAAAAAAATTTGAGACAAAATTTGCCTAAGAAATTGAGCAAAGTCAAAAAGTCAAAATTAAGATTGACTTGGATTCGTTATTGGAAAAATAAACTGGCTTAGTTTATTTTTGCTCTCGCTTGGCATAAAAAGCTTTCTTATAGGCTTGAAACTCTCCTTGTAAAATCGCTTCTCTTATTTCTTTCATGAGGTTGAGGTAATAATATAAATTATGAATCGTTCCTAGTCTAAAATAAGTAAGCTCTCTTGCACGGTAAAGATGTCTTAAATAGGCACGAGAATAGGTTTTACAGACTATACACGCACATTCAGGGTCTATGGGCGATTCATCTGTAGTAAAAGTAGATTTTTTAATATTGATTCTACCAAAACTTGTAAACAGCGTACCATTTCTTGCATTGCGTGTAGGCATGACACAATCAAACATATCCACACCTCTTTCTACATTTTCTATTAAATCTTCAGGTGTGCCTACGCCCATAAGGTAACGGGGTTTATCTTCAGGCATAAAAGGCACAGTCCATGCTACAGTATCATACATATCTTGGTTGGCTTCTCCAACGCTCAATCCTCCAATGGCAAAACCATCAAAATCCATAGCACAAAGTTCTGTAGCAGACTTTTGTCTAAAGGCTTTGTCTGTACCTCCTTGAATAATGGCAAAGATATTTTGTTCTTTTCCTATGCCTTCTTCTTGTTTGGCTCTAAAATACTTGATACTCTCATCTGCCCAACGCGTGGTGCGTTCTATACTGTCTTTGATGCGTTCTTGTGTAGCAGGAAGAGCGACTAAGTCATCGAGTATCATCATAATGTCTGAACCGAGATTATGCTGTATGTCTATGACTTTTCTAGGCGTAAAATAATGCTTAGACCCATCGACATGAGAAGCAAAGGTAATGCCACCTTCGTCTATTTTGACATTTTTAGAAAGAGAAAAAGCTTGGAATCCTCCAGAATCAGTTAAAAAGCTTTTAGGAAACTGGGTAAATCCGTGCAGTTTGCCCATTTTCGCAACCACATCGTCTTTTGCACGAATATACATGTGATAAGTATTGGCTAAAATAATCTCTGGCTTTATGAATGTTTCTAAGTCTAAGGTATCCAAAGCTTTGACAGCTCCTAGTGTACCAACAGGCATGAACACAGGTGTAGTGACGGTAGAATGTGCTGTTTTTATGGTACAAGCTCTTGCTTTCCCATCTATGTTATCTATCTGAAATTCCATTATGATATAATAACTCCTTAAGTGATTGTGTAAGTATATCTAAAACCAATAGAGGATGTCCCATCAAAAATATATTAATCTTGGCCAGTGGTTCTGTCGCACGAAACTTTATTACAGCTATATCTAAAAATAGGGTGGCTGAGAACCATTATTATGTTACTTGTCATAAAATAGAAACTTTGCCTAAAAAAGTGGGAAAGAATGTCACACTTATAGATGAAGACCCCACGAGTTATTCCAAACTGTCCAAAATTTTGAATAACACGATATTTTCAGATATTTTTATTGTCATGGAAGATATAGAAGATGTAGAGTATGTACTCAAAAATATTGTCTTATCAAAAACAAAAGTACGCATTGCACTCTTGCATCAATGGGATGAGATTGAGATAAACTTGGGTTTAGCCAAAGAAAACTGTACGATTATTCACTCTGATGCACTTTTGGCTTCACATCTTTATAATCAATTGCCCAATGTACCATTAATTGCACAAAATATAGGATTAGGTGAGGGTGAAATCATGGAAGTACATGTACCTTTAGATTCAGCCTATGCCTATAGACATGTGGGATCAATTTTACAAAGAAAATGGAAAATTATTGCTATTTATAGAAATTCTAAACAAATTCTTCCTAGTACGGCAACGATGATAAGACCTAATGACAATCTTCTTATTATTGGTAAACCTATGGTACTTGATGGTGTATATAGAACAATTAACAAAAGAATGGGGCTTTTCCCCGAGCCTTTTGGTAAAGATATGTATCTTCTTGTAGATTTTAGACATGATAAAGACAATGTTTTAAGATATTTAGAAGAAGCCTTGTATATTTTGAACAAATTAAAAAATAAAAATCTTTTTGTGCGTGTGATTTATCCCAATGATTTTGGTATTTTGGAAGCGTTGAAAAGCTCTGAAACCCTCAATAAAAATGTCACTATTGCTGTTTCTTATGCAAATGAAAATTTAACAGATTTAATAGAGTTTGACATCAATGAATATGAAATTGGTTTAATTATGATTACAATTCCTACCTTTACAGCAGATAATCTACAAGATACACTTTATAATCTTAAAAAATTAGTATATGTTTTTGGAAAAGAAAGTATTACTAAGAGTAGGGCATCTATGGTACTTATGGATGAGCAAAAAAGAATGGAATCCATTTCTGCCACAGCTTTTGATATTTCTGAAAAATTGGGCTTATCCCTTCATCTTTGTGATTTTGATCCTGAGGGTGATTTTGAAAGTAAGAAAATGACAGTGGAACACTATGAAACGCTAAGTCAAATTTTGAATAAAGATATTAAAATTACTAAAAAAGTAACAAATCCTATTAGGGAACTAAGCAGAATGAATCACTTTTTACAAGTGACACCTTTTGAAAAATCTTTAAATACACAAAACATGAAAAAGATTTTTTCTATAGATCCCAATGATTTCATTTTAACGCAAAACAATCATCCGAAACTTCTTGTACCGTTTGTTGATTTACTGATTTAGTATCTTGGCATTAATGTCAATAGGTTAACATAATATAAATTCTATTAAAAAATATAACCTGAGGTATTTTCGCCCTACCTACAATAAGTATTCAGGGAACTTAACTCGCTCCACTAGCCACATCAACAACTGGAGTCTCATCTTTAGGGGGAGTTACAGTAACCGTTGGAGTCTCAGGAACTGGAACTGGTGCAGGAACGGGAACTGGTACTGGTACTGGTGCAGGAACAGGAACAGGAACTGGTGCAGGAACTGGTGGTGTCGCATTTTCAGGAGTAGTTACAGTAACCGTTGGAGTCTCAGGAACTGCTAGCATCACTGTTGGAGTATTTAAAGTATTAGCTGTCTCATCTAAATGTACTTGTGCTTCTGCTTTACTCACATACGCACCAAAAAAAGATGACCCTTGATTTTGTAATATCCTTACAATACTTTCTAACTGAGCATCACTACTAGGTAGAGTCGTAATACCATTATTTTTTAATATTTTTGCTACTTCTGCTGAAATAGTAATACCATTACTTGGATTATTATCTACATCCAATGATTGTAAAAACTGTGCTATAGGTAAATTATTTTCAAATACTGTTGTTCCTACTGCTATGCCACCTATGCCACTTTCTTGTCTTAAAATGACATCCCCCACAGAAAAAGTACAAGTTTGCCCAGAAACATAAGTAAACGCTCCTGTGTTATCAGTCAAGGAAACTCTTGAGCCACAAGTCACCGTGACTCCTGATACTGCTGAATCTACATAAAAGGCTGTACCCTCATTCGAACCTGCTGAACCACCTCCACAACCAATGAGTGCAAATGCAGGAAGTGTCAAACATGCTTTCAATAAAATCTTTTTCATTTTAAACCCTTTATATTTTAATATGTTTAGATTATAAAATAGTATTATGAAGTTTTTATGAAGAGTAACTTTTACATTTTAACGAAAAAAGAAGTTTTAAAAATCTATAATCATAGACATAAAGCATAAAGGAACTCTATGAATTTACTAATTATAGAAGATGAAGAAAGCGTAGCAAATCAACTGAAACAACTCTTAGAAAAAGAACGCTACCATTGTGATGTTGCCTACAATTATCGTGATGGTATTGAATGTATTGACCAAAAACGCTATGATTTGATACTACTTGATTGGAATCTTCCCGATGGTGATGGTCTTTCACTTCTTACCCTTATGAGAGAAGAAGAAATGACCACCCCCATACTCATGCTTTCTGCCAATACCAAAATAGATGACCGTGTGAAGGTCTTAGACGCAGGAGGAGATGATTATCTCTGTAAGCCCTACTCTACTATTGAGTTACTCGCTAGAATACGCGCATTATTACGCCGTGAAGCCCCACAAAAGAAAAAGCTTTTATCCGTAAGTACATTGAGCCTAGATACAAGTACAAGAGAAGTATTTTTGGAAAATAAAGTCATTAAACTTAGTCTTTCAGAATTTGACTTGTTGGAAATATTACTACAGAATAAAAATATCGTACTCACACGCTATCAACTCAATGAACATTTATGTAGAGAGTTCAATAGTTTTAGACAAAGTAATATCGTAGATGTACATATTAAAAATATACGAAAAAAAGTTGCTTTAGAGGAGTTAATTACTACAGTAAGAGGGGTTGGATATACGATTAAGGGTTAGAGAAGATTAGTGATGATTTTTTGAGGGAGCTTAATTTTCTCCCTCATTAGCATTTTTTATCTACGGTCGTCATCATTGTCATCATTGTCATCATTGTCATTGCCTTGACCATTGTCATCATTGTCATTACCTTGACCATTGTCATCGTTGTCATTGCTTTGACCATTGTTATCGTTGTCATTGCCTTGACCATTGTTATCGTTGTCATTGCTTTGACCATTGTTATCGTTGTCATTGCTTTGACCATTGTTATCGTTGTCATTGCTTTGACCATTGTTATCGTTGTCATTGCCTTGACCATTCTTATCGTTGTCATTGCCTTGACCATTCTTATCGTTGTCATTGCCTTGACCATTGTTATCGTTGTCATTGCTTTGACCATTGTTATCGTTGTCATTATCTAATGTAGATGCTGTTTGATTAAGATGATCTTGTGCTTCGGTTGGACTGACATAATCTCCAGAGTAAGAAGACCCTTCATTATGTAAAGTACTAACGATATTAGCTAACTCTGTATCATTTGTATGTAGTGTTGTGATAGCATTATTTTTTAATATTGCTACCACTTCTGCTGAAATAGTAATACCATTACTTGGATTATTATCTACATCCAATGATTGTAAGAACTGTGCAACAACTAAATTATTTTCAAATACTGTTGTTCCTGCTCCTATACCCACTTGTTGTCTTAAGATGACATCACCCACAGCAAAAGTACAAGTTTGCCCATCAACATAGGTAAATGCTCCTGTACTATCGGTTAAGGAAACCCTTGAACCACAAGTCACAGTGACTCCTTCTACTGCTGAATCTACATAAAAGGCTGTACCCTCGCTAGAACCTGACGAACCACCTCCACAACCAATTAATGCAAATGCAGGAAGTGCCAAACATGCTTTCAATAAAATCTTTTTCATTTTGAATCCTTTGTATTATTAGATGTTTAGATTATAAAATAGTATTGTGAATATTTGATGAAGAATAACTATCTTCTACACCCCTCTATAATATCCAAACCACCCTCTTTTATCTTTGTTTTAACACCATAATAGCCTAGCAATGTATGGAAAAAATTATCATGGGAATACTTTCCATGCTTTACTTTTGCTTCTAAACAAGTTCTATCAATGCTTTTGGCTTCGGCATACTCTTTTGGCATCCATAAGTACCAAGGGACTCTTTTTTGCTCAATAGGTGCGATAAAATAGGGGCTACCATGTAAATAAAAGCCATTTTTACCAAGCGATTCACCGTGGTCAGAGAGATACATAAGTCCGACATTGTATTGGTCTGAATATTCTTTTAATAAGGCTATGCTCTTTGATAAAAAATAGTCTGTATAGACTAAAGTATTGTCATAGACATTGACCAGCTCTTCATCTGTACATTTATCTATATCACTTCTCTGGCAAGAGGGCTTAAAGTGTGTCATCTCTTTGGGGTAACGAAGCCAATATGTTGGACCATGACTTCCTGCTATATGTAGAACTATGAGTTTATCTTTGCTATTTGCTTCTATAGATTTGGCTAAACCTTCTAATAAAACTTCATCATAACAACTATTGTCCTTACATGATTGAGGGTTATCATGCATGGGAATGTTTATCAGTTGTACATTTTTTGCCACAGCTTTATCTCCACCGTTGTGGTCTTTCCATAAAACCTCAACACCTGCATGGCTCATAATATCTAAGACATTATCTTGGGTATTTGCCCGTTCATACTTATAGCTTTCTCTTGTCATATTGGAAAACATACAAGGCAAAGAAATAGCAGTTGCCGTAGCACAACTAGCCACATCTTGTATGGCTATAATGCCCAAATCTCTCGTATAAGGGTTCGTATCTCGTGCATATCCATTATAGGATGAATTTTGGGCTCTTGCTGTTTCTCCCAAGACCAAAATCATTAAAGTGGGTTTTTTATTTGAAGAGGCTATCATCTTCGCATCTTTACCTATTTCCAAATACTTTAATTTTTTTCTAAAATATTTTTTATTGAGATACTTCACTGTATAATAAAAATGTGCAGGGTTTATCATCTTGTTGAGATAGCTATTGTTTCGTCCAACAGAGGCATAACTTTTGTAATAAACAAGATAAATACCTGCTAAAAGCAATAAAGCCACGATAATTAATATCATGCGACTCAAGAGTGCTTTAAAGAGTGATGTTGAAGGTTTTATTTTGACAAAGAATAAAAAGAGTGAAGGCAGTATGCCTGTAAGAAAAATAAATACTATGAGAGAAAAAGAGAGATAACTAGACGCTTCTGAACTGTTTGTTTCAAATATATTTACTATCATATCATAGTCATATATAGCATGATAATAATACGCTCCATACAGACTAAAAGAAGAAGTAAGTGTTAAAAAAATCATAAATGCTTTAAAAATATAAGGCAATGAAATCAGGGTAAACATCAGGATAAATGTAAACATAAGCACAAAAGCCCCAGAAAGAGCAAACACTCTGCCACTAGCTTCGGCTAAACTATAAAAATGTACAAGTACGGGATAATTAAGCACCAAAGCATAATATACAGCACAAATAATAATCACCGTGCTTTTGGACAAATAAAAACTTTTCATAACACCTCATCTTTTGGGTTTATTCTATAAAAAAAATAATTATACACTATAATAATGAATGTAGGGTCGATTTACCGACCAATAATTACAAGTCTTGTGCCTAGCTAAAAGTTTAAGTACATAAGTGCTGTACTCCCCTTCCCTTCTCCCTCACTCAATAACTTTACTTCTGCATCAAACAATCTAGCCAACTTTTGGCTAATGACCAAGCCTAATCCACTGCCTTTTTGTATATTTGTTTTACTATTTTTAACTTGTGAAAAGTCATCAAAAAGTGTATGTAAATTTTCTTTTGAGATACCTATGCCTGTGTCTTTTATCTCTATGATGAGTGTATTTTTGGACAATTTTATAAGAAAGTGTATGCTCCCTTTGTCTGTGAATTTAATAGCATTTGAAAGTAAATTGATGATAATTTGCTTAAAGAGTTTTATATCTATGCGTGTGAGTACTTCTTCTTGTACCCTACTTTCCAAAGTAATACTTACGCCTTTTTGTTCAGCAAGGACTTCTAGCATAGAAATAATATTTTCAAGAATTTCTATAATCTCATCACTGCTCTTCATCATAAGATTGACAATAACTTTTCCTGCTTCTATTTCTGCAAGGTCTAAAATATCATTAATCATGCCCAAGAGATGGTCAGCAGAAGATTCCATGGTCACAATGGTTTTTTGTTGGGCGTGTGTAAGGTTTTCATAGCCGATGAGATATTGTGTAGAACTCAAAATCATGTGTAAAGGCGTACGCAATTCATGGGATATATGGGAAATGAAAGTAGATTTGGCTTGAGATACTGCTTGTGTTTTGTGAATGAGATGAATATGCTCAAGTTGTAACATAATCATCGTCGCAATAGAACGATAAAACTTCGTTTCATATTCATCACTTAGTTGAGAAAGAGCATTAAGATAAATAACGCCATAAAAATCATGGGTATTGTCTTTAAAATTACGCATATAAAGCATCATTTTGGGTTTTGTATCTTTTTTATGGGGAAAATCATAAGAAAAAGAAAACTGTTGATTAGGCATAAACTTTTCTAATTCTTTAATCGCTACAGCGATACAATCTTCTTCTTTTTGGGTCTGAATAATGGCAGAAAAAATATTAATAAGCTGAACAAAACGAAAAAGACGCAAAGTATTTTCTTTTTCTAAGACGCTAAAGGCATGATGGGTTTCGCGAATCATCGCATTAAAATCATCTGTGAGTTCTCCTATTTCTCCTTTGGCTATTTGAGAGACTTGTGTGCTATAATCTTTGGTTGAAATGATAGATTTCGTCGCTTGTGAAAGCTGGGCTATGGGTTCTAAGATACGCCGACTCAACCACCAAGAAATAGCCATAATCACAACAAATCCAAAAGCAAAAAGTCCCCAAAGAAAGAGAATAAATGCGTCCAAAAATGCCAATGCTACAGATTTTTCAATCATATACACAACAAACCATTGGGATAAAAATCCTTTTAATCTTTCCTGAAGTACAATATATTTTTCACTGAATTCCTCTTGATAGACCTCCCCTATGTGTAAAGAAGAAGACGGATTATAAAGCATAGAACGAATACCTTTTTCATGTATAGTAAAATTCTGAAGATTAGTTAAAGCATATTCACTTAACAAATATCCCAAAAAAACATTATTGTCCAAACTGGAATATATTTTTGTAAAAAGCATTAAATTTTTTTCTGTAAAAAAATAGTCTTCTTTGTTGTTTAAGGCTTTTTGAAATAGATGGGCATATTTAAAATGACGCGTTTGAGAACTAGAAGCAATAATACTAAACTCTTTATCAAGGGCAAAGAGATGCATATCCAAATTCAAATCTTTTTGCTTTTGTATTAAGACTTGTGCAATGCGTTTGTCTATATCCCCTACTATCATATCATTCATCATATCCAAGGAGGATAAAAAGCGTATTTCCTTATTAAGAAACTGTAATTGCTCATCAATATGATTTTTAATATCTCGTATTTGTATTTTATGCACAATCAAAGCATTCTCCAAAATCTTTTCTTCTCCTAAGTTGTGACTATACATCAAAATAAAAAGATAAGGAAAAAATCCTATGGCAAAAAGTGTCATGCGTAATTTATTTTTGAGGGTTTGGGGATAAAAGTAGCGAAGAAAACGCATTAAAATTGACCTCTATAAAGCACTTTCAACTCTTTACTAAGCAAAGAAGCAGGAATATATCCAATAGAACCTTCTACTTTTTTGAGATAGAGTAACATACTTTCTATAGATTGCACACGATACGGTGGTCTTCTCCCTTGATAATGTGCTGTCATCCAATACCTTTGTATTTGGGCATTGTCCATTTCTAAAATATGCTTCTCAAAGCTTTGACGCAAAGGATTTTTAGGAGGGAGATTAAGGGCTATGAGTTTAAGGTCTTTCCAATAGCGTCTTTTTTTGAGATAAATAGCTTTTACTTCTAAGGGTGTTAAGTGTGTTATACTGCTATGCTTATCGGAAACGACAACAAATGCTTCTGCAAGTAAAACTAAATTTATACTCATAAATATCAAACATATTCTTAACATCATCAAACCTAAAAGAGTATAGAAAAAGAAAATAATGCTTTCTCTTCTTCTTTATAAGAATGCCATTGATATTCAAATTTTAAAGCCAAAGGGGCTAAAGGACGGTAAGTATATCCTGCGACTAAAAAAGTATCTTTAATATCTATCTTTTTATTTTCATAGCTTTCTCCTCTGAGTATCAATTCATGATTGTCTTTTATTATCTGAGAGTATTGAAGATAAGCGATATAAGGCATACTTACAGCATCTTCATCAAATTGTGAGCCTAACTCTCCTAATAGTTTAAAATCTGATTTTTTATATTCAAATCCAGCGAGTAGATAATAATAACTTTCGTCATGAATAGTGTGAAAGTATCCTGCGTTTAATTGATAGTTTATGTCTGAATGTTCCAAAGAAAGTCCTAGACCATAATGACGGTCAAGCTCAAAAGTATTATACACCTCATCATTTATCCACTTATCTATATCTTCACTCTCTTGCATCATCAAATGTAGTAGAGAGTTTCCCTCATTCCCCAAATGATACTCTAATTCCAAACCACTGGTAAAATTGGGAAAAAGTAATTTTGTAATTTTAGGACTAGAAGAAGTATCACGCAAGATATTAATAGGCATAAGATTCCAAAATCCTATGGGAGAATTATATTTCCCTAATTTTATAGCAAGTTTTTCCCCAAATTCATAGCCAACATAGAGTCTTTCTATATGAAAATGGTTTGAATTAATCTCTTTAGAGTCTCCTTTGCTATAGGCATACATATCTTTGGCTTCCAACTCTAGCATATACGAAGCATTCTCATAATTACCATAAGCCAAGATAGCCACATCATCTAAGGCAAAGGACGATTTTGTATTATCAAAGTATTCATACTCCAAAGAGACATATCCTCCGATATACAAAGGAAGTGAGCCTATTTGTAATCCTTTGCCAAGTTCATATTTAGATTCTTGTGCATATATCATCACAGACAAGACAAAGAAGAGGAATATGCGTATGATTGACATTTAGCTACTTTGACTTAAGTCTGAATGTATGAGTAGTTTGGCAAAAGGAATATCTAAAGTATTATCGACCATAAGGGCTGTAGAATACACCCCACTTTCCACAACGCTAGGAGAAAGCACAGAAGCAGAAAGCACTTCACTTTGCATGGTTTTCGTATGCATAATATGAGAATATACTTTGCCTTCAATCTTTTGATTCCGTGCATAAGAAGCTGAGGTTGTAAATGCTTGATTAGACAAATAGACATCTTGAATATAGCTTTTTGGTGCTAAAGGATTTTTAACCCCTATTTTAAACCACGAGCCATCAGGCTTCGCACCCAAAGCATAAATATCGCCACCAAAATTGACCAAAGCTGTTTCTATTTTGGCTTTTTTGATGATTTTTACTGCCATATCTACGGCATATTCTTTGACAAATCCCCCTAAATCTATGAGCGTATGAGGATTGCTAAATGTTAAAGTAGATTTTTCAATAGAAAAATGTTCAGAACCTACATAAGGACGAAGTATGTCTCTTTTGGCTTCTATCTCTTCTATACTTGTACAAGACATACTTTGTTTCAGTGTTCCTACTGTCACATCAAAAATACCTTTGGTTTGCTTGTAAAAATATTTTGCTTTTTTGAGAATTTCTTCGCTTTGATAGTCTAGCTTTAGAAGAGTGCGTTGATTGAGAGCAGAGAGATAAGAGTTTTCATCATAAAAGTTATATTTTTTTTCTAATTTTTTCGCTGTATCCAAAATGTGCATGGCTACTTTTCTTGCTTTTTCTTGTGAATGTGCATAAAGATGCACCTCACAAGGCGTGGTCATAACAGTGAATTTAAACACATATTTTTTAGAATGTATATTTCACTCCCACTGTCAATGCCGTAGCAGACATATTACTTATAGTATTTTGCTCATAAAGTTGCATACCGATATTATAGCTTAATGTATCACTTTGTTTATAGTTTAGACTGGCTTTATAGGTAAACGCATCAAAAGTACTCAGTCTCTCATCGCTAGTAAACACATAAGCACTTCTTGTGTCTGGTTTATTTTCTTTATTGAGTTGGGCATTATTGCTATTGTAATTTCGTACAATAATACCATGTGGATTGGTCAAGTATCCATCATCAGCTAACATAAATGCAGATAATTTAAGAGAAGAATCTTTGGTCAATACTTGTGTTAAACCTACTTGTGCATTATAGCTTGTAGAGTTTTCTGTATAACTATTAGCACTCGCCCCTGCTTCTCCATCATATACCAAAATTTCATTTAAGCCTACAGAAGCCCCAAAATTAATTGCTGTATTGTGTGAACTATCTGTATAGTGCATATATTCCATGGAAGGTGTTATGGCTTCATAATCGCTTTCTGTAGAATAATCTAGTCCTATGTAAAGTTCATCTCTGTTTTCAAAGCGTGAAGTAAGCACAATAGACCCTGCTGTTCTTTCATCGTCAAATTCTTGTAAACCCTTATAAAAATTTCCATTGCTATTTTTCAAAAAGCTTGGTGTCGCTCCCGAAATGGCATCAAAAACCCCTCCGACTTTGATATTATAATCGGTGTTTATATCATAACTCAATTCTACTGTTGGAGCAGAAACCGAAATTCTATTATCACTTTCATCATATTGTAAATACTCAACACTGACATAATTTTCAGGGCGAAGTAGTGTTGAGGTACATAAAAGTAGAGCCGTCACACTAGACAGACTTAAAGGTTTTTTTAATTGCATCCACAACCTCCACCAGCTACACCATAGCCACCTTTTGTACCTTCTTTAGAAAAGTAAATATGTTGTTCAAATTTTCGTACTTCAGGATGAAGCCCTCCAAATTGCATCGTATCTTTAGCCAAAGATGCTTTTTCCCAAGGCTTGACATCTTGCCCACTCGTACACCCTATCATCAAAAAAGAAACAGCTAAAAAACTTATAAAATTTTTCATTTAAGCCCCTTTACTTCTTCTTTTATCTTCATGTCTATATTTTTCATTGCACCAATATGCATAGCTAAGACTTTTCCGTTCTTTATATAATACAAAGCAGGAACTCCAGCAGGATTGAACAAAGCAATGAGTTTTTGACCTTTATCATACACCACAGGAAAAGGCACTTTATGTTTAGAAACAAAGGCTTTACCCAAAGCAATATCTTTATCTACATTAATCCCTATCACAGAAACCACTTTATCTCTGTACACTTTAGAAATCAAAGGCATTTCTTTCTTACAAGAGTGACACCAAGACGCAAAAAAATCAATCACATAAAGCCTATCTTTTTTGAGATTTAATTTTTGAACCACAGACTTATCCACTGTATCTCCCACAGTATAAGCAAGAAGCATTCCCGTAGAAAGCATGAATACCAACAACAATTTATACATAAAAATCCTTTACAATTATCAAGGTAAAATTATAAAATAGTTTTATGAATTTTTAGTGAAGATGAAAATAGGATACTATTCACAGACAAGATTAATTTTTATTTAAGTAAGCTTTCTATAGAATACTTTCAATACCTACTTTTCAAGGAAAAACCATGACAAAAACGCAAAAAATACGAAGCACACCTTTTCTCATCAAAGATTTACTCTTTCAAGAAAAACACAAACTTTCTCATACCCAAATGGATTTGATGGCATATTTACTAAATTTACCCTCTGTTGCAAAGGAAATAAGGGTTGATTATTATGTGATTACAACCAAACAAATATTACTAGACCTTCCCCATATTCAAGAAAAAACCCTTGAAGCTACAATGAAGTTCTTAAAAGACAATGCCTTCATTAAGAGTAGACTTATCTTTATCCCCAATTTTGCCTATAGAGTCAGAGCAATAAAACTTACAGCAAAAGCCAAAAAGTATAACAACAGTCTTGTTGTTGAACATTTTGAATATGAAAAAGAAATATTAAATCTCAAAAATTCTATAAAAGCATTAGAAGAAGAAAATATAGCACTACAAAAAATTCTAGCCGATAACAAACTTCTCACGATTTAGTAATTATATAGGGTTGATTTAGGGGTCATTATTTATCTTAACTTTCAGGAAAGATATAGTATTATTTCTTTCCACTAGAATGTATGAACATTTTAGAATTTCTTATACACAAAGGACATAGTATGAAAAAATTAGTTTTAGCGAGTCTTATTACATTAGGTCTAACTTCAGTAGCAGTCTATGCAAATCAAGCATCAGTAGAACTAGAGCATCAAAATAAAACAGCAGCTAGTGCCGAGGGTACATCGTCTGATATGTCAGCAATGAAAGCAGCAGGTAAATGTAACGCAGACCAATCTCCAAAAAAGAATGTTAAAAAACAAGAGCCAAAAGCAAAAACAAAAGCTGAACTTGAAATAGAACATGCAAATAAAGTTAAAAATGGTGATGATTCTGTAGCAGGTGATATGGGAAATATGAAAGCTGAAGGAAAATGTGGAAGTAAATAATTTCTACAATCTAAACCAATAAATATTAATAACTTTATTAATATTTACCTCTGTTCTCACGATTTTTATCTTTCATGGGAACAGATACAAGAATATCCTAATGCTCAATTCCCCTCAAAAAATAGAAAATATCACAAAATATAAGATTTACCACAGTCCCCTCAAAAATAAGCCCCTATAATGAATTATTAAACAAAAAGATTAAGAATCTTAAATTTTTAATAATTCA
>FPHM01000125.1_pt2 | contig 39099 bp, 44 predicted proteins | sample 1057441 | NCBI WGS metagenome assembly FPHM01 (sample SAMEA4473311, study PRJEB15554) | hydrothermal vent metagenome | biome: marine basaltic hydrothermal vent biome; feature: marine hydrothermal vent; material: water | place: Pacific Ocean | collected 2011-06-14/2011-07-23 | depth 1155 m | reverse complement strand
AAATAGAATTATAGTGTAATTACACTAAAATCTAAGTATTTTCATTTGTTCTTGATTTTAAACATCATTTTGTTAAAATAATAGATATACACATTGGAGTACATTATGCAATTATCAGTAGATATATCATTACCAAATATTTTGACCTTAATATCCCAAATGTCATTAGATGAAATGGAACAAGTGAAGAATAAAATAGTAGAAACAGAACTTTATCGTAAAAAGTATCATTTAGATTAGAGAAAAAATTATGTAACGAGAATAAATAATTATGTGTAATTAAGTAATTTTAAGAAGGAGACTGAAAGATGGCAGATGTAATTTTTTTTACCAGCCAAGAAGAATTTAGTAAGATTTGGGTTGGCTATTTCAAAAAAAGTACAGGGTGTGCAACCCTTACTTGGTCTGATTCAGTAGATGTTGCTCTTTGTTTTGGATGGATTGATGGTATAAGAAAAAGCATTGATAATCAAAGTTATAAAATTCGTTTTACTCCACGTAAAATAACTAGCGTATGGAGTGCAGTGAATGTTAATAAGGTAAAAGTACTAATAGAACTTGGAAAGATGAGACCATTAGGGATGCATCTCTTTAATAATAGAAGTGATAGAGAAGGGTACTCCTCTCAATCAAAAAATATACAACTTTCCAGAGAATATGAAGAAAAAATCAAGATAAATCAAATAGCTTGGTTATTTTTTACTAATTTAGCACCATCGTATAAAATGGGTTCAATCTTATGGGTAATGAGTGCAAAAAAAGAAGAAACACAATTAAAAAGACTTAGCATATTAATCTCTTCATCTGAATCAGGATTGAAGATACCAACTTTACGCAAAAAAGAAAAAGCTAAGTAATCTTCTTTCTCTTTCTAAGCGAATCCCCCACTCCAAAACGAATCTTTAGAGCAATTACACTAAACCCTAAGTATTATATCGCTATACTTTTAGTGTAATTACTCTAATAAATTTATAAAAAGGAAAAGCCATGCAAATATTACATAAAGAAAATCTACACTTAGGTGGGTTTGCAGGACTGAAAGAACATAGATTTGTCGTGGATAGACGCGTGGGTGGGCAGAATGATACTTGGGATAGATTAGGAAACTTTATCTATCTTGCAGATGCTTATTTTGAACCTTATGGAGAAACACGAATGCATTCTCATAGAGAATTAGATGTGATTTCTGTGATGATAGAGGGCGAAATAGCACATGAAGGTTCACTAGAACATGGTTCGTCTGTTGTTCAAGGAGAAGTGCAAGTCCAAAGGGCAGGAGGTGAGGGATTTCGACATAATGAAATAAACCCTCATGCTTCTAAAAATCGTATGATTCAGCTTTGGGTATTGCCTGAAAATGCTGGAGAAAGAGCTGACTACAAACATTATACTATAGAAAAAAATACACTCAGCAAGATTTATGGTGGTACAAAACAGCAAAATATTACTTTTGATAGCCAAACAATCATAGAAGTTGGAAAGTTTGCACACAATGAATTTATCACAAAAGACGGAGAGTTTTTACTCTATATTACGCAAGGTACGGCTCTCGTTAATGAGAGTGAAGTCAAAGATGGCGACCTTATACGAGGCATAGATTTGGACTTCAAAGCACAAAGTGAGAATACTCAAATTATTCTTATTACACAAAATTAAAGGACTCAAGATGAAAAACATAGGCATACTTCTAGCAAGTGTAAACAAAAATAGGGAACTCGCACAAAATATCCAAGAAGTGATTACAGAGCTAGACGCTAAAAGCGAAATCATTAATTTAGTCGCATTAGATTTAGAAATGTACACTTCACTAGTAGAAGACCAAAAAGGCATTCCCCAAGAAGTCCAAGACTTCGCCAAACACCTACAAAGCTTTGATGCCTTTGTCGTCGTCTCTCCTGAATATAATGGCTCTATGCCACCCGTACTCAACAACGCCATCGCATGGGTCTCACGCGTAGGCGATGATTTTAGAGCCATCTTCAATCAAAAATTCATCGCCATCGCTTCACACTCAGGAGGTGGAGGCATGAGAGGAAACGACGCTGTTCGTGCGATGTTTTCTTATGTTGGGGCGAATGTTTTGACTAGAGAGATTTTGACGAATTATAAGAAAGCTTATAAGAAGGAAGTGGCTGTTGGGGTTGTTGAGGAGCTTTTACTTTACAACAAGTAGTTTTCTGCTAACATCTAACATCAACTCTAGGAAAATATATGTTTAACTTCTTACAACAAATTGGCAAAGCCCTTATGACTCCTATAGCAGTGCTTCCCGTGGCTGCTATACTTTTACGCTTAGGGTTTGGGGATATTTTTGATGGGCAAATTGCTCTTATTATGAAATCAGCAGGAGAAGCCATCTTCTCTAATCTTGATTTACTCTTTGGTATTGGTATTGCTTACGGTCTTGCCAAAAACAATGATGGAGCAGCAGCGTTGGCAGGGGCGATTGGTGTGCTTATTGCTAAAGCTGTGTATCTCAGTATTGATACTGAAGTCAATATGGGAGTTTTTGTGGGTATTATTATCGGTGTTCTCGCAGGGACGATTTATAACCGTTTTCACACAATTCAACTTCCCGAATATTTAGGCTTTTTCTCAGGCAAAAGATTTGTGCCTATTCTCACGGCGATTATGGCGATTTTTGTTGGGGTTTTAGCAGGATACTTTTGGCAATACGCACAAGCAGGAATAGATGTGTTTTCTCATCTTATTATTGGGCTAGAAGAAGTCGGTACTTTTATCTATGGTGTACTCAATCGTTTGCTTATTCCTCTTGGGCTTCATCATATTCTAAACTCTATCTTTTGGTTTCAATTAGGAGAATATAGCTATCTCAAAGATGGCGTTGAGGTCGTTGCCAATGGCGATTTACACCGTTTCTTCGCAGGGGATAAAAGTGCAGGATTTTATATGTCTGGCTTTTATGTGGTCATGATGTTTGGACTTCCAAGCATGGCTTTGGCTATCTATCTTACAACGCCAAAAAGCCAAAGAAAAAAAGCAGGGGCGATACTCTTTGGCGTGGCTTTTACCTCTTTTCTTACAGGGATTACTGAGCCTTTAGAGTTTCTCTTTCTCTTCATCGCTCCTATACTTTTCGTCATTCATGCTCTGCTTACTGGTTTGGCTTTAGCATTGGCTCAAATACTTGATATTCATGCAGGATTTGGCTTTTCTGCTGGGCTTATAGATTATCTTATCAACTACAAACTCGCTACTAATCCCCTACTTATCTTGCCTTTAGGTTTAGCTTTTACTTTACTCTATTTCATCACAAGCTATTATGCCATCAAGATTTTTAAGCTCAAAATATTTGAAGAAGAAAATACAAAAGAAAAGAAACTTACTCCAAATGCAGAAGCACTAGCCTTTATAGACGCTTTAGGAGGGAAAGAAAATATACTTAATACTGATGCTTGTATTACACGACTTCGTATGTCTGTAAAAGATAATAGCCAACTCAAAGACAGTGATTTTATAGCTTTAGGTGCAAAAGGGGTGATTCGTCCTGATAAAAAAAGTGTACAAATAGTATTGGGAACGAGGGCTGAATCTGTGGCAGAAGAGATAAAAGAGAGTGTAAAGCATTCATATTTTTCGTAGAGGTAGGTCTTGTACCTACCCTATTTTTTCTTAGGCATTTTAAGCACAATCAAAAAAGTCAATAAAATCAAACCATAGGCAATATAATGATACATATTGTCTACTAATGGCATTAACTTACCTCCATAATTTTATCACCTGATATCACAATAGAAAAGTTTTTGTCTATGTTTTTCACATCAGAATTTTCCAAAATAATAATCGGTGTAATCGTATCTTTTCCCATAGAAGCAATATAAGATAAATCAGCTTCAATAATCACATCTCCAACTTTCACAATATCTCCCTCAGAGGCAATCCTTGTAAAGCCTTTGCCTTCAAGAGATACAGTATCTAGTCCGATATGCACCATGATTTCTAAATCTTTGTCACTCTTGATACTATAGGCATGATTTGTAGAAAAAATTTTAGATACCACACCCTCAATAGGTGCAGTAAATTTGGAAGAAATAGGGATTATAGCCATGCCATCACCTACCATTTTTGTAGAGAATACTTCATCATTTACTTCTGAGAGAGAAAGCATTTCTCCGTCAGAAGGTGCATGAATATCTCTCACTTTGCGTTTGAAAAATCCAAACATTATTTACAGCGAGAAGAAGCTGTGAGAAGCTCTTCATTCGTAAGTGTCCATGTGCCACTTTTTGTAAAAATCAATTTTACTTCTATAGGACCATCTCCCTCATAAATACCACATAGCCATCTACAAGTATAGGTTTTAAGTGCTCCTTCATAATCTAAGCGTACATCTCCTGTATTGTAACATACGGGAAGGCTTGAACTTTTCAGCGTATATCCTACACTTTTGGTCTCAAATATATCAATGGCATCTACAGGGTCTGAAGTAATATTCGTTTTAATCACATCTGTTTCAGGAATACTTGTGCCACCTTTATCTCTATCTGCAGGTTTAGATAAACCTAAAATATCCTCTACAGATACACGAATACTGTCTTCACCAGTCAGTGCCGTTGTATCACCACAACCTATCAATCCGAATATGGCTACCATAGCCATACTACTCTTAAACTTATCCATTTTATGTCCTTGTTTTGTCTTATTTTCATAGATTTGTCACATTTTTGTCATTATTCCCATTAATTATATGAGAATTGAAATTAAACAAGACTTAAAACATCGTATATATTTACAAATATTAAAAGTTGGGATGATGTAGGACTAAGCCTCCAACAATAGTTGAAATAAGCCTAAAGTCTTCATCAAAGATTACAATATCAGCATCATAGCCCTCTTTGAGTTCCCCTTTTAAAATACCCAATTTCTGAGCAGGAATTTTACTCACAGAAGAAACAATCTCAACTAAAGTCATACTCGTATGTTTTTGCATATTCAACATGGCTTGGTTCATCGTCAAAACAGACCCTGCCAAAGTCCCATCTTCCAAAGTGGCTTTTCCCTCATTCACGCTCACTTCTCTTCCACCCAAATCATAAGTCCCACATTTCATACACCCTGCTCTCATTGCATCGGTAATAAGTATAAGTTTGTCTTTTTTGAGTCTATACACCAAATCTAGCGTAGAAGCGTGTGTATGCACCAAATCGGCAATAATATCACAAGTCACATCCGAATCAAACACTGCACCAATAAGTGATGGTTCTCTATGATGATAAGTATTCATGGCATTAAAAAGATGTGTAGCATGAGAAATTCCCCAAGTAAAACTTTCTTTGGCTTCATCATAAGACGCAGAAGAATGTCCAATACTCAAAATTATATTTTTATACTCTCTTGCTAATTTTTCTATAAAAGCTTTATTTTGTAGCACTTCAGGAGCAAGAGTAATCATCTTAATCTCGTCCATATATTCAGCAATCAAATCAAAATTTGCCTTTTGTACATAATTTTTATCCTGAGCCCCATGTTTTTCTGCATTAATAAAAGGACCTTCAAGATGTATGCCTAATATCTTTGCACCTGACACAGAAGAAGCATGATTTTTAATATTTGCTAAAGCATTTTTAATATGCTCTTCCGACATGGTCATCGTTGTTGCCAAAAATGCTGTCGTGCCTGTCTTTAAAAGTGCTTTTGAAAGAATCTCCAAAGCTTCAGGAGTCGCATCCATCACATCCACTCCAGCAGAACCATGAATATGTAAATCTATAAATCCTGCACTCACATAATGCCCCTTGGCATCAATAATATCTATATCATCGCTATCAGACATGATAATATCATCTAAAATACCTAAAATTTTATCATCATACAAAAGTATTTTATCTTCTAAAATCTCATCATCTATCACAAGCTTAGCATTCACAATCGCTGTCTTTCTCATTTTAGCCTCTTCACTTTAATAGTAATCGCATTTAAAGTATCACGAAATATAATTTTATTATCCAACACACGATAGTCTATTTCATATTTTCCTATGTTACTTATCTTTTGACTAAAGCCATTTTTCTCATTAAGAAGATTTTGAGATGAAAATATTTTGTCTCCTCTTAAAATATGAGACAAAATATCATGGGGATAATATTCACTTAATACTTTTTGATTAAAAGTTTTTTTGTCTAAACATTCAAAAAGTGAAAGACAAATACTTGTTTGACTTATTTTTAAGGCTTTTAATGCTTGTCCATTACTATACATTTCTATCTTCAAGTCTTCTTCACCCTCATACATAAAACCCAAATCAGCATATTTAATACTTGAAGTCTTAAATACCAAAAAGATACGCTCTTGCTGACTATAAGTCTTATTGACACAGCCACCAAGAAGAAAGAAGAGAGAAAATAAAGTAAGAAAAGTTTGAATTTTTTTCATGAAGTTTCCTTTTTTATAAATTATACACTACTTAAGTAAGTATTAAGCACTAAGTTTATATAATTCCGTCCATAAGTTGTAAATGGCCCCATCGTCTAACGGTTAGGATCCATGGTTTTCATCCATGTCATAGGAGTTCGAGTCTCCTTGGGGTCACCAACTACAGTGTTAAATTTCATATAAATATACTTTATCTATTACATTTATAAAAAACTTATATTTTAGTCTAATTCTATTTTTTTATTAAATTTTAAATTTTCTTTCCTAGGGTACTATTGCTATAGTACCTTTCAAAATAGGATGATACTATTAAATCGTACCACCCTCATACATCGCTCTCATTCTTTCTTTTTCTTTGCTTCTTTTGAGTTGTTTGGCTTCTTTTTCTCTAAAGCCTCCAACTGAAAATCCTAAATAAAGTAAGATTGGAGAGGCGACGAAGATAGAAGAATAAGTTCCTACCACTACGCCCACAAGTAGCGTAAATGAGAAACCATGAATAATTTCTCCACCGAATAAGAAGAGTGTTAAGACCACGAAGAAAGTCGTGAGTGAAGTCAATGTCGTACGGGAGAGTGTACGCGTGACAGACTCGTCAATAATATCTGATAAATCAGGGTTTTTGATAGTTCTAATTCCTTCACGAATACGGTCAAAGACGATAATGGTATCGTTGAGAGAATATCCTAATATCGTCAATAAAGCTGCGAGAATATCTAAGTTGACCTCAACAGAAAAGAGTACTATCATTCCCATAGCAATAGTAACATCATGTATGAGTGCCATCACAGAAGCTACTGCAAATCGCCATTCAAAACGCAAGGAGACATAGATTAAGATACCCATCAGGGCTAATAGCATCGCCATCAAGCCTTTTTCACGCAATTCTGAACCGACTTTTGCACCAACCATATCCACACGACGCACTTCAAACTTCCCTGTGTCTTTGAGAATAGCACGGACTTTATCAGCCACATCTTCGCCAAGCTCTTTAGAAGACATTTTCGTCTTAATGACAATTTCATCTTCTCCACCAAAAAAGCTTACGGTTGCACCTTTATAACTCTCTTCTTTGTCAATAGCATCTCGTACTTCCTTAATGGGTGCTTTCCCCCCATACTGTACTTGTATAAGCGTTCCACCTGCAAAGTCAATACCATAGTTGAAGCCTTTGACCACAATGAGTGAAATAGCTAAAATTAAAGCCACAATAGACAAAATAGAAAATCTTTTACTCTTCTTCATCAATGAAAGAGCTTCTTTATACTGAAATACTTCCATCTTATTTTTTCCCCTCTATTTCTTTGATACCAAACCAAAAGTTCAGTTTATTTTTGTCTATTTTTGGCAATATCCATTGATAAATACCATGTGTTCCTACAATCGCTGTGAGCATAGAAGCCAAGATACCAATACTCATCGTAAGAGCAAAACCTTTAATCGCACCTGTGCCATAGACATATAAAACAGTCGCAGCGATGAGTGTCGTGACATTGGCATCCCAAATCGCAGAAAAGGCATTGTTATAGCCATCTTCAATAGATTTGCCTATAGACTTCCCTTGATATAAAAGTTCACGAATTCTTTCGTTGATAATCACATTCGCATCGACTGCCATACCCACGGTGAGGACAATTCCTGCCATTCCTGGTAGTGTAAGTGTTGCTCCAAAAAGTGACATAATTGCCAAAATCAAAAAGAGATTTCCAATCAATGCCACATTGGCAACCACTCCTGCCATGCCATAATAGACAAGCATAAAGATAACTACCAAGACAAAACCAAGCATCAAAGCCAAAGAACTTGAACGAATACTATCAGCACCCAAACTAGGACCAACAGAGCGTTTTTCTAAGACTTCTACAGGAGCTAATAAAGCACCTGAACGCAAAGCAATGGCTAAATCATGTGCTTCTTCTAGGCTAAATCTACCAGAAATTTGCACACGCCCTCCACCAATTCTTTCGTTAATCACTGGGTCAGAATAGACTTTGTTATCCAATACCACAGCCATGCGTTTACCCACATATTTACCCGTAAAATCACCAAATATTTTTGCACCTTGACCATTGAGTGTAAAGTTAATCACAGGTTGATTCCCCTCATCATAACCCACACTCGCATCGGTGAGCATAGACCCATCAAGCACAGGAATAGCACGAAGCAAATAAGTCTCAGGCGTATTAATATCTTTTAAAATCACATTTCCCAAAGATTTAGCCTCTGCTTCACTCATCGTCGTCACTCTTGCATTGCGTTCTTCATCTACAGCCATGAGTTGCAAATGGGCAGACCGTGCAATAAGCTCACGAATTCTCTGCTCATCTTCTTGGGTTTTAATCCCTGGTACTTCTACAAGGATTTTATCTTCACCTTGTTTCGCCACCGTTGGTTCAGCAAGTCCAAATTCATTCAAACGGTTTCGAATCGTATCCACAGCTTGTTGAATGGCATTTTGTTCTGTACGCATTTTCTCTTCTGCTGTCATTTCAAGTGAGAATTTCAAGCCATTGGCTGTAAGCGTTGTCCCTTCAATTTCTTTGACCAATAATGCTCTAGCCTTAGTCACATCATCACTATCAAGTAATTCAAAGGTTATTTTTGCACCCTCAACCATACGCAATTCATCAAAAATAATTTCTTCATCATCAAAAATATATTTAATCGTCCCTGCCATAGATTTAATACGAGATTCAATCGCCACTTCGGCTTTGATGCCCAAAAGCATATGAAGCCCACCTTGTAAATCTAGTCCTAAAGTAATCTTTTTACCACAAGTTTTATTACTTTCATCAACCTCTAAAGTTTTAGGGTCATCTGCACAAGCAATATCTATAAAGTTTGGAAGAGAAAACACAATCCCAAAAAGTAAAGCAAAGGCAAAAAGCACTACCCTATAATTAAGCGTTTTCACCAACTTCTACCTTTTTTGCTACATAAGCTCTGTCTAATTTCACAATCGTGTCATCGTTTAATTTGATTTTGATAAACTCTTCTTCAGTTTTCACAATCACGGCAATAAGTCCACCAGTACTAATAATCTCATCACCTTTAGTCAATGCTTCAAGCATCTCTTTGTGTGATTTTTGGGCTTTTTGTTGGGGTCTGATAATCAAAAAATAAAAAATCAAAAACAATAAAATAAGTGGTAAGAATGAACCAATTACGCTTCCTTGTTGTTCCATTAGGAATCCTTCATGTATAAAATTAAACAATATTTTAGCACTTTAGAGTTAATACAAGGCTTGTGTATTGCTTTTCTTGGCTCGGCATTTATTTACCTCAAGCATTGGGACTTTTCTCATCCTCTAGTAAATACCCTATTAGGTTTGGCTTTTTTCACTTTTCTTTTAAAATCCCATAGCAAAATATGGGTCTTTACAGGAGCATTTTTAGGACTTTTTTGGTTTTGGTGGATAGCCATGAGCCTCATTCATTATCAAATGCTTTGGGCTGTGCCTCTCGAACTCCTCTTACTCATGATTCTCTACGCCTTAGCCTTGGGGATTATTGCCAAAATCGCCCATAAATTTTCTCTCTTCTTTGAACTGCTCATCAAATCTTTAGGACTTTTTTCTCTTAGCTTTTACCATCCCTTTGGCTTTGATTGGTTTAAACCTGAACTCATTTTTATAGATTCTTATCTCTCTTCAACGCCTCTTTCTTTTGCTATCATACTTCTAGCACTTAGTCTCAGTATTTGGACAAAAAAGCTCTATCCCTTACCCTTATTACTCTTTATCTTTTTCATACCACCTATAGAGTCTAGCCCTATGAACCCAAATATCAAACTCATTCACACCCAAACAAGCGTCCAAGACAAATGGAACGAACATCTACACACAAAACAATTTGAAGCTATTTTCAAAGAAATAGACATCGCTATTCAAGAGCAAAAATCACTCATCGTTTTCCCCGAATCTATTTTTCCTATTTTTCTTAATCATTCTTATGCATATATGCACAGACTACAAGAAAAATCTAAAGAAATAAACATCGTAATAGGAGGACTTTACGCTGATAAGCGAATTCCAAAAAATTCTACTTATATATTCACAGACCAAAAACTTACCATCGCATCAAAAGTCCTCTTAGTCCCCTTTGGAGAAAGCAATCCTCTCCCTGATTTTCTAAGTACTTTAGTGAATGAAATATTTTATGATGGAGCAGTAGATTATGGAGCAAGTAAAGACATAATAGATTATGAAATAGACGGCATCACTTACAGAAACGCTATATGTTTTGAAGCCACTTCTGAAAAGCTTTATGAAAAAGACAAAGAAGGAAAACACCCAAAACAGATGATAGTCCTAAGCAACAACGGTTGGTTCACACCGTCTATAGAACCTACTTTGCAAAAATTACTTTTACAATATTATCATGAAAAATATGGTACGGTTATTTATCATTCTGTGAATATGTCGGAGACTTATGTGATTGGGGATTAAGTCTTATTTTACAAAAAAAAGATAAAATTTTTCATGAAAATAAAAAACTTCTACCAAACCCCTATCAAAGCCTATCAGTATATTTCCAAAATGCTACCTGCGTCTTGTCGTTATTATCCTTCTTGTTCGGAATATGCATCTTGGCAATTTGCTTATAATGCTCCTCATAAAGCACTTTTGGCTTCTTCTGCTCGTATTTTACGCTGTAACCAATTTTTTGCAGGGGGGATTGATTATCCTTTGGTGAGTTATAGTCCTCAAAAGCTTTCTTCTGTACTTGGTTTTAATGCAGATTGTGGCAAAATAATTATACATTATTGGCTTGTGCCTCACAAAGACAAGACCAACACTTTTTATATACTAAAGGATTTTGATGTCATTAACGCTGAATGCTCCCCTTGATATGCACTTACATTTAAGAGATGGAGAGATGCTAGACAATATTGCTTCTTCTTCTGCTCATACTTTTTCTGGTGCAATTATTATGCCAAACCTTGTGCCACCTGTGAGTACAAAAGAAGCCGTGATTGCCTATAAACAACGGATAATATCAGCTATTGGCGATGAAAAATTTACGCCTTATATGACAATATTTTTTAAACCCTCTTATGATAAAGCCTTTTTAGAAGATATAAAAGATGAGATTACAGCGATTAAGCTCTATCCTGCTGGGATTACTACCAATTCGGAAGGAGGGGTGAGTGGGTTTGATGTAGAAGAATTACGCCCTGCTTTGGAAGCCATGAGTGAGCTTAATATTCCTCTTTGTGTGCATGGAGAAACCAATGGATTTGTGATGGATAGAGAGGCTGAGTTTGCTTCTATTTATGAAAGTTTGGCTACGGCTTTTCCTAAATTAAAAATTATTATGGAACATATTACGACCAAAGCATCTGTAGATTTATTGGATAAGTTTCCTAATCTCTATGCCACGATTACCGTGCATCATTTGCTTATTACCCTTGATGATGTCGCAGGTGGAATGCTGAAACCTCATCTGTTTTGTAAACCTATTGCCAAGCGTCCAGAAGACAGAGATGCACTCTTAAAAGTAGCACTTTCAGCCCACCCCAAAGTGATGTTTGGTTCAGATTCTGCTCCACACCCTAGAGAAGCCAAAGAAGCTTGTGGCTGTGCAGCTGGGGTGTTTACTGCTCCTATTGCCTTGCAACTTTTGGCAGAACTTTTTGAAAACAATCAAGCATCAGTAGAAAATTTACAAGCTTTTGTTTCAGGAAATGCCGAAAATATTTATGAATTCAAAGCCTTAGATAAAAGTATTAGACTAGAAAAAAAGCCTTTTCTTGTGCCTCATGACTATAATGGTGTTGTGCCTATGTATGCTGGGGAAGAAATTGTCTATAGTATTTACTAAATTATAGTAAAATAATAAAAAACTATAAACAAATACAATAAGGACAATACATGATTGCAAATAATATTGAAGAACTCATAGGAAATACCCCTTTAGTCAAGATAAATACACTTTCTAATGAAACAAATACAAGAATTTTGGGGAAATGTGAATTTATGAATCCTACTTCTTCGGTAAAAGATAGAATTGCTTTTAATATGGTCAATGAAGCTTTAAAATCGGGGAATATTGATGAAAATACTACAATTATTGAGCCGACTTCTGGAAATACAGGTATTGGTTTGGCTGCTGTTTGTGCATCAAAAGGCTTGAAACTTATCTTAACTATGCCAGAATCTATGAGTATAGAACGCCGTAAAATACTCACACATTTAGGGGCAGAACTCGTGCTTACTCCTGCCAAAGCAGGTATGGGTGGTGCTGTAGAAAAAGCTGAATCTTTGAGTAAAACACTAAAAAATGCTGTGGTCTTACAACAATTTAATAACCCTGATAATCCAGATATTCACCGTAAAACTACGGCTGTAGAAATCCTCAAAGATACAGACGGAAAAGTAGATATTTTTGTGGCTTCTGTGGGGACGGGTGGTACGCTTACTGGTATAGGCGAAGTCCTAAAAGCCCATGATGAAAATATACAAATCATTGCTATTGAACCCAGTAATTCGGCTGTTCTTGCAGGAGAATCTGCTGGTTCACATAAAATACAAGGTATTGGTGCAGGATTTATTCCAGCAATTTTAAATAAAGAAATTTATGATGAAGTGATTTCTATAAGCAATGAAGATGCTTTTTTCATGGCAAAAAAAGTAGCCGAAGAAGAAGGGCTTCTTGTAGGTATTTCAGCAGGTGCAAATCTTTATGTGGCGAGTATCTTGGCAAACCGTCCTGAGAATAAAGGCAAAACTATTGTCACTATTTTATGTGATACAGCAGAACGCTATCTCTCAACGGAACTTTTTGACTAAACATAGACTTCTCTTAGAAACAATTAAATGTGAAGACGGCAAGATATTTAATCTCTCTTATCATCAAAGAAGATGTGATACAAGCCGTAAATTACTTTTTTCTTGCCTAAAGCATTTAGAGTTATCCTCTTTTATTCATGCACCTAAAAAAGGGCTTTTTCGTTGTCGTATTCTTTATGATAAAAAGATTCAAAGTATAGAATATATTCCTTATAAAAGTAAAAAAATCGCTTCACTTAAAATTATTTCTTCAAATATAAACTATAATTTAAAATATGTCAATAGAGATGCACTGACAGCACTCAAAAATTTACATCATGAAGTCGATGATATTCTCATAGAAGAAAATGGCTATATTAAAGATACTTCTATCGCAAATATCGCATTTTTTACGGGTAAAGTCTGGCATACTCCCAAATATCCTCTTTTGAAAGGTACGATGCGTCAATATTATCTTGACCAAGGATTATTAGAAGAAAAAGAGATACAAAGTACAGCACTAAATAAATATACACAAGTAGCTTTAATGAATGCTATGATAGGATTTAAGATTCTAAACCCTATTGTAATTTATAAATTTAAGGACAACCATGCCCCATACACTTTTCCAAACCCCTGAATATACGGCAATTATACAAGAACATATCAGTCAAGTCATTAGCTACCTTTTTTCACAAGATACAGATTTCTCAGTTGTATGTGAAGTGAAACATATTACTTTTGCACCAGAATTGCCATTAAATATACATGAGCAATTCAAGGAAACAGTACTTTTTAGCTTGACTGGATATACACGAGAAAGTGCAGGAATGAATAAAGAGGAAGATTATTTTTCTTTTGAGGCAGGATTTGGTTCTGAAAATTTTGGGTCAAGATTGATGATGCCTCTTTTGTCTATTAAACAAATTTTTGTAGATGACAATCCTATGATGTTGAATTTTGTGGAGTATGAAGCATTGGAGACTTCAAAAAAAGCACTCTCTAAAAGTTCTGAGAAAAACTCTATGGAAGCACTACTGAATAACCCTCAAAATAAGAAGCTTCGTAAAAAAAGCCTCAAACCTAAAGCCTAGCAGTGACCTGCTAGAACATAATTTACTACTTTATCTACATAGGCATTGTGCTTATTCTCTTTGAGATAGACAATAAAGAATTTACGCGTCATAGTAAAGCCTCTTAATCTTGATTCAAACAGTTCACCTTTGTTGATTTCATCCATCACAGCATAACGAGACAAAATAGAAACGACAGGTTTACTTGCATCTCGTTCACTCTTTTTAAGGGTTTGAAGTACTGTTGTTGTATTGCTTACTTCTGAAAGTACATTAAAGCTTTTACAAGAGACACCGAGTTCTTCAAATACTTCTGTCACTACGCGTCTTGTATGTGAACCTTCGTTACGACAAATCCAGTCAAACTCATAAAGGTCTTCCGTTTTGAGTATTTTTGCAATAGGCACATTAGACACAACAATAAGTTCATCTTCTAACCATTCTCTATAAATCAGGTCATTGTCTATAATTGGAGATTCAATAAGTCCAACATCAAGTTTTCTATCTTTGAGTTTGGCTACAATTTCGTCACTGACATCAATATCTAGCTTAATCTCATTATTAATCGCTTCACCAATAGTATTCAAACATTTTCCAGGAATAATATAAGTACCAATAGTATAAGAAGCACCCAGTCTAAAAGTGATTTCTTTATTGATAATTTTTAAAATATCTTTTTCTGAAGAATGAATTTCTTTTTCTAATCTCATCGCTATTTTATAAAGCTCTTCGCCTTCATTCGTAAGTTTAATACCATTTTTTTTACGCTCAATGACTTTACAAGCCAAATACTTTTCTATAAATTTAATTTGTTGTGTAACAGCAGGTTGTGAAATACCAAGTTTGGCCGATGCTTTTGAAAAACTTCTTTCTCTTGCTACGGTTAAAAATGTCTCTAATTTAACAAAATCTTTTAACATAGGATACCTTTTTTTTATATTTATTTAAATCTTTAAGTTAATAAAATTATTTTAATTCTTTCATGGAATATCTAATAATTTAAAAGGTATAATAGAAATCTATATGAGGAGAAATAATGAAAGATATTTTGAATGCACTAAACCCTTCCCAAAAAGAAGCCGTAGAACATATCGATGGTGCGATGCTTATTTTAGCAGGTGCTGGTTCGGGAAAAACCAAAACATTAACCACAAGATTAGCCTATCTTATTGCTGTTGTAGGTATTGACCCAAGTAATACGCTTACCCTTACTTTTACGAATAAAGCTGCGTCAGAAATGTGTCAAAGGGCGTTGTCGCTTCTACCTTCTTCTTTCTCTGCTCCTCCACTGCTTTGTACTTTTCATAAATTTGGACTACTATTTCTTAAGTTTCATATCGAAAAGCTAGGAAGAAGCAATGCCTTTGTGATTATTGATTCTGATGATAAAAAACGCATTATTAGAAATATTTCCAAAGAACAAAAAATAGATTTAAACATTACTTTCATTGCCTCTGAAATCTCAAAATACAAAAATTCTCTTCTCTCTCCTGAACTTGCTATCAAAAAAGCAGAGCTTTTAGATTACAAAAAAGTAGCCTCTATTTACCTTGCATATCAAAAAAATATAGAAGAAAATAACCTTGTAGATTTTGATGATTTGCTTATGCTACCTTATAAGATTCTACGCCAAGACAAAATTTTATGCAAAGAGACCAGTCAAAAGTACCAATATATTATGGTAGACGAATATCAAGATACGAATGAATTGCAGTTTAGATTGCTCCAATTACTTGCTTCAGAACACAATAATCTTTGTGTGGTCGGTGATGATGACCAAAGTATTTATGGTTGGAGAGGAGCAAATATTCGTAATATCTTAGAGTTTTCTGATAATTTTGAAACATGTAAAACGGTAAAACTAGAAACCAATTATCGTTCTACTTCCAATATTTTAAAAATAGCCAATACACTCATAGAACATAATTCTATGCGTTTAGGAAAAACCCTTATCTCAGCAAAAGGCAAAGGAGAAGCAGTAAAACTCTTAAAATCTTTTAATGAATCCATAGAAGCACAAAGTATCGCAGAATCAATTCAAGTTTTACTTGATGCACAAATAAACCCCAAAGAAATCGCTGTATTATATCGTGTAAATTCCCTTTCACGATCCCTTGAAGAAAGCTTTATCCGTGCAGATATTCCCTTTAAACTCATCGGTGGAATGCTCTTTTACGAAAGGGCTGAAATCAAAGACCTCATCTCTTTTTTTCGTGTCATTAACAATCCTCATGATGATTTCTCTCTTTTACGCATTATCAATAAACCCAAAAGAGGTATTGGTAAAGTTTCCCTAGACAAATTACGCCTCGCTTCCTTTGAAGCAAATACCTCTCTCTATGGCTATATAGAACAATCACTTTTAGGAAACTTACCCTCTGTCCTCAGTAAAAAAACTATGCAATCCATTCAAGGTCTTAAAAATAGCATAGAAATACTCCAAAAAAGTATGCGTGAAGATGTCTCTACTTTTATAGACCTTTTTGAAAAACATATCAAAATCAAAGACTATTATACACAATCCGTTGATGGACAAGAACGCCTGATGAATATTGATGAGTTTTATGCTGTTTTTCGAAGTGCTTATCAAGAAAATCCCCAATTAAAACTAGAAGTATTTTTAAATGATATTTCTTTAGGAAGTAATCAAGACAATATAGAACAAGAAAATATTAATATTATGAGTATTCATGCCTCCAAAGGATTAGAGTTTGAACACCTTTTTATTATTGGATTAGAAGAAGAATTCTTCCCTCTTTTAGGGAAAAATAGAGATATTGAAGAAGAACGCCGTTTATGTTATGTCGCAATTACCCGTGCCAAATCACATTTAACTTTATCTTATGTAGATAGCCGTTTCTATCAAGGCGAACGCAAATATATCAAAAAAAGCCGTTTCCTAGGCGAAGCTGGACTCATTGAAAATACCAGTCTACAAATTAGCAAAAGTTCAGCCTACAAAAAAGGAGACTTAGTCAAACACAAAATCTTTGGTATGGGACGCGTACAAGCTTCCAACAAATCAGGTAAAGAGTATAAACTACGCATCAATTTTGGTGGCGAAAAAAGAGAAATACTCAGCTCTTTTGTGCAAAGGATATAAATGAACAGACTATTTGTCGTAAACAAACCCATCTTTCGCTCATCTAATCACTATATGAATGATGTCAAAAGAAAATACAAGACCAAAAAAGTAGGCTTTTCAGGCACACTAGACCCTTTTGCCACAGGCTGTCTCATCGTTGCTACGGGGCAATATACCAAGCTTTTCCAATACCTCAACAAAACCCCAAAAAGCTACAAAGCTACCCTTTGGCTAGGAGTAAATTCTCCAAGCTTAGACATAGAAAAAATAGATTCTATCAAAGATACAGAGATATTCAAAGAAAGCCTTATCAGAGAAATTTTAGAAAATCTCAAAGGCAAACTCACTTATTATCCACCCAAATTTTCAGCCAAAAGAATCAACGGACAAAGGGCTTATACTTTAGCAAGAGCAGGAGAAGAGGTCAAGCTAAAAACCATTACTTCTACGATATATGATATAAAACTCATCAACTACAACCACCCATTCATACATTTCGAAGCTACGGTAAGCGAAGGCACATACATCCGTTCTCTAGGCTCAATCATCGCAGATAAGCTAGAAGTTGACGGCACACTCTCAAGCCTACACCGTATCCACGAAGGACAATTTTCTTACGATAATGAAAAGGCACTCAACCCCTTCACACATCTAAACCTAAGCACAAACACCTACACAGGCGACGAAGACTATATAGAACTAGGCAAAAAACTCCTTATAGAATATTTTGAAAATAAAAATAACGGTGTATATTTAATAGAAACGACCAACTATTTTTCTATACTTGAATTTATTGAGGGAGAAGTGAAATATAGATTTAATAGGATTGAGAAGTTTAAGTAGGGTGGGCTGAAGCCCACCCTACACATTCTAAATATGAAAGAGATAAAAATGAAAATTCACGCCCATGCAAAAGTAAATATATTCCTCAAAATTACAGGTCATAAAAAAGGCTATCATACGCTTCTTTCTCGTTTTGTGCAAGTGCCTCATCTTTATGATACTATTGAATTTGTGCCTTGTGTTTGTGAGTCTTTTACCCTTGAAGGGTGTGAGGGTGTGCCTTTGGAGTCTAATACGATTTATAAAGCCTATAAAGCACTGAATGCTCATACGGGGGATTTGGATATTTTGAATTTCTTTTATGCCCATAAGGTTGTGGTAACCAAAAGAATTCCTAGCCAAGCAGGTTTAGGTGGAGGCTCTAGTGATGCTGGGGCATTTATGAGGCTTGTGAGAGAGGTTTGTAACTTGATGATAAGTATAGAAGAATTGGCTAAGGTGGGAAGTAGGATTGGGGCTGATGTTCCTTTTTTTGTTTATAACTATGCTTCTGCGAATGTGGGTGGATTTGGTGAGATTGTGGAAGAGTTTGAAGAAGAAGCTTTGGATTTTGAACTTTATACGCCTTCTATGGGTTGTGATACTTCTGTAGTATATAAAACTTTTAAACAGCATTTACTCTCAGATATAAAGCCTTTGTCTTTTTTGGGTTGGGAACAGATAGAGTCTTCTGTGATTTTGACAGAGATAAATGATGCTGTGAAGCTAAATGATTTATATAAGGCTTCTTTGATTGCCTATCCTTCACTCAAAGAGAGTGAAAAAGAGGGGTGGTTCTTTTCTGGGTCTGGAAGTACTTTTTTTAGATTAGCCTAAAGTTTAGCTGTCTAAATAGGTTTTAATTGAAGTTCTTAAAGTGCTAAATGTTTCGTTATAGCGTAAGACATAGCTATGGATTAATTCAGGTTTTTTATAGACAATATGCTGATAAATTTCATTAATGAGTACATGCATTTCTTTTGCACCTATACTTCCTGTTAATCCTTTCATATCAAAACATAGCATTTTTACTTGTCCAAAGCGTTGGTCTTTGACAAGATTTTTGAAAACTTCATCACTTTGGGCATAAGCATCTAAAAATTCTTTGAGTACGGCTCTATAAGAAATATCATTGCCTTTCATATTCTTTAGACCTAGAGTAATATCCAAACCATTCAGTACCATAGGTTTAGGCAAGGCTAATATGATTTCCTTTTGTTCTTTTTCTTCTTTTACCTTGGCTTCTTCTTTAATTAAAAAAAGTTTTAAGACACTAAAAAGTTTATCAATGCGTATAGGTTTAGGAATATAGGCTGTTGCACCCATATCAAACATTTTATCTATTTCATGGTCTGAGATAAGTGCTGTCAAGGCAACAATAGGTATTTTATTAAAGCGTTGATCGGCACGAATAAGTTCGGTGGCTCTATAACCATCCATGACAGGCATATTAATATCCATACAAATAAAAGAAATAGGCATATGATTACTACGCATAAAGTCTACAGCTTCTTTCCCATTATTGGCTACATGCATAACCATCTTAGATTTACCCAAAATACTCATCACCACTTTTTGATTGATAATATTATCTTCTACAATCAGAATATGCTGACCTCTAAAAATTTTGAAACTCTCCAAAGTAATTTCTGCTGTGCCTTCAATGGTATCACGATGAGCAGGAAGAGGTGCTGTAATATCTTCATCTTCGGGATACACATCAATCACATCATCTTCTTTAAAATGATACAGTTCAATAATAGTATCAAAAACATATTCTTGCGTCAAAGGCTTTTCCAGTCTAATATCAATAGCATCATGCAAAAATATGGTTTCAGAAGAAAAAAGATTGTCTAGGCTAATAATTTTAAGACCTTGCGCTCTTTTGAGTCCTGTTAAAGAAGCTAAAATCTTAAAAGTAAAAAGAGAATTACTCAAAGCAACAATATCATATTCTTCAAAACTTGGCATATAATGGGAAAATCTTCTTGCAGAAAGTATGGTCACTTCGGCTTTGAAATAAGAAAAAAGTTTTTCTGTTGCACTCGCCGCATCAGGACTCAAATCTACAATTAATACCTTTTTCCCGACTAAGCCTTTATGAGGCAAACGGTATTTTCTCTTGTCTTTGCTATCATCTTGTATAGGAATAGTCAACTGAAAACTATTTTTACCATCTGGACGATTGACAACAAGCAATGTCCCTTTCATCAAAGTCGTCAATTCTTGTGCCACAAACAATCCCAATCCCACATAGCGTCTTGAGACTTCATCATAATAAGAATTAAAAATATTTTCACTATTTTCAATAATAATATCTGTATCTAATTGAAATTGTAAGTCTAAACCTTCTCCTCTTTTAGACAAGACTTTGACTTCTAATTTAATCTCATTACTTTGATTATTTTGAATAAGGTATTCAAGCATATTCGTTAATACTTGTCCCAATTGTAAAGAATCTGCCAAAATATTTTTAGGCACGGCTTTGTCAATATCAAAAATTAATTCTGTATCATTTTTTTTGTGTGCATAATACAATAATCCTGCAACTTCATTTAAGACATGGTTAAAATTAAACAGTTCATTTTGTATGACCACTTTTTTAGATTTAAGGCGTAAAAATTTAATTAAATCATCGGTCACATCTAAAAGCTCATTTTCAGCATGAATGACTTTAGATATTTCTTTATGTAAAGGTGTATCTTTGACTTTTTCAGCAATAAGTGCTGTATGGTCCATCGTTTCTTTGGTAATATTTTGAATATTTTCACCCATAGTAGAAAGTACATAATGTTGTCTTTCTTCTAGTTTTTCATGTCTTTCTTTGATTTTTTCATGTTCTCTTTTGAGGCGTTTTATTTGGTCTGAGGACAAAAACATAAAAAGGATTCCCACGAAAGCCAAGCCAAATAAACCCACCCAAAGTGCATTGTCCATCTTACTCACTTCATCCTCTTTATTCCCATGAGAAGATTTATGTCTACCTCTTTCTACAATCACAGCATGAGAAAATGTTTCTTTTAATACCATATAACTCAATGCCAAGATTTCATCATTCAGATAAGGTCCTGCTTCCAAAATATAACTGCCATTAATTTGTTGTATACTCGTTTCTACAGGAATAGGAATATTCAAAAGTGAATAAGTCCGTTGTGATTCTTCAAGTATTTCTAAATCTCCATAAGACAATACGATAAACTTGTCTATCGCCATACTAGAGCTGAGTAATAGTAACCATATTACTAAACTTCTATACATTTTATGCACTATCACCTCCTAGAGCTTTAATGTCTTTTTCCATTTTATGTTGTTCCATTTGTAAATCATTTTGACTTTCTATTAATAATGCAATGCGTTTTCTACTTTTAATGGATAAAATCAAACCTATGCCTGACAATAATAATAAAGCAATCCATTGTAAACCTATACCATAATACATCCAAAGTATTTTTTCTTCATGTTTCACTTTGAGTACAGATATATTTTTTTCTTTTTTACTTATCCCATGAGGAACTTTCAGTGCTTGTTCTACATAAAAGATATCTTCAAAAACAGGGCTTAAAATAATAAAAAGGGTATTGCGTACAGAAATAGATTCTATAGGAGAAATCACTGTGACATTATAATCTCCCAAACGCTCCATCTTTATCGTTAAATGATGTTTTTCTTGTAAAGTACGCAGTATCTCATTGTCTTGACAATATTTTTTGAGAGATTCCAAAGATTCTACTGTATGACTTGAACCAATAATAAGCTTCTGAAAAATGCCTTCTTCTCTTTGGTCAGCCATACTAAATGTCAAGATACTCCAAGTAATTACTAATATTTTTATCATTATATTCCCTACTTCTCTCTTTAATTTATTATTAAGCTTTATAGTCTAACATAATTTAAATATAGATACCTCATAAAAGATAAAATCTTAATGAAATACGCGTTATAATATAAAAAATAAAACTATTCCAAAGAGATGCCTATGTCCCCAACCATACAATATGATGAACTATTTGATGAATTAAAAGCCCAAGTGCGTGATGCTGGATTATTAGCAAGAACCCCTATACGAGGAATCATAGAGATGATTGCCATTGTCCTTTCTATTGGTCTTGCACTGAGTACAGCACCTTTATGGAATCCCATACTCTTGGCTTTTTTCCTTATTGTTATCTTTACCCGTTCTGTCTTTGTCTCTCATGATATTTTGCATACACAATATTTCAAAAATAAAGCCTTTTCCAAAAAACTTTCTTTTCCTTTTTCGGCATTAATTCTCTCCAATTCTTCTTCATGGTGGGACCATAAACATAATATTAACCATCACACTTATTGTAATATCGTAGAGAAAGATGAAGATATTCTTGCCTTAGATGGTACATTTACCCACGACCGTAAAGGAAATAGTCCTTTTCTAAAAAAACATAAGCATCTCATTTTTTGGGGTGCAATGTTTTTTATGTTTCCTGCTTTTATCGCACAATCGTATAGCTTTGTCATCAAGCGTAAACTCTGGGGAGAATTGACTCTCATGCTTTTACATTGGCCTCTTGTTTGGGGTACACTGTATCTACAACTTGGAGGTATGGACACAATGATGATTGCTCTGATTATGAGCTTTGTACTTTCTCCTTGGTTGGCATTTGGATTTATTACCAATCACTTAGGTTGTGAAACTTTCAATGACGAAGAAGCCAAAAAGTTTTCATGGATGGAATTACAAATGCGTGGAAGCCGTTCTCTTAAAGGGGGATTTTTGGTACATTGGTTTTATGGTGGACTCAATACACAAATTGAACATCATCTTTTTCCCAAAGCCCCAAGGTTTCATCTACTTAAAGTACAAGCTCTCACCCGTGAATTTGCAAAAAAGCATGATATACCTTATTTTGAAACCAGTCCACTCAGAGCATATATACAAATTAATGATGCTATCAAGAATTATTAAAATATACTAAAAAAGGAGTCTTTATGGCTATTAACATCGTTGCACAAAATAAAAAAGCCAGACATGATTATGAAATACTAGAAAAATTTGAAGCAGGTATTGTCTTAGCAGGAGCAGAAGTCAAAGCACTTCGTGCAAAAAGAGCCAATTTAGCAGATGCTTTTTGTCGTTTCATTCAAGGAGAGTTACATATTATGAATGCACATATTGCCCATCTCCAAACAACAAATATGCACTATGTCCCCGATACACGCACACCAAGAAAACTACTCTTACACAAAAAACAACTAGAAAAACTTCATGTAAAAGTGCATAAAGATGGCTTGACAATTATACCTCTAATGATATACTTTAATGAAAGAAATTTTGCAAAAGTAAGTATTGCCATTGCCAAAGGAAAACAACTACACGATAAAAGAGCAGATATGAAAGCCAAAACTTTAGACAGAGAAGCCAAACAAGCGATGAAAAGTAGAGCCTATTAAACGACTTTTTTACTTTTTTTCTCTCTTATTCTCTCTTTAGCCTTTCTTTTGACTTTCAACTTTTCATAAGCAGACAGTCTTTTTTGAGATTTTTTGCTTCTTTTTATTGTCTCTCTTTGTAGTTTTAGCCTCTCATAGCCATTGTCTTCAAGCTTTCTTTTTTCTTTACATTTTTTCCATGGAGACATAAAAGGCAAACCTATAAATCGATGAATTAGTCTTTGTATTTTCTTCACAAACCATAGCAATATACGCTTCATCGGTTGATGAAATATTTTATGTAAATAGCCATCAATCCAACCAAATGTATAGATGAAAAAGGCATAAATCTTTTTTAAAGCAGAAGAAAGATAAGGTACTTTTTCTATCCATGATAAAAACCATGAAAATACCACAACTTCTATAATAGGTGCTAACCAAGAACTCCATAGATAATCTGTGAAGAAATAAACAACCGACCCCCCTACTTTGAGAAATATTGCCAATAAAAAACTCCATACTTTGGCAATAAACACTTTCACAGCCAACATTCCCCCCATAAATTTGCCTACAAAACCCAAAGAAGCAATAAAAGTGAGCATAGTAATCAACTTTTTAATCAAAGGAAAACTCTTAAAATTCTCTTTGGCATGTCGTGTAAGGCGTTGAATATCCAAGCGTAAATGGTCTAAAAAATGAATTTTTACATTATTCATAAATACTTTCTCAACAATATAGCGTTTGCCTAAGCCACTCAAAGAGAGAAAAGCCAATTTTTTTAGAAAAAGTATCCAAATAAACTTCCCTTTGACTAAAAAGAATGTAGAAACCAGTAAAATAAAATTTTTTTTCACAAGATAAAACATTCGTAAAACAAAGGCAATCATAAACTCTCTAAAATCTTCGACTGAATAAACAGCAATCAAAGTAAGCATAAAAATCAATGCACTCCCTGAAAGTATTCTCTTTTTTAGTCTAGTCATTATTTCTTTTTCAAACGCTCTTTGAGAACTTGATAGCGTTGTTTTAAAGTACGAAGAAAGACACTTTCCCTAGATAGATATTTCTCTTTAAATCTACGATACCAAGCCTTAATATTTTCTTTAAGAAGTTTCATTTTTTCCATCGTCTTCTTATAAATTTCACGAGACTTCAACCACTCTATCCCAGCAATAAGCTTGTCATAGAGCCATTTAAACCAAGCAAATTGCATAAGCTTATCTTCGGTTACTCGAAAGAGCCAAAAAGTAAAGGCAGCCACAGGAATCTTGGCAATATACAAAGTCAAACCCAATCCCACTTGCCCAGAGACAAAAAGTACCCCTGCATAGAGTCCAAAAACTTCTACTAAAGTCAATAAAAATATAAATATACCAAGAATAACCGAAGCATTCATCCTCTGTAGTTTAGCTTCTAATTTTTGCAAAATTTTGAGTGAATGAATGGCTTCATAAATAGGTTTGGCAATACCATCCCAAATTAGTGCTTCAAAAAGTATATAAATAATAACAAGTATAAATTGTAAAAGTGAGAGTATTTTGTTTTTCATGGCAATAAGCATAAACTGTTCCTATAAAATTTTATATATTATTATAGCGATTTTGTTTAAAAGTAAAAAAGAATTTAAGAAATAAAGAGATATATGAAGTAATTGCAAAGAGAAAAGAAGTATAAAAAAGAAGAAGCGTAAAAAACACTTCTATAAAAGAGAAAAAAAGATTATTTTCTTCTAAGCTCTTTAATACGCGCTGCTTTACCTTTAAGTTCTCTAAGATAAAAGAGTTTTGCTCTTCTAATTCTACCTCTTCTAAGTACTTCAATACTTTTGATTGAATCAGAATAAAGTGGGAAAATTCTCTCAACACCCACAGAATTAGCACCCATTTTTCTTACCATAAATGTACGCCCTGTACCTTGACCACGAATAGCAATACAAAGACCTTCATAGTTTTGCACTCTCTCTTTAGCACCTTCTTTAATGTTCACAGCCACTCTCACTGTATCACCTGCTCTAAAAGTTGGAACTTCTCTATTTTCTAATTGTGCTTGTTCAAAATTTTCGATGTATTTATTTCTCATCAGTTATACCTTTTTGTATAAGTTAGGGCGAAAATACTTCGTTTTACACAAAGCAAGGCCTCTTTTTAAGTCTGTGATTTTACTATGATTTCCCTTTGAGAATTCTGAAATAGCTTCAAGTCCCTCATAACATATAGGTTTTGTAAAAGAAGGGGCTTCAAGGAGGTTTTTTTCAAAGCTTTCAATGGTTAAAGAATCAGCATTTCCTAAAACCCCTTTCACATTACGAGCAATAGCATCACAAAGTACCATACTTCCCAATTCTCCCCCAGTGAGGATAAAATCGCCTATAGAAAAAAGTTCATCTACTTCTTGTTCTATGACTCGCTCATCAATGCCTTCATAACGACCAGAGATAAAAACAATATGGGATTTTTTGGCTAATCTTTTTGCATCATTTTGTACAAAAGGTTTCGCTACAGGAGAAAGTAAAATAATATGGGCTTTAGGTGAAGTAAATTTTATCTCTTTTAGTGTATCAAAAAGAGGCTGAGGACTCATAAGCATTCCTGCACCCCCACCAATCATCGGAGCATCTACTTTTCCGTGCTTATTCGTACTTTTATCACGAGGATTATAAAAATCTAATGAAATATAATCATCTTCAATCGCGCGTTTTAAAATACTTTGGGAGAAATAGCCTTGAATAAGCTCGGGGAAAAGTGTGATAAAAGAAAAGTGCATTAAGATGCCTCTAAAATATCTTTAGAATCTTTGGTATAGACCGTCTTTTTTTCTAAATTTACAGAGAGTACAAAACGCTCAATATAAGGTACTAAAAAAGTCTTAGCAAAACCTTCTTCTATCAATGTAGCATCTGTTTGAATAAAGAGATAATCTGTATCACCCATGCGTTGAATGTCTGTAATTTTACCAAGAATAGTCTCATCTTCTTCAATGAAACAATGCATCATATCAAACCAAAAATGCTGACCTTCAGATAAATTACAATTTTTTCTTGTTTGTATTTCATCGGAAAAAAGTTTTACATTGGTGAGTTTTTTTGCAGAATCAATACTTTCATGACCTATGAAACGAATAATGCCTCGTTTTTCATTAATATCAGCAATAGTCAAATCGCCACGCGTACTTTTATAAGTATTGCCAATAATAAATTGTTCGGGAAAATCGGTATGAAGATGGAACTTTAGGTCACCCCAAAGTCCAATTGTTCGCCCTATTTGGGCTATAAGTGCTTCGTCTTTACTCATGACTCAATAGATTTCACATTCACATGGTAACTTTTACCACCTCGTGCTTTACATCCAGAAATAACAGCTTTAATTGCATTAATCATTCTACCTTCTTTTCCAATAAGCTTACCAATATCTGCAGAGTTTGCAAAAATGATAATCTCATCAAATTTCTCATCTACCTCTTTAAGTTCTACAGAAATATCTTCGGGATTCTGTACCAAAAGCTTAGTGTATGCGAGTAAGAAGTCTGTAACCATAGACTATTTTTTTCCTGCTAATCTTTTTACTGTCGGACTCATTTGAGCACCCACAGCAATCCAGTAATCTAATCTTTCTGTATCGAGATTTAATTCTTTGTTCACAGATACAGGATTATAGTTACCAATGATTTCAATCCAACCACCATCTCTTCTTTTTCTGCTATCTGTTACCACGATTCTATAAAACGGCTTCTTTTTTCTACCCATTCTTGTCATTCTAATCATTGTCATATTAAATTCCTTGTGTTTTTTCTTTTTATGCGAGTATACAAAGTCTGAGGAACGACCCTATATTTTGAAATAAAGTACTGACAACTGCTTTTTAATGACTAAAGCACTCATCAACACTGCATAAATTCTTTTTGAAGTGCAATTTTACCATGAAATCTCTAAAATTTTTATTAAATTTTAGAGATTTCCGAGCCTTTTAGGCTAACTAACGAGGAATTCCCCCACCTTGGGCTTGGGACATCATTTCTTGCATCTGTTTCATGCCTCCTTTGGTAGACATTTTCTTCGCCATTTTTCCTGCATGTTTAAACTGCTTTAAAATACGATTTACATGCATAGGATTAAGCCCTGCTCCCACTGCCAAACGCCGTTTACGCATATTATTCAACAATTCAGGATGCTCACGCTCTTTGGCTGTCATAGAAGATACCAAAGCCTTAATCTGCTTAATCTCAGAAGAATTTTCTAAGTCCATATCGCCTAATTGCTTTGCCATACCACTCATGCCTGGAATCATACTCATCACAGATTTCATAGACCCTAGCTTTTTCATTTGTTCCATTTGAGCCAAAAAGTCATTAAAATTAAACTGACCTTTTTTAATCTTTTGGGTAAATCGCTTCGCTTCTTTTGGATCAATCGCTGCGGCTGCTTTTTCAGCCAAAGATTCCACATCTCCTGCACCCATCAAACGCCCAACAATTCTATCGCTAATGAACTGTTCTAAGTCTGGCATTTTTTCACCAGCACCAATAAACCTCAACGGAACGCCCACTTGTTGTGTAAGCCCTAACGCCACACCACCACGGCTATCTCCATCAAACTTAGATAATATCACCCCAGTAATACCAATTTTATCTTTAAAAGTCTGGGCTGTTCTTATCGCATCTTGCCCAGTCATTGCGTCAGCTACATAAAAGAGTTCATCAGGTTTTGCTACTTTTTTAATCTCTGAAAGTTCATCCATGAGTTCATCATCAATCGCCAATCGCCCAGCCGTATCAATCAAAACCACATCATAAAGTTCTTTTTGTGCTTTTGCAAGACCTTGTTTCACAATTTGTTTAGGCGAGGCATCTTCATCAGCCACAAGTTCAACTTCTATACCAGCACAAATTTGTCTTAATTGCTCTACAGCTGCCAATCTTTGTAAATCGGCTGCAATAATGAGGACTTTTTTCTTTTTTTGCTCTTTCAAGAAATACGCTAATTTACCAGTAGTCGTCGTCTTCCCTGCTCCTTGTAAACCAATCATCAAAACAACAGTGGGTGGCTTAGACGCAAAAGTAAACCCTTTAGGTGCTCCCTCAAGCGTTAAAATATCATTGAGTTTAATCTGTAAAGCACGAAGAAAATTATCTTTCCCCACACCTGTTTTTTTCGTCTCAGACTCTACAAAAAGAATTAAATCTTTAACTACTTTATGATGCACATCAGCCTTCAACAAAGACTTCTTAAGCTCCGTCGTTGCTTTTTTAAGTGCTTTATCATCATCTGTAAAACGAATTTTTCCAATTGCATTCTTAAAACTATCTGTTAGCGTATCAAACATGATTATCCTCTTATACTATTCTATTTTATACTTATGATTTTATCTTATTTGGGCTTAAAAGCTTTGTCTATTTAAATAAGTCTGCTAAAGCTGAAGTATCTTTGGTTTTTTCTATCTCTACACTATAAGAAGAACCTGACTCAGGGCTTCTTTCTACAATACCTTCTACTTCATTAAGTTCTATAGTATACCCTGTAAGCATAGAAGCTAGACGAATATTAATCCCTGATTTACCAATAGCTTTGGCTTTTTGGTCGGCAGTAATATTTACAAGGGCTTTTTTATCTTCAGCATTCACTTTAATACTTTGGGTAATCGCAGGGCTTAAGGCTCTTGTGATAAAAATTTCTGGAATGACTGAATATTCTATACAATCAATATTTTCATTGTTAAGTTCTCCACTTACTGCATTAATACGCACACCTTTGACTCCAACAGCCGCACCAATAGGGTCTATATTCATTTGCTCTGTTTTCAAAGCAATCTTAGCTCTTTCCCCTGGAATTCTTGCTGCATTCATAATTTCTACCAAACCATCAGAAATTTCAGGGACTTCTAATCCCATAAGAGATTCCAAAAATTTAGGAGAAGTACGGGTGAGTTCAAGAAAAAGTCCATATTCAGGGTCAACAGAAACATAACGAAGCAAAGCTCTGATACTGTCTCCTCTTTTATATTTTTCACCTTTAATACGGTTTCGTAAACTCATCACACCTTTAAGCTCACCAATTTCTACATGGGTATTCTCATCAGCATCTACACGGTTAACTGTACCAAGCATGACTGTACCTACTTTTTCTCTATACTTTTCAAAAAGGTCTTGTTCTATGCGTCTTTGAATATGGTATTCCAATTCTCTAAAAAGATTGGCAGAAGCCGTACGACCATGGTCTTCTAAAATAAACTCTTCTTTGAGTGCATCGCCTAATTCTATCGAGTCATCAAATTCTTTGGCTTCGCTAAGAGAAATAAATGCATCAGACTCTATAATTTTTGTATGAGGTTCTTTGCCAATCGTTGTCATGAGTTGTCTATCATTATCTTTCACGACTGTAATAACTTTATTCACTTCATAGGTTTTCGTATCATGATTAATCGTAACTTCAAAATCACTACTAAAAGAAGTAAGCTTTTTAGCTGTTTTAATCAATGATTCTTTAAAGGCATCCAGTGCGTGTTCTGTTGAAATACTTTTTTCATGTGCAATCGCTTCAATAATATCTAATATTTTTTCCATAAATAATTTCCTGTATAAAGTGTATGAGAATTTTCAAAAGAAGGGGGTTTTTTGAATTTTGATATTATATCTAACCAAACCTTTACTGAAAATAAAGTATAATCTATACAATATTAATGAATGCACTAAAGGGTATGATCCATGAAATTAAAACTTGCTAGAACCACGCTTAAAGCAAAACCAAAAATGACTGACTTCAAGAAAATAGAAGAAGAACTAGCAAAGAAAACCATCTTTTATTTCGACAAAGAAAACTCACATAAAGACTTAAAATCAATGATAGAATATTTTGAAGAAAAAGATTTTTCAGTATATATGCGTGAAGTAAAATACGGTTTAGATGAAAATGAATACATCTATGAAGTCCATATTATCGCCTAAACTTAGAAAGAAACCTTCTTGTCAAAAAAATTATTTATAGAAACTTTAGGTTGTGCAATGAATGTGCGTGATAGCGAACACATGATTGCAGAACTAAATCAAAAAGAACCCTACGAACTCACCCAAGAACTCTCCGAAGCTGACCTTATTATTATCAATACTTGTTCGGTACGAGAAAAACCTGTAGCCAAACTTTTTTCCGAAATTGGTGTCTTTAAGAAATTTAAAAAAGAAGGTGCAAAAATCGGTGTCACGGGCTGTACGGCTTCACATTTGGGTAAAGATATTATCAAACGCGCTCCTGTAGTAGATTTTGTTTTGGGTGCAAGAAATGTATCTAAGATTAAAGAAGTCGTAGATAAAAAACACGCTGTAGAAATTAATACAGATTTTGATGAAAGCACTTATGACTTTGCAGAATATAGAACAAATCGCTTTAAAGCTATGGTTAATATTTCTATTGGTTGTGATAAGTCTTGTACTTTTTGTATTGTACCAGCTACTAGAGGCGAAGAGATTTCAATTCCTTCTGATTTAATCATTAAAGAAATACAAAAAGCTGTGAATACAGGTGCAAAAGAAGTCATGCTTTTGGGGCAAAATGTAAATAACTATGGACGGCGTTTTGCAAGTGCTGAAGAAGTCTGTGACTTTACAAAACTTCTACAAAAAATTTCTCAAATAGAAGGCTTAGAACGCATTCGTTTCACTTCTCCTCATCCTCTTCACATGGACGATACTTTTTTACAAGAATTTGCCTCTAATCCTAAAATATGTAAGCAAATTCATGTACCTTTGCAAAGTGGTTCAACTTCTTTACTCAAGGCTATGAAGCGAGGCTATACGAAAGAAAATTTCATTAACCGTTGTGATAAAATTCGTACACTTTGTCCAGAAGCAACGATTTCGACAGATGTTATCGTAGGTTTTCCTGCTGAGAGTGATGAAGATTTTGAAGAGACGATGGAAGTCTTAGAAAAAGTACGCTTTGAGCAAATGTTTTCTTTTAAATATTCCCCAAGACCTCATACAGAAGCTTCTCATTTTACAGGACAAATTGAGAATAGCCTTTCGGGAGCAAGACTTACACGATTACAAAAAAGACATACAGAAATTTTAGATGAAATCATGGCTAAACAAATGGGAAAAGTACATAAAGTCTATTTTGATGAACTCAAAGCCAATGGACGCATTTCTGGACGAAGTGATGATGGAAAACTCTTTTTTGTTGAAGGTAGTGAAGACTTACTCGGAGAAATTGTTGAAGTCAAAGTCACTAAAGTGTCTCGTGGTGCATTAGATGGGTTTGTTCTTTAAGTAGCCCTCTTATGAAAAAGTTTTTACGCTCTTTAGGTCAAGTTTTAGTTCCTGTTTTACTCTATATACTTATGCGTTTGATTTGGTTCACTACGCGTAAAACCTTTCATTTTATCACAGATATTAGTGAGAAACAACATGTCTGTGTGACTTGGCATGGAGAATTACTCATGACCCCACAAGCCTATAGAAAAATACATCCAAAACACAAAGCTTCAGCCATTATTTCGGCACATTTTGATGGAGCATTAATCGCAGGAACTCTAAAGTTTTTAAAAATACGCTCTCTTAGAGGTTCTTCAAGAAAAGGGGCAAAACAAGTCTTGCTTCAAGCTTTTAAAAGTATTAAATTAGGAGAAGAAGTTCTCATTACACCCGATGGTCCGAAAGGTCCTAGACATACAATGAATGATGGAGCTGTAGGTATTGCGATAAAAAGTAAACTCCCTATTTTTGTAATGAGTTTTCAAGCTTCTTCTTATTGGCAATTAAAGAGTTGGGATAAGTTTATCATTCCTAAACCTTTTTCTACATTAGATTTTTATATTCAAAGTCTTTCTTTAGAAGGCATGGCACAAGAAGAAGCCAAAGCCTATTTGTCCAAACAAATGTTAGCCTATAGTATGCCTTAAAGATGAAAAAAAAATTAAAAGATTTATGTGAAGAATTTTTAAAGTATTTAGACGAAATTAGAGGTTATTCTACACACTCTATTATTACCTATGAAATAGCGTTGCGTCAAATGCGAACAAAAAGCCATTTTTATGAAGAAGACGATAAAACAATTTTAGATATAAGTCCTTTTCGTTTTGACATTGTAAAGCAAAATAAAAAAACCATTGTCAAAAAACTCTCTGCTATTCGTTCTTTGGTAAAATATTTGGAAGAACAATGTTTAATAGAAATAAAACTCGTTGGAGATGAAAGTATAAAAGTCCCTAAAAGTTTACCCAAACCTATTGAAAAAAAATATATTGAAGAAGTCTTAGCAGAAGCCTCTTTACAACAAAAATTATTAATCACTATGCTTTATGGTTTGGGATTGCGTATTTCAGAACTCTCTTTTGTTAGAGTAGAAGATATAAAAGGACAATGGATACAGATTAAAGGAAAAGGAAATAAGATGAGAGAATTGCCTCTACTTCCAAGTCTAAAGCGTCTTATCCATACTTATATTCAAGCCTATGTACCCCAAAATTATCTCTTTGAAAAATCAGAGAAACCGATGAATACGGCACAATTACGCTACGCTTTAGAAAAAGTCTTTAAAGCCCAAGGGTTGAAAGTGACCCCTCATCAACTGCGTCATTCTTTTGCCACACATTTACTCAACAATGGTGCAAGAATTTCTGATATTTCTGAACTCTTAGGACACGAAACCATGGCATCTACACAAGTCTATACCCAGTTAAGCTCTCATAAAAAACTAAAAGACTATATGTCAGCACATCCTTTAAGTAAAAAAGACTAAAAAAGACTAAAAGGGTCAATTTCCTCTTCAAAAAGATAGGGTCGTATTTTCTGTGGGATTTTTGCTTTACGACAAGATTCTTTAAATACTTTAGGCATAATAGCTTCTCTATAAGGAGCTATATAGAGTAAATTTTCTTCTGTCTCTATTGCCCATTTCCCTCCAATAACCAAAGAATTTTCTTTTCCTATTTCGTCTCTTTGTGAAGCAGAAAGTAAGTATCCTAAAGTTTTTAGTTCTATATCACAAGCTTTGGCTTTACTTTTTACTGTATTAAGTTTTATAATTCTTAGAGATTTGTTCTCATATATCCTTTCAAATTCACTTTCTAATAAAATTTTATCTTGTGATAAATATGAAAAACTACGCTTAATTCCTTCTGAATATTCTTCTATGAGTGCATTTGAAAATTTTTTTCTAAATCTATTTCTTTCATACTTCAAGTCTTCATTGCTTTTATCTATAAAATATCTATGTTTATGACTTTCTAAATATTCTATGAGTGAAGCTTTCGTATGAGAAAGTAAAGGACGAAGTAGCGTATATTTAGGTTTTTCTGTGATACTTTTGAGTCCTAAAAGCTCAGATAACCCAGCACCACGACTCAAACGCATAAGCAACCATTCCAGTTGGTCATTTAGCTGATGGGCTGTAAGTAGATTGTCATAACCTTCTATTTGTATGAGAGATTCAAAAAATTCATAACGAAATTCTCTGGCTTTTTCTTCAAAAGCTGTTTTAAAAGCAGGAGCAGAAATAGTATGACAAAAAAGTTTATATTTTCTTGCCAAAGCTTTAGCATATTTCACTTCCTCTTGGCTTTGTTCTCTTTGTCCATAATTGACAATAGCAATATCAAAGTGAATATTTTTCTCTATAAGTAAAAAAAAGAGTGCCGAGGAATCTACTCCAGCAGAAAATGCCAAAAGACTTTTTTTATTTTTGAGTCGCGAAGTATCTAAATCTAACATTTATGTAATAAGAGTGGCTAAAAGTTGTGAGCCTACCCGTTCTGTAATCGTCGCTTTATAGAGTTTACCATAAGTAATTTCCAAATCAGAGGTATCATTAATCAGCACTTCTCCATCAATATCTACAGCCCAAGCCAAAGGTCTAGCAGAAAGAAGATATTCATGTTCATCACTTTCTCCATCAATGACGACTTGAATGCTTTCTCCAATCATTTTATCAAGCGATTTATGTGTAGAAAGTTCAGCAATTTCGCCTAGTATTTCTGCTCTTTCATGAATAATTTCTTCGCTTACTTGTTCAAGTGTATACGCAGAAGTTGTTTCTTCATTGGAATAGACAAAAGTATTAAATCTATCAAAATTAAAAGATTTCATAAATTCACAAAGTCTCTCAAAGTAAATATTACTTTCTTTAGGATGTCCAGCAATGAGTGAAGTTCGTAAAAAGGCATTGGGCTTGGATTGCATATATTTAAGTAGTGCGATAGTTTTACTTTCTCCAAATCCTCTTTTCATGGTTTTGAGCATAGTATCTTCAATATGTTGAATGGGCATATCAAAATAGGTTTGAAAGACTTTTGAATCAGAAATACTATCAATCAGAGCAAAAGTTGTCGTACTTGGATAAAGATATAATATTCGTGCAGATTTTATGCCTTTAATATTTTGAACATTACGCACAAGACGAATCAGTCCATCAGACATTTGCATATCTCTACCATAACTAGAACTGTCTTGAGAGATAAAAGAAAAATCATAATAGCCTTTTGCTATAAGCATTTCTATTTCTTTTCTAATAGAAGAAAGAGAACGAGAATGTAATTTTCCTTTGAAGCTAGGAATTGCACAAAAAGAACAGGCTTGATTACAGCCTTCGGCTATTTTGATATAGGCATGATAATTTGAACCTGTAATCACACGATTTGAGGTTTCTGTAGCCAAATAGACTTCAGGAGAAAAAGTACTTTGTTTGGAAGCAATGAGTGCATCTATTTTTTCATAATCTCCCACACCCGTAAAAATATCTACTTCTGGCATATCTGCTTGAATTTCTTCACGGTATCTTTCGGTAAGACAACCTGATACAACTAAAATAGAATCTTTTTTGCGTGATTCATGTAAATCTAAAATGGTATTAATACTTTCTTCTTTTGCCGCATCAATAAATCCACAAGTATTGACAATAATAACATCAGCTTCTGTATTGTCATCTGTCATTTCATAGGATTGTAATCGTCCAAGCATGACTTCACTATCAACAAGGTTTTTGGTACAGCCGAGGCTTACGAGGTGTAATTTTTTGCTATTTGACATACATACTTCTTTATAAAATAATTAATTTTAATAACATTATAGCAAAATAAAAATAGATAGATAAGGGGAAAAAGAGAAAAAGAGAGAGAAATATCACTAGAACTTAAGTAAAAAAGCTTAAGTTCTAAAAAAGTGTATACTTTTAGCCAAGCAGATGCTTAGTTAAAGTTATATCTTGCCCAGAAACGAAGAAAGTTATTTGCTGATGGTCTAGAACTTGTAGTAGTCGCTGCTGTATAAGCACTATCATCAGTATAAACATAAGCAGCGAAGAATTTAACATTTTCTGAAAGCTTTGTTACATACATTAAGTCTAGTTGAGAGTAATCGCCTTTTGTGGCATCAGAATCATTTGTTCCTGCACCATAGAAAGCTTTTACTGTACCACCAAGACTTTTTGCTGTAGCACCAACTTTTACAAACTCTGAACCTGGAGCATCGTGGTAGTGACCGACATTATTAAGAACCATTTGTGTGTAAAGTGGAGATTTAACACCTGCAAAGTTAGTCATACTTACCATACCATCTTTATCTACAGATGAATAGGCTGCCATTGCTGTAAAGTCACCAAATTTAGCACCGACTTTAGCACCCATTGCTGTTGTAGCTTGACCTAAACTACCTGGGTCAATTTGTCCACCTTGCACAGCTAGGTTAAATGCACCACCATTATATTTAGCGTCTCCCCATGCAACGGAAAGGTCATTACCATCTTTTGTATAATCAGGAGCAAAGTAATATGAACCTGTTAATGTTAAACCATCAAGAGATTTATTTTGAGCAGTTACCATATGAACTACATCACCATTTTCATTGATTTTTTTAAATGAATCTTCATTAAGATATTCACCAAGAGAACTATTAGCATTAACAACGGCAGCATATACAAGTGTTGTATTTGGAATGGAAGTATTTACAACTAAAGCAGCATCAAATGTATTTTTGAATACTTGCCAACCTTCAGAGAATGCAAATGGAGAAAGGCCTTTTGGAAGTTGTTGACGACCCACTTTAACACTAGTTGAACCCACGCCATAAGTCAAGTACGCTTGTGTAATACCACCAGATGTAGTACCTGTATTTCCACCACCTGTGTAGAATCCTGCACTTGAACTAGCAACAATACCAGAAACTTCAACACCTGCACCAAAACCAGCACCTAAATCACTTGCTGTTGCACCCAATTGTAAACCCCAACCTGCGTAAGTTGTTTCTGAACCAAAAAGGTCAAGATTTCCAGCTGAATCTACAGTTTGTGTATAAAGTACACCTTGTCCTGTGTAATCCCAAGTAGATGCTTCTGCCATTCCTTCTGTTCCTATTACGGGTTCAGTGGGAGCAATATCTCCACCTGCCATAATCATTGTTGATGCTATAACTGAAAGTAATAATGTTTTTTTCATTTTTTTGTCCTTGAATTTTTTTTGATAAAAGAATTATATCACGATTTTCTTAAAAATATCAAGAGTATTAACAAAAAGTTAATAGTTTATTAATATTTTATATCAATAATAGAAAAATAGTATATTTTAAGTAATCCGTTTTGTTAAAAATAAAGTGAGATAAATAAAGAAGAAGAAAAAAGATGGTGGCTCGAGACAGAATCGAACTGTCGACACAAGGATTTTCAATCCTTTGCTCTACCCCTGAGCTACCGAGCCACGCGTATTAAAGACAAAATGTCATTTAAGTGGTAGAATTATAACGGCTTAAGCTTAAAGAATAGCCAAAAAAATAAAATAAATTATTTTTTTAAGTTTTGGACTAAAGAAATAAAAGTTTCACCCCTATGCGTATAAGATTTAAATTGGTCAAAACTAGCAGCAGCAGGAGAAAGAAGTGCTATTTCATCGGATTTGAGTTTTAAATGAATATTTTGAACAGCTATATCTATAGTTTGAGAAGAAATACAGTGAATATCATATGTTTTAGAAAGTAAAAGCAATGTATCATGGTTTTTACCTATAGTATAGATGCTAATATTAAGGTTTTGCATTGCTTTAAAGAGAGGATTTAAATCTACGCCTTTATCCTCTCCACCTAAAATAATATGTATCTTTTTATCACTATAGGTTTTAATAGCTTGTATACTTGCATCAATATTCGTAGCCTTAGAATCATTTACCCAAAGTCTTTTCTCTGCGTCATAGAATTCTTCTTGTCTATGGGCATCGCGTTTAAAAGTATTCATTAAGTCATAATCTACTTCATCAAAAAGTACTTTAGTCATGGCTAAAGAAAGTAAAGCATCTTCTAAAAATGCTCCTTTATAGTTTAATTTCTTAGAATCAAGGCTAAAATATTCACATAAAAAATCATTGCTATCATATTCAACGACATAAGCATGGGTTTTAGGAAGGTCTAATCCTTTAGGCACGAGGGCAAGTTCTCCTTCTTTCATACGCTTTAGGGGGCTAAGTTTGGCTTGGCTGTAGCTTGGCATATCTCCATGCCAATTCAAATGGTCAGGCGTAATGGGAAGTAGAATATAAATATTAGGAGAAGCAATATGCGTATGCTCTAAAGTATAAGAACTCGATTCTAAAACCCACATAGGACTATTTGTATCTAAATCAGCCAAAGGTATGCCGATATTTCCTCCACTTAATGCACCTTTCTCTTTTAATAGATGTGTAAGCATTTGTGTAGTCGTTGTTTTACCATTTGTCCCAGAAATCCAAATAGAAAAAGGCATCTCTTTTGCAAAGTAGTCATATTCACTTAGTAAATTTTCTGCTTGTTGGATAAGTGGATGAGAAGGGGGAAGACTCGGAGTTGTGACTTCAAGCGTACTTTTATTAGGGTCAAAAAGTTTTGAAGGATGAATAGTATTTTTATCTTCATCTTCATAACTTATTTCTGTACGGTCATCAAAAAATATACAGCCACCACCAAGTTTCTTGGCAATGGCTTTGGTGGTGAGTCCATAGCCAAAGAGTGTAGGTTTTATCATCTTATCTAAACTTAAAAGAAATAAGGGCTAAGAGGTTGGCAATAAAGGAAATCATCCAAAAGCGTACGATAATTTTGTTTTCAGCCCATTCTTTGAGTTCAAAATGGTGATGAATGGGTGCCATTTTAAAGATGCGTTTTCCTCTTAATTTGTAAGAACCCACTTGTAAAATTACAGAAATCGTTTCTATAACAAAGATAATACCAATAAGTAGCAATAATACTTCACTTTTACCAAGTATGGCTAAATAGGCTATAAATCCACCAATAGCAAGACTACCTGTATCACCCATAAAAACCTCAGCAGGGTAACAATTGTACCAAAGAAAACCTAATAATGCACCAGAAAGTGCAGAGGCTAGTATCATGACTTCTCCTACACCATTAATGTTTGGTACTAATAGGTATTGAGAAAAACCAGCATGACCTGTGACATAGACAATTGCTCCTAAAGTAAAGAGTGCAATGACAGAAGGAATGGTGGCTAAGCCATCTAATCCATCAGTAAGATTAACAGCATTCGTTGTCGCTAAGAAGACCAGTATCCAAAAAGGAATAGCAAAATAGCTAAGGTCAAAGAGAGGCGTTT